>Ga0137307_100008_pt1 | contig 309333 bp, 293 predicted proteins | sample NAcewD2O_March_2_FD_97180 | JGI IMG/M metagenome (GOLD analysis project Ga0137307, IMG submission 97180) | Mouse cecal microbial communities from Vienna, Austria - N-Acetylglucosamine amended D2O_March | ecosystem: Host-associated > Mammals > Digestive system > Large intestine > Cecum | place... | reverse complement strand
TGCTGAGGCTCTACACGCGTAGTCGTCGTGGTAGTGCTTGTCATAACGGAATCGGGCGGAACATTCGTCGAAGGAGCTCCGACCTGCTGACGGTAAGCCTGCTGAGCGTCAACATCAATGACCTTTTTTGAAGGCTGCTGATCCGCCGTATTGATTATTATCGGCTGAACCGCAGGGGGAAGCTGCTGCTGCATAGGATTGCCGTGAGCGTACGGAGCCTGCCCGTAAGGTACCTGCTGTCCGTAAGGGGTCTGACCGTACGGAGTCTGCTGATTCTGGTCGTAGCGCATTTTCATAAGCTCGTTCGCCATCTTCATAGCCGAAGCTTCCTGCGACGCCTGGAACTTGATGGCGGCGATTTCCTGATTTGCGCGGTTAGCTTCCTGCTGAACGCGCTGTTCGGAACGCATTTTTTCCATCTCTATTTCCATTTTCATCATCTGAACCGCACTGTCGGACTGAGGCTGGGCGTTCATTCCGTTCATAGCGTTGAGCATAGGCTGACCGTAAGGGTTGAACGGCTGACCGTAAGGCGACATACCGTAGGGTGCCGGAGGCGTAAGCTGAGCTTTCATACGCATAATTTCCGCTTCAGAACGCGCCTTGTCTATCTCCTGCTGTGCCTGCATCTTCATACGCTCGGCTTCGAGCTGGGCGCGAGCCTTGCTGAGCTCCATTTCGACCCTCTCTTTTAACAGATCGGAATCGTTGCTCTTTGCGTTGGCAGGGTGCGAAGAAATCTCGGCTTTGAGCCTTGCGATTTCTGCGCGGGCCTTTGCCATTTCTATCTCTGCTTCGGACTGCGCTTTTATTCTGTCGGCTTCCATCTGAGCCTTTGCCTTGGCAAGCTCGATTTCAACCTGCTGTTTTACCATATCGTCGCCGGTCTGAGACTGGGTCTGAGACTGGGGCGAACCCGAAACGTACGCGTCTGCGCGCATTTTTGCGATTTCGGCTTCTGCCTTTACCTTTTCGATCTCAGCCTGAGCCTTTGCCTTAGCGCGCTCGGCTTCCATCTGAGCCCTTGCGGAAGCGATTTCCGCGTCTACCCTCGCCTTGACGAGAGCCGCGTCGGAAGCAGGATTTGCATTGTTTCCGCCGTTCGTATCGACTGCGGTCATAGCCTGCGCTCTGAGCTTGGAAATTTCGGCTTCTGCCTTTACCTTTTCAATCTCAGCCTGTGCCTGAGCCTTGACGCGCTCCATTTCCATCTGAGCTCTTGCCATAGCAAGCTCGGCTTCAACCTTAGCCTTGATCATATCGGCGCTGTCGCCTCTGTCGTTCTTCGAAGTATTCTGTTCGGAAACTCTGCGTTTCGCGTCCTCGACCTCGGCTTTGAGCCTTGCAATCTCGGCGTCGGCCTTGACGCGCTCGATTTCGCTCTTAGCCTGATGCTTTGCAAGTTCGGCCTCCATCTGCGCCTTGAACAAAGCGGTAGTATCGTTCTGCTGTCCCTGTGCCTGAGGGGTGGCAACGTTGTGCTGTGCCTCTGCAATCTGAGCTTTGAGCTTGGCGATTTCTGCATCCGCCTTAATGCGGTCGATTTCGTTCTTAGCCTGCTGTTTTGCAAGCTCGGCGTCCATCTGCGCTTTTAAGAGCGCGGCAGTATTGTCGTTATTGTTCTGCTGAACCTGCGGCTGAGCATTATTGCGCTGAGCTTCGGCGATCTCGGATTTGAGTTTTGCTATCTCCGCCTCTGCCTTTACGCGGTCGATCTCGCTCTTAGCCTGCTGTTTTGCAAGCTCGGCGTCCATCTGCGCTTTTAAAAGCGCGGCGAGGTTGTCGTTGTTGTTCTGCTGAACCTGAGGCTGTACCTGCATCTGAGGCTGAACGGGCTGAGGCTGAGGATTATTGCGCTGAGCTTCGGCAATCTGTGCCTTCAACTTGGCGATTTCCGCTTCGGAAGTAATTCTGTTGATCTCCGCCTGAGCCTGTACCTTGTTGCGCTCCGCCTCCATCTCCGCGCGAACGCGGTTGAGTTCGGCGTCTACCTTAGCCTTGATAAGCTCGGTGCTTTCGCTGTGCGACTGCACGGGGAAAGGATTTGTTGCTATCTGTGATTTGAGTTTTGCTATCTCCGCATCGGACTGAGCCTTGTCGATCTGAGCCTGGGCGTTGAGCCTGTCGTTTTCGGCTTTGAGCTCGGCGCGGACTCTTGCGACTTCCGCATCAACGCGTGCGCGGACGTCGTCGCTGCTTGCGCCCTGATATGCGGGTCTGTCACTGCTTGCGGCCTGCGCCCTGAGTCTTGCGATTTCGGCGTCGGCTCTCACACGGTCGATTTCCTGCTGAGCTTTCGCCTTTGCGCGCTCGGCTTCCATTTCAGCCCTTGCGCGTGCAAGCTCGGCGTCTACCTGAGCTTTGACGTAATCGGCGTTGTTTCCGCCGTTGGAAGGATGCTGTGCAACCGTCTGGGCGCGGAGCGCGGCAATTTCCGCCTCGGCTCTCGCCCTGTCGATTTCATTGCGTGCGTTTTCTCTTGCGCGCTCGGCTTCCATCTCGGCGCGGACTCTTGCAACTTCCGCATTGACCTGAGCTTTAACGTAGTCGCCGTTATCCTCTGCTCTGCGCGCAGAGTTTCTCTGCATATGCTGCATCTTGGCGTTTACTTCGTCAAGCTGTGCGCTTAAACGCTTGATATCCGCTTCAGCCCTTGCGCGCTGTTTTTCGTTCTTGGCGTTCTGTGCGGCAAGCTCCGCTCTGTGGCGCGCCTCTATAATGGACTGACGTTCTGCCTCAGCCCTCTTATTGCGCTGCACCGCTCTCGGATCTTCCGCAGGCGCAGACTCTGCGTCGCGCGAACGCGCGGCCGAACGCTGACGTCTTTCGTCATCGTCGCGGCGGCGTCTGTCCTCTTCTTCGCGTCTTCTGCGGTTTTCGGCTTCCTCTTTGAGTCTTGCGATCTCGGCGTCCGCCCTCGCCCTTTCGACTTCGTTTCTTGCCTGAGCTCTTGCAAGCTCTGCTTCCATCTGAGCCTTGACGATAGCGCTGTTATCCTGATAATACGGATAAGGAGGCGCCATTGTCTGCGTAGGAGCGGCGTTCGCCCTTGCTCTTGCGATTTCGGCGTCTGCCCTCGCCCTTTCGACTTCCGCCTGAGAATGTGAACGGATTCTCTCGGTTTCCGCCGCAGCTTCCGCTCTTGCGCGCGCTATATCTGCGTCGGCTTTGGAACGGATAAGTTCGGCGTTTGCGCCGTTAGGACGTCTTGCAGGAGCCCTTTTACCCTTCTTAGAGGCTTTTTTCTTGGCCTTGGGACGTCTCGGTCCCTTTCTCTTCTTTTTCTTGGATGCCGCTGCCGCTATTATGATAATAAGCAGCAAGAGAATGCCCGCGCCTATCGCGATCCACGCCCATACAGGCAATACCCATAATTGTTTAGTTAAAAAATCCAACATAATTTGACTCCTGTTGATTATTAATACTCATCGTAACCGTCGCCGTAATCGTCATAACCGTCGCCGTATTCATCGTAATCGTCATACTCGTCGTCATAGTCGTCATCGTCTTCTTCGTCGTCATAGTCATCATAGTCGTCGTAGCCGTAACCGTCGTTATAGCCCTCGCCATTCCTGCGCGTTGCAAGACCTATGATAACTCCGATGATCGCAATCACCGCGAGTATAGCCGCCGCTATCGCTATCCACCAAAGAGGGTTAAAACCTCCCTTATCGTCGTCCTTGTCGCCGTCGGGCTTGGGAGTATAGACATTGATAACGTATTTACCTTCTTCGTTGCCCTTGTTTATCTTGTCTAAAAGATTAAGAGCGTCGTCTATCGAAGAGTTGAATTTGTCCTGATCTTTCACAACGAAGTGGACGGTATACTTCTCTCCGGGGATAAGATCTTCTTTATTGACCACGTTACCGTTTTTATCGATATAAATTACGTCTAAAATATCGCTTATATCGAAGTCGATAATGTTTCCGTCCTTATCCTTGATAATAGGATTTCCGTCTTCGCCGATGTCAACGTCTGAAATCTGAGCTTTAACGATTTCGAATGATATTACTATATCCTCTGTCGTGCCGTCAAGCCAGGTGACGCTGTCGGGATTAATAAGTCTTAAAGTTATAGAATACTTGCCGACTTCCTTTTTCCTGAGCGCGTCCGCACCCTCGACTATCATAACCTTCGTACTGTCAAAGTTGACAAGTTCGAAAACCTGTTCCTTTCCGTTGTACTGCAATTCCTTGAACTTGAACGAAGGCTGAACGGCTTTACTCGGATCGTTGGGCGCGTTTACTCTTATTCTGAGCTCGAACGGCGATTTGTCGTGTTCGGTGCCCAGCCAGTAGACGTTTGCGCCTTCCTTAATTGATATCTTAATAGTATATTCACCGAAATTGGTTACTTTTATGATACCGTTCGTATTATCGATGACGACCGAAGAATCTTCGCACGAAAGTTCGAGCTTGCCGGCGTAAGTTCCTGCCCAGCCGGGGATTCTGAACTCGACCGCTTCACCCGTGTAGTCTTTTTCGTTCGCTTCGAACGAAGGTTTCGTGATGGGGACTTCGACGTCAGGTCCGTCGGGAGGTTTGATACCTATCGTAAGCGAATAAGAAGTTTTTCCGCCTTCGAAAGTAAAGCCTTCCTTGGTTTTTGCAATGATATTGTAATTGCCGGGAATAGAAGCTATGATAGTTCCGCCGTTGATACGCACGTTAGGATCACTGCATTCGAGCGTGATATAATTTTTGAAATATCCGTCCCAGCTGACTATATTGAACTGCTTTTCGCTTCCGTCGTATTCGGCGATCGTTTTATCAAGAGTCGGATACCTTATGTCAATAGGCTTGCTCTTGTCGTGAATGGTAAACTGCAACGTGTATTGACGCTTAGGGTCAAGCTCGTCGTCTTTCCAGTAACCTATGGAATCCTCGGGAATGGTGAATATTATCGTGTAAAGTCCCGCGTCTCTGTGGAAGAGATTGTCGCCGAGACTTTCTCCGTTGAAGAATACCTCGAAGGTAATATATCTGCTGAGCGCGACCCAGTTAGATATCTTGACCTCGTACTCCTGACCCGTCCATACGAAGTAATCGTTTTCAAGTACGGGGAAGGGAAGCGGCCACTGCGTGGGAGGAAGAATAGTGAACGAAAGCGTATACGATTCGCGGTTGTAATCGCTGTTTATCGCCGAACCGTCCTTCCAGTAAGCGTTGCCCTTATCACCGGCTCCCTTTTTGTAGAAGCGCAATACAACGTAATAAGTTCCTACGTCGGTCTGCGTGAGGTTGCCGTCGGCAATATAGAGATATTTACTGTAATACGAATCCCAGGCGTCGATAACGAACGTTATGGGATTGCGCGTGTACTCTATTTCCCTGTTTATAATTACCGGTTTGTCTATCGCCTTGGTGTTGTCATCGGGTACAAATCTTTCATAAACGAATTTTACGGGATTCAGTTCGTTAATCTCGATATTGCGCTTATACGCGTCCGTAACTTTTGCCGTCGCCGTAAATTCCTCTTCGCCGTTGGTCGATTTGACGTATGCAAGGGGCACTTCCGCGCCGTTTGCACGGGTGTAAACCGTTTTTACCATATCGGTAGCATAGATATCTTTTACATAAACCGCGGGGTAATCGCCGTCAAGACTCCAACTGACTTCGAGTTTGTTCTTTTCTACCGTTATCTTGATGGAATCCCATATAATAGGCGTTTCCTCTTCGCCCGTAAGCTCGTAGAATCTTATGAAATATTCGCCTGCGTGGTAAAGATCGTTGGCAACGCCGTTATAGCCCTGGTAATCGTTGTAGACGTTGTTGAGCTTATCGACAAGCGTAATTTCTATTTTGAAATATACGAGTTCGTTTGAAGGAATTTTGCAAAGATCGATAACGTTGTGGACTCTGTCGTCGAATTTAACCCATTTTCCGTCGTAGTCGATTTTTGAAAGTTCTCTGCGCTTTATTTTCCAGATCTGCGATGAAGGTATCGTTAGAGGGAAACCCGAAGCGTCGAAATCTTCGTAGTTGGGATCCGTCCACGTTCCCGAAATGGTAAAGGTCGTGAGATATTCGCCGACCGAATAACGCGTGTTTCCGACTTCTGGAACGCCGTTCACGTCCATAAGGTTCTGGGTCTCATAGCGGATAAGATCCTGTATACCCTCCGGAAGTCCGATAAGCCTTACGGTATAGCCGACGACTCCGTCCTCGTTACGCGTGAAGCGGAACGAATCTTCTTCGAAGTTGAAATCGTGTTCTTTGCCGTCCGCACCGAGGAAGCCCCAGCGCACGTTGTTATAGTCTAATTTCTGTTTTGTTATTTTCCAGTTTAGAGTTCTGGGGAAAATTCCGCCGTCCTCCAGATAGGGGGAATTGTAGCGCGCGGAATTATATTTGAAGTTTACGACCGCCATATAATCGTTTGCCGTCGTTCCGGAGTTACCTATAACTCCGCCCGCGTCAAGATCTATGGTAAGTCTGTCGTTGGGGTCGTCGAACTCCTGCTGTAAGTCGAGCACAAGAAGGTGGGGCGTGCCGTCGTATTCGAACGAGAACTCTACCTCTTTTCCCTCTTCGTCCACGAACTTGCCCTGCTCTTTGTCGTACTTTGCGGCAATGACAGTGTCGCCGTGTTCGTAAATCCACCAGATCTGTTCGGGGTCGTAGTCCGCCTTGACTATCTTAAAACCGATTTTAGGCGTGCCTTCGGACATATATGAGTTGTCGTTGAACCTCGCGGTGACGTCAGCGTAATATTCGCCGATATCGAAGGGCTCGCCCGAAAGCTCGGTAAGCGTACTGCCGTTCAGAGTGTAATACTTGAACTCGTAGCTGTCGATTGTAAGTCCGCCGGAATCGACGACGAGCGTAAGAGTTATCGGCTCGCCCGTGTAGGGAATTTCAGCGCCGTCCTCTATTATCTTGCCGTTGAATTCGTAGTGCACCGAAACGCCCTGTTTACCGCTTTCGATAACGAATTCACCGCTGTAAGCGTTGGCAAGAATTTCGTAATTCTTTGCAAACTCGTCTTTGATGACCGCCTTTGCGCGGAACGTTTCGGGCGCGCCGTCGGCTTTGAGTTCGGTTGCCGTAACCCACGTCGAACCGACCTTGCGCTCGTAGACGTAATTGACGTATTCGTGACCGACTTTGAGCCTCGGAATATAAACCAGATTCGAGGATGAACCGCTGTCGGGCGTATTCCACTCGATATTCAGCTCCGCCTTGTTTATAGCCCAGGTGCAGTTGAACGCGAATTCGCCGTTATAAGATCCGTCATCGTCCTCCGTAGGAAGAACGTAATTCGTCGCATAGGGCTGAGCGATTTTGAACACCGCCTTGGTCGTGTAAACTCCTGCGTCTATTCTGTTGCCCTCGGTCAGATACTCGACCGTAAGTCCGGGATAGTTCGCAAGCGAGTCCGCAGTGATTCCGACTTTCTTCTTTGCGCCATTGTAAGTGAAAGGCGCGGAAGCGTCGTAATCCCATTCGAGGTCGGATAAATCGTATTTTACGGGATTTATCTTAAAATACAGATGACAGGTAATTTCCTGCACTTCTACGTTGTTGTAAAAAGCTTTGATTTCGACCGTGATACAGTACGAGCCTGCGTTTTTGACGAACTTGTCGCCCGTGTAAACAGCTTTGACGTAGTACTTCTCTTTAAGCTCGGCTTCTCCGAGCGTCAGCGAAAACTGATAGAAATCGCCGTCGTAGTCGAATACGATCGCCTTAGCCTCCGAATCGTGATCCGTAAACGAATATTCGCCCTGCGTGACGTTGTTGTGCGTGTACTGCCACTTGATAAGACCGGGATTGAACTCTGAAACAACCTTGACAACCTTGAACTGCTGTGTTTTGAAGTTGCCTTCGAATTTATAGTTGTTGAGGTACGCACTGCCCTTTTTCAGCGAAGCGTACATCGTGTAGTTGCCTGCTAAAAGATTCGAAACGGAGTAAATACCGTTGTTCGGAGTCAAGTAAGTAGGAGTGGAACTGCCTGCGCGGAGATAGTAAATATCGAACTCCAAGGGATTCTCGTCGTCCTGAACAAATACGCCGTGAACCGCTATGCTGAACGTCTGCGTAGCCACCGAACTTATTTCGGCAGGCAGGTTGACGAATTCAACGTCAATGACCGCGCGCATCAGTTCGAGCGAAAGAACTCTGTCTTTCGTATCCACGCCCGTTTCGGTGCCGCCGATGCCCCCCGTTTCACTCGGAGCAAAGACGTATCCGCTGTCCGACCAGGTAAACTGATTGTTGTTTTTGAATTTGAAAGTAAATTTATAGGTGTCGCATTCCGAAACCTTATAAGTCAGATATCCCTGTTCGGAGACGCCGACGTATTCGCATTTATTGTTTACGTTGCTCGTCGCTTTTACTTCGATATTGAAATATTCGGGATTGACGTTTGCAAGCTGAACGTACTGTTCGCCCCTGTAATAAATTCTGTGTACGAGCGTTTCGGGCTCGGTGCCGACGAAATAGGGCGTATCCACCTCTTTTCGCCCCACGGCAAACGTGCTCGATTTGAGCGACTCGCCTATCTTGTCGGGGTTGGGAGTTCCGTTCGGCTTTCCGTCAAGCGTATCGGGCGACAAAACGTAGTTGTAATCGTACTTGTCGTCGTCGATTATATACGCTTCGGCGTAATACGAACCTTTCAGAACGTCGTCGTAATCGTAATAGGTTACTCCGCTTTCCGTCGAAGATGTGTATTTTATGCCTATTTCGGGAACGTTGTCCGCCAGAATATCACGTTCGAAAATGACCGAATCGGTACTCATTTCTATTCCCGAAGGCTTATTGCCGTCGTACTTCCACTTGACGCCTATCTGCTTTTTCTCGACAATGAATTTTACGGTTTTATAGCGTTGCGTAGTCGGAAGCTTTGCGAAATAGTCCGAAGCGTTTTCAAGATAAACGGTCAGATAGTACTCGCCTGCGTCGAGAGCCGCTACCGCGTGCTGCGCCTCTTTATCGGAATAGAACGAAACGCTTATATCGTCCGTCATCCATTCGACTTCGCCGTTTCTCAGCGTCTGTTCCTCGCCGTTGTACTGAACGGAAACGATATCGGGAACGTTTACGGGTTTGCGGTATTTTGAAATTATTTTCGAAAGATTTAAATGTATTGCAGGTCTGATTTGAAGATTTCTTTCGGAAAGGGGACGCGTTCCAACAGATCCGTCCTGCTCCAGTGTGAACATCGAATAACAGTTTTCAACCGTGTTCGGAGTTCTCAGCCACGCCGCCGTCGTAGGAACAAGCATCGTGGGGTTGTTGGCTTTCTGTCTTTTGGTCAGCTTCCACAGTCCGTTCGTATCGTCGTTGGTACCGTCGTTGTCGCCGGTGCCCACTTCGGTGAGCGAAGGAAGCCATACCTTGTCGTTTTTCCAGCTGTCGTAGCCTGCGATATTCGAATAATTGTAATTATTGTTGGAATAGTCGCCGTCGGAAGTGCCGTAAGCCTCGTTGGGGAATTTGTAATTCTGCCACGCGCTTCCGCCGTAAGCCGCGTTTTCGAAAACGCCGTCGGCACCGATTTCGGTCTTATAGCTCTCTTTCGCCTGCCAGGCCATCTGCGAGGGCGCAACTATGTCCTCGCAGAGATAGCCCATAGAATTGACTGTCTCGCCGTCGATATTTTTCTCGGTATATTTGAGAAAATCAAGAAACTTATTGTTTCCTTCGGCAGTTGTTATCAGCTCTTTGCTTTCGTTATAAGCAGAACCGTGATCGGCGGCATAGTTCATATACTTTCCGCCGTTGCCGAGCATAGAAGCGCGCATATACGAAGTGCCGTACATATTGCTCGGTCTCATATTCTGAGGGTCGGTAGTATATTCCCCCGCCTGCGTGAATCCGCCGTACTCGAACGATGAACGGGGACCGTTGACTGCGCCTAAATACAGCGTAAGAACGGCGTCCGAGCCGTCCGCCGTAGTGGACATATAGACGGGCATCCATATCAGCGGATTATACACCGAAGTCGAAGCGATACTCTGACGGTATCTGCCGTATGCCACAGTAATTTGTTTGTTCTCGACGGGAAGTCCGTCGGTCTGAGCGTCGGACTTTATGTAGTCGATAAGATTGTTTATGGTTTTACCGCTGCCGAGGATGGCGGAAGCAAGTTCGTTCAGCTTTTCCTCGCTGTAATTGAGATTGTCGAAATCGTAAATCGGACCTATATAGCTCGTAGGATATGCGGGCAATGCGCTTGCCTTCTTATCTTTGAAGCAGAAACCGAACGCCGTCAGAATTACGAACAACGGCATAAGCAGCACAGCAAATATTTTATTTAATGATAAGCTTTTGATTTTTTTCATAAACTACACCTTGAATATGACAAAAGTATATTATTCGCCTATTGTGGTTATACAGTATTCTATCACACATAGCCGATATTTTCAAGCCTTTTTGACAAATTTTTTAAAATAGTAGTTATCCACCCCTATAACACAATATATTGTGGTAAAAGCCCGTTTTGCGCAAAAAAATTAAGAAAATATGCCGTATTTTGTGTTTAAAACGCAAAAGCGCGGAAATTTTTTCTGCCGTTTATCCACAGTTTCGCCCCTGCCAAATGATGTAAAAAAAGAACTATTATGCCAGGCGTAGCAATATTATCTAACTGCCTGTACGCGTTAAGGACGGCAAATAAAGGTGCGAAACAAAAGACCCGAACTAACCGTTCGGGTCTTTCTGATTATTCTTTTTTGTCGTCCGGCGTTTCGCCTATCAGTTTGGATACGGTTAATATCTCTTCGGATTCGCCAGTATCCTGCACATTTTCGGGAACGGGAGACTGTTCGGAATTCTCAGCCTTGACGGGAGCCTGCGCAGGCTCCTGCGAGGGTCTGAATTCAAGGGGGTCCTGTTTCTTCTGAACGGGCTTGCGCCGAGGCTGTGCGCCGCTTTGGGGCTTAGCCGATTTGGATGCGCCGTTCTTAGTAGGCGCCGCGCGCTTGACAGCAGGCTTTTTAGAAGCCTCTTCCGCTCTGCGTTTTTTGCGGTTGTTCTCGTCCTCTTCCGAAGCCTGTTCTATCGCCTTCTCCTCTTCGATAAGCTCGTCGACGAGAGCCATAGCCGACTTGACGCGTCTGAGCTTGTTTATGAGTTCGGACTTTTTCGCCTCGTCGTCTTTGCACGCCATAAGTTCGAGCAGAAGATTCGATTCGCGTCTTGTAAGCATACTTATTACGTTATTGGGATCGACTTCTTCGGGGGGCTTTTTGACGGGACGCAACGCAATGAAAACTATCAGAGCGAACAGAGCGGAAACAACTATCATTATTATCAGCATTGCAATGAACAATCCGCGCGTTGCAGATGCAAGTAAAGCAAAACCCATAATTATTTCCTCCTCAGCTCGTTTCTTACCGCTTTACGGTATTCTCTTTCGGCTTTCTTGTTTCTGAGTATAAGAAGCGTTATCGCCGCGCCTGCAAGACATAATGCCAGAACGGAGAATACTACCGTTGAAGCTATGAGCGCCGTAAGTCCGACCGAATCTTCGATGACGTCGAAATAGATTTCGCTTTCGAGCTCGTCGTAGTTGTTGGTTCCCTCAACTCTTGCCGTAAGCTTGTAAGTGCCTATGCCGAGCGAGCTGAGTTCGTGAGTGCCGTATTCCCTGCCGTTTGCGTCGGTGATTATAATCTTTACGGTGCCGAGCGCCGAGCTTGCAATAACCGAATTTTTTTCGGCGGAGAAGTTACCCTCTGCCCAGCCCCTTATATACGGAACTTCGACCCACGCGTTCTGCGCCCTCGAAACCGTGAACGTTGTAACCGTTTCAAGCCTTGCATAGTTTTCGCTCTGCGAAAGCAAAGCCCTCATTTCGTATGTGCCGATATCGAGCTTGCCTTCGATATTCAGAAGCTTGTCGATTGTCTGGAATGTACCCTGCGTACCCTTCTTCTTGTACTGAATAACTACCTTGCTTGCTTCGCCGTAGTTGGGAACCGCCTCCATAAGCTTCATCGCATCATCGAAGTCGATATAATCGAAATCGGGTATATAGAGCGATTTCCAGGAGTTGGTTGCAGGAAGCACTTTGAAGCGGATCTTGTATTCCCATACGGAGAAATTGTCCTGTTCGTCAAGACGGAGAATAACGTAATATTCGCCTGCGCCGACGTGACCCGACTTATCTTTGAGCCCGTCAAGGGTTTCGTACAGAGTAGGCACGCCCGAAGGTCTGTCGTAGTCGGCTTTAAGACAGTAGTAAATTTTTACTTTCGAAGCAACTTCGCTTCCCAGACCGCCGAGCGCGGTGGTAAGGTCGGGTAAACCTATATTCGAAGGAGTGTTGCCGTAGTTCCAGCTGTCGATGAACGGGACTTCGTTGAAGAACAGTTCAGCTTTCCCGACCTCTATCTCTATCTCGCTTACGAACTCGCCGACGCCGTCGTCGGGTGCGCCGGGGTCGATAGCTTTAAGAGTATAACGTCCTGCCGGAGCGTAGTTGAAGCCGGGACCCGAAAGCTGTGCGTCGGGATCGCCGTTGAAGTAGTAGATTGCAGTCTTATCTTCGGAAATAAGCTCGAATTTGTATCTTGAATAGTCGTCGCTTATCATCAGCTTCCAGTGAGGCGCGTTGTCCTCTCTCGTAAACTTACCGTATTCCCAACTGTTGATAAACAGTTTTCCGTCGGCAGCTTCTCTGTTATGCGAAGCCGCTATATTGAACTGAACGGGCAGGAATTTTCTGTAAACGACCGCGGTACCGAAGTCGAATTCATTCTCCGAGATAGACGAATCCCATAAAACGTATTCTTTATAAATTTCCTTGACGGAAACGAATACGACGTGCAGTCCGAGATCGGTATAGGTATCGCCTTGGGGTTTACCGTATTTCGAGAACAGGTTCGCAGGCGTCGAGCCTATGGAAGACGGCGACAGCGTGAATACGTCAAAGAAGCTGTATTCGTCGAAAATTTCACTGCTGCCCTTGCGGAGAAGCGCGTCCACGTCGGGAAGCACGCTTACGCCCGTGTATTCGATTTCGTCGATGGTTATCTTTTTAAGCGTGTGCGTTATATTGAGAACGTACTGTCCCGTGATTTCGCCCTCGTAGTTGGGCGCGTCGACGATATAATATACCGTGTAAGTTCCCAGATTCACGGGGATAGCCCTGTCGTTCACGCCTTCGGCGTAGGCCTCCTCGTATTCTTTTGCGGTGTAATAGTTCTTATCCGCGTAGTCCTTGCCTGCCTCCGCCACGAAATAGCGCGCTTCGAAAGCGGTATAATATTCGGGATAATTTTTCCAGACTCCGATACCTACGCCCTGATTATACTGAACGCCCTTACCCTTTTTAAAGAGTTCGAGAGTGCTCGTATCTATGAACGTGACTTCGCCCGTATACTCTATTTTTGTGTTGATGAGCGAATTTATAACGTTGTTTCTGTCCATTTTCGTGACAGTAGCCTCTTTTACGGTGAACTCGAACACATAACCTTCGGAATTGCCGGAAATCGTCTGATCGCCGTCATTGAAAGGGTCGATATAGAATATCAGCACGTAGTCGCCTGCCGGAAGCGAACTGTTGATATAATGCGAGAATACAGCCTGGTTGGTAAGTCTGATTTTCCCGTCTTTATCGGTGTTATTCGTGCCGTCCGGCATCTTTCCCGTAATCATCTTGCCGTCGTATCTGAGCGAGAATGAAAGGAGCTGACCCGACTGACCGTACAGAACGGACGGAGCCTTGGGAGGTTCTACCGCATTTTTGGTGTCGTAGGTGTATACCCAGTCGACGACCTTGTCGTCCTTGCGGATTTCGAAAGCGTAATCGCTTGTATCGCTGTCGCTGACGGTGAGCCTGTTATTTTTATCCATTACGATATACCATTTCTTGGTAACCGTGACCATACCGTCGTCCGCGCGGGAGAACGTCAGTCCCAGCCTCTGCGTCAGAGCATCCTCGGTAAATATAAGACGGTAATTGTTGTCGGGCTTGATTAGCGCAGAAGCCTCATACGAACCTGCTTCAAGCGCCTTGTTGCCCGTATATGAACCGTCTACAACGCTTCCGTAAGAAATTCCGCCCTGCCACCTTATCATAATTTCTATTTCGGCAGCGTTTTTATAAGCAACGTACGAGCGGAGAACTTTTATCTGTTCGGAAGGGGTCTGACTGCCCTTTTCAAGGTACGGCGTCGTACCGCCGCCGAAGAAATAAAGTTCGGTAGACATTGCGTCAAGCTGTGCCGACGAAGGCATATTTCCGTCGTAGGTGTATGACGGACCGAGGTTTCCGCTCTCCGTCTGCCATACCACAAGCTTGGAGATATCCTGATTTTTAGGATTTATTTTGAACGTTACGTTACAGGGTGTAGCCCATATGCCGTAATTGGAGTTAAGCTTGATTTCAAGCACATAAGTGCCTGCGTCCCTGACGTACCCGTCGTTTGCCCAGTCAAATCCGGTATTGTCTGTTCCGTCGACGAATTTGTGCGAAACGACGTTGAACGTGAATTTAGAAGCGTATTCTTCGAATTTGGCTTCGTCGATAGTGCCTACGTCCGAGGGGTTGCCCGTAATTTCTCTTAAAAGTTCGGTGAATATTCCCTTTATATCATAGCTCTTGTCTTCGCTGAACTGAACGTCGGGATTGAGAACGGTGAGCTTAGGCTGAGTGATGTAACGGGCATACAGCGAAATTTCGCCTCCGTCTTTAAGCATTTCCGTCAGGCCTTTGAGGTCGACTTTTTCCTTAGGATCGTATGCGTCGGTTTCATACCACACCGACTCAACGAAATCTTTGCCCTGGCTGGGCATACTTGCCGACTGGTTCCATTTAAGTCCTATCTGCTCGTAACCTGCACTGCGGTTATAGAGCTTAGGCACTGTATGAACGCCCCCCACCGCGCCGTCGTCATAGATAAGATTTACGACTATTATATAAGTAAGGTTTTCCGAATAAGCCGAAAGATTGTTTTTTAACTTATCCGCGTCATAGCAGTCCTTACTCTTGGATATAAGCATAAGCGGCGTATCCGACGAATCGACGGTTCCCGTCTTGAAAGCGTCCGCGCCGTAAGTTGCGTCTTCGGAAAGATAAACGAATTGAAGCTTGTTGCAGCCTTCGAACGCAGACTGCCCCACGCTTTTTACCGTCGAAGGGAATTCCACAACTTCGAGGGAAGAGCAGTTCTTGAATGAAGAACCGTTGATATTGACAAGCACGTCTTTCTTATTGCTGCCCGTGAGTCCTCCGCCGAAAGTGACGGTTTTAAGATTTGAGCAGTCCGCAAAAGCGCTGTAATCTATCGTTCTTATGTTCTGGGGAAGAGTTATAGATTCAAGAGAAGTACACCCCTGGAACATATATGAACTTATAGTATTTATATTTACGTTGGAGTTGAAGTTGACGTTTGTAAGCGACGTACAGCCCTGCAAGAGGTTGTCGCCTACTTCAAGAAGCGTCGAGGGGAAAGTTATGTGCGTGAGCGACGTACACTGCGCAAACGCCGAATCTTCTATCTTTTTTATCTGTGCGGTATCGGGAATTACGATGTGCGTCACTTCCGTCTTGCCCAAAAATGCGTCGTGATGAATGTCGTACTGAGCTCCGCCTACGCTTGCACCGTATCCGCCGGGAAGCGTTACTTCTCCGCCTTCGCCCGTGTAGTCGATGAGCCAGTTTTTGGAAGAATCGGCATAGAATACAAAACCGGGGTGTTTTTCGGCGTCGATATTGGAATCGCCGTCTTTATAAACTCTCAGCGCGTAATAAGCGACAAGTCCGAAATCGTTCGAGCCGGCTGTCAGATTCTGCAACGCGCTGTTCGCAGAAAGGTTCTTTACCTCCACAAGCTTACGGCAGTTTGCAAACGCGTTGTCCTGTATGTTATTAACGTCAGCGCCTATCGTAAAAGTGCGGAGCGAACTGCAATTTGAAAACGCCTGCTGTTTTATAGTGTTAAGACCCGTGTTTTCTATCCCTTCGATTACAACCAGAGACGTGCAGTCCGCAAAAGCGCTCTGACCGATTGATTTGACGACGCTGTCTGCGCCGAACACGATTTTTTCAAGCGCTTTACATCCCTGAAAGGCGCCCGTGCCGAAGTTTTTGCTGTCCTCGACGTTGGGGAATCTTACGTTGTCGAAATGAATCTCTTTAATTCCCGTGTGTCCCGCGAAGAGATACGGAGGAAGATTTTCCACCGCGCTGTCCTGCGAGCCGATATGTACAGTAACGTCGGTGTAAGCCTGCGCATTGGGCGCAAGCGCGAACGTACCCTGCTGGTTAGCAACCGAAAGATTGGACGCTGTTGCGTAGAAATATATATCGGAAACACCGCTGCAACTGTAAAAAGCTCTTTCGTTTATGGTAGTTACCGTCTTGGGTACTGTAATTTCGGTAAGCGCAATACAGCCGTTGAAAGCGTTCTTGCCGATATGAACTATTCCCGAAGGAAGCTTGAATACAGAAGTCGTATCGGCTTTGTCGGTATAAATTCTTTTCAGAGAAGTACAGTTATAGAAAACGCCTTCGTTCAGCTGGGTTACGCTGTCGCTTATTCTCACGCTTTCAAGCTTGGCGCATCCGCTGAACGCGTGAGCGCCTATATTGACCGCGCTGTCGGGAAGGATGAGCGGAGTGAGGTTACGGCAGTTTGCAAAAGCTGAAATTCCTATCGTTTCGAGATTGTCGGGAATTGTGACGCTGTTTAAATTGTAGCAGTTTTCAAACGCGCCGTCGGCTATTGTGACAATACTGTTATTAGAAGTTGTGAACGTTCTCAGCGTGGTACAGCCCGAAAACAGATCTTTTGCGATCGTGCTGACCTTAGGCAAAGAAATATTAGTGAGCGACGTACAGCCTCTGAACGCGCCCTCTTCCACCGTAGTAAGATTTTTTTCACCTTCAAGAGGAATCGTTTCAAGGGAAGTACAGCCGTTGAAAGCGTACTTCTCTATTGTAACAAGTTTATCCGCGCCCTTGAACGACACCCCGACGAGGTTTGAAGCAAGACGGCCGAAAAGCGCGTTCTGGGTAGGAGAATCTTCCGAATACCCCGTGCCTATCGCCGTTACCGTATCGGGAAGTTCGATTTTGAACTTCTTTGAACCGACTTCGTTTATACCCGCCTGAGTAAGTCCCGTGAACTTACCGCCCGACACGTTGAAATAGGCGCTGCCCGATAACGTGACCTCGCCGGCCGCCGAAGACGGCTTCGGCATAAGCATAATGCCCGCACCCGCGCACGCGGCCGCACATGTCGAAATAAATAACAGCGTAAGTTTTTTCTTTAAACTCGTCATATCCTTTTCCTCGATGAAAATTTATGCGTTTCAGGCAAAATAGCCTTAAATTACAGGTAAAGTATATATTACTCCATAATTTGATTTTTACCTATAATGAATTATACAACACAATTTTTATAAAATCAACATTTATTTTACATTAATTTCAAGCAATTTTTGTTAAAAGCGTGATAAAACCCGATTTTTTTAATTCTTTCGCTTTTAAATTGACAACTATTTGCGCTGATGTTATGATATCTTAGCTATGGATAACGAACAGAATACGGCGGAAGAAACCGCAGAAATAAAAGAAGAACCAGTAAAGATTTTAAAAGACAATCTTCTGACGGAAAAACAGAAAAAAATGCAGAAAGCTCTGCGCTGGATACTAATCACGGTAGGCAGTCTGATGATGGCGTTAAGCGTATATTTTTTCCAGACTCCGAACGGCATCACGCTCGGCGGAGTGGCAGGCGTTGCGTTCCTTCTCGAAAAAGCGACGCCCATTTCGCAGGGTCTGTGGATGGCGATAATCAACGGCGCGCTTCTCTTTCTGGGACTTATCGTTTTGGGTAAAATGTGCATCGTGCGCACGCTTTACTCTTCTATTTTATATACCGGATTTATTTATATTCTCGAAATTATCGGCAAAGAGACGAACATCCCCCACCCCGTGACAGGCGGAAACGTGTTTCTTGCCTTAACGTATGCTATTCTCTTATTCGGAATAGGCGGAGCGCTCATTTTCAACTGCGGAGCCTCCTCCGGCGGAACGGACATAATCGCGCTGATATTCAAAAAATTCACAAAACTCAACGTCGGCGCGGCGCTGTTCATAGTCGACTTTATCGTAATATGTATAACTCTCTATTCGGTCGACGTCGAAACTGCGCTGTATTCGTTTTTGGGACTGTTTGCAAAGTCGTTCCTTTTAGACAGCGTCATAGAAGGTCTCGGCAGAACCAAATATATTACCATTATAACCACTAAGCCGAAAGAGATAGGCGACTACATATTAAACAGCGTTCACCATACTTATACCGTGTACGAAGCAAGGGGCGGATACACGGGCGATGAGAAGAAGGTCATTCTCACTATATGCAAGCGGAGCGAAGCGTGGAAACTTAAAACGGGTGTAAAACAGATAGATCCGAATGCATTCGTCATAATTTCCACGGCGAGCGAGATCGTCGGCAAAGGTTTCGGGGGTACCATATGACAAAGCCGAAAATAAAAATAACGAAAGCCTCGGTAAAATACTGGATATTTCTCAATATAGGCATACTGCTCGTTTCGGCAGGCGTTTACTTTTTCAAAGCGCCGAATAATTTTGCGACGGGCGGAATTTCGGGACTTGCAATTATTCTTGCAAAATTCATTACACCGAAAGTCAGCTGGCTCGGTCAGCCGGAAATAACGGCAATAATCAACACGTTACTTCTTATAATAGGTTTCATTTTCTTAGGCAGGGGGTGTTCGCTCAAAACCGTCTACTGCACGCTCGCCTATTCGGGCGAAATGGAAATTATGCAGCTTATCTATAAAATGAATAAACCGCTCACAAACGAGCTGTTTCTGGAATTCGTGCTGATGATGCTTCTCACGGGAATAGGAAGCGCGATAATATTCAACTGCAACGCTTCCTCGGGCGGAACCGACATAATCGCGCTGATAATCAAGAAATACACGAATTTGAAGGACGTAGGACTTGCGCTTTTAGTGACCGATTTCGCAGTGGCGTTTTCAACCTTTTTCGTATTCAGCTACGACATAAGAATCGGACTTTACTCTATGCTCGGACTGTTTACGAAAGCTTTCTTAATCGACGGAGTAATAGAAAATATCGTAAAGAGCAAGTACGTTATGATAATAACCCCCAACCCCGAAACGGTGACGCCGTTCATTTTGGAAAGACTTCACCGAAGCTATACCTCGTTCAAGGCTCAGGGCGGATATTCGGGCGAAGAGCGGACGGTGCTTGTCACGGTCTGCAAAAAGTTAGAGGCGTTCAAGCTCAAAAGTAAAATTCACGAAGTCGACCCCGACGCGTTCGTCATTCTCTGCGATACGAGCGAAATAATTGGCAGAGGCTGGAGTAACCTGTAAAAGAAACCCAAACTAAAAAATGACGGTGTTTACCGTCATTTTTTTATTCTTTTTAAATTCTTCATAGATAAATCGAGTATGGGTGCGGAATGGGTCAAAGCTCCGCTTGAAACGAAGTCGACGCCCGTATCTATGATATTTTTGATATTGTCGCGCGTGACGTTTCCGCTGCACTCCGTCTGAGCGCGCCCGTCTATCATTTTTACCGCGGTTTTCATATCCTCTACCGACATATTGTCAAGCATAATTATGTCCGCGCCCGCCTCGACCGCCTCACGGCACATTTCGAGGTTTTCGACCTCCACCTCTATTTTCCTGACGAAAGGCGAGTATTCCTTCGCAAGTGCGACAGCCTCTTTTACCGAGCCGGCCGCGCATATGTGGTTATCCTTCAACAGCACGCCGTCGGAAAGATTGAATCTGTGATTACAGCCTCCGCCGACCTTTACCGCATACTTTTCGAAAATTCGCATATTCGGGGTCGTCTTTCTCGTGTCGAGAAGTCTTGTCTTCGTTCCTTTCAGAAGCGCGACGGTTTCCGCGGTATAAGTTGCAATACCGCTCATCCTCTGTAAAAAATTAAGAGCCGTTCTCTCGCCCGATAAAAGCGTGCGTATGTCGCCCCTGACGACAGCGAGAAGCTGTCCCCTTTTAACCCTGTCGCCGTCCCTGACGTTCGATATAACCTGAGTGTTTTCATCGAGAATTTTAAAAGTTCTTTCGTAAACCTTCATTCCGCAGATAACCCCGTCGGCTTTGCTGATAAGCTCCACTTCGCCTTCTACGGCTTCGCGCATTACCGCGTTAGTCGAAACGTCCTCGCCCGTTATATCCTCTTCCAGAGCCTGCCTTATAAGTCTGTCAGCCTTTAAGTCTGTCATCTCTTGCCTCCGCAATTTTCTTCAATAATAATTCTTTATATTCCGCAAAAAGCTTTTCCGTATCGCCGTATACGGAAAAATCGACTGTGATTTTTTCCGCCTTTTTTGCATCCGCAGGCGAATACGCCGAAGCTATATCCTGCGCCGACCGCTTTGCAAACAGCAGGCTTTCCAACAGTGAATTGGAAGCAAGGCGGTTTGCGCCGTGGACGCCGTTACAGCAGGTTTCGCCGACCGCATACAGGCGTTTGAGCGTAGTCGCACCGTTGAGACCGCTTCTTATTCCGCCCATAAAATAATGCTGTGCCGGAACGACGGGAATGGGCTGAGCGAACACGTCGTACCCTTCCTCTCTGCACTTTTCCGCTATCGAGGGGAAGTGACTTTTCACCTCTTCTTCCGGAATAGGGCGCAGATCGAGCCAGACGTGCTTCGTGCCGTCCTCTTTCATCTTTTTCAGTATATTCGCCGTCACTACGTCGCGCGGCTGCAGCTCGTCGCAGAAGCGGTTGAAATTCTTATCGAGAAGACGAGCGCCCTCGCCCCTGACCGATTCGGAAATGAGAAAGCACCGCCCCGATTTTTCGGAATACAGCGTAGTGGGGTGTATCTGGATATAGTCGATATTGTCCACCGCGACGCCGTGCTTCAAGCAGACGGCGACGCCGTCGCCCGTCAGTATTCTGAAATTGGTCGACTTTTCGAAAACACCGCCTATACCTCCGCACGCAAGTATCGTGTAATCGGCGTAAACCTTTTTTACGCCGTCCCTGTCCTTTACCACTATTCCGAAGCACTCGTTCCCGTCCTCTATAATATCGAGCATAACGGTTTCGGGAGCGATTTCAACGTTTTCAAGCGTCTGCACCTTTTCCATTAAACGGGAAGTTATTTCTTTGCCGGTGCAGTCCTCGTGATAGCAGATTCTGTTGCGCGAATGTCCGCCCTCGCGCGTGGAAGCAAGCGTGCCGTCGGAATTTCTGGCAAAGTCGACGCCGATTGCGACAAGCTCGGAAATCACTTCGCGCGAGCCTCTTATCATACATTCAACGGCGTAAGGGTCGTTTAGGTTGTGCCCTGCACGCATAGTATCGTTGAAGTACGGCTCGTAATCGTCCTCGCCCTGCAACATACATATTCCGCCCTGTGCAAGATAACTGTCGCTCTTCTCGGGCGCGCCCTTGCAGATTATAAGTATCTTTTTATCCTTCGGCAGGTGCAGTCCGGCAAAAAGTCCGGCAACGCCCGTACCGACGATAACAACGTCGTATTTATCAAGCATAGTACTGATAGTTTACAACAATTTTTTTTCCGTGTCAATTATAGTTCGTTGATTTTGCCGACATTCCCCGCGAAATGCGGTTTCGACAAAATAGGGCAATATATAAAGTAATTATTCACTTGCGGAACAAGTATGATAGAGTAAAAGAAATAAACGAGGTGCATTATGAGACTTTCAAAACTGCTTGCAGCCGAAATAGAAAACCCGAATAAAAAGCGCGGATACGTTTTCGGAGTAAACCTGAATTGCGACGGCGACATAATTTTAAACTGTGCGGACGAAAACGAGGACGAATTCTGCGTTTTACTGAAAAACGTCCGAACGGTGAAAGATAAACTGACCTTTACAAAAGAATGCGACGCGGACGAATTTTCTTCGCCCGTAAGATTGGGCAAACCCGTATTCGACTGCGAGGGCAATTTTATAGGCAGACTTTCCGACGTGGTCATCGAAAAAAACGCCGTCAGCGCAATCATCGCAGGCAACAGAAAATTCAATTACCGCGACGTTGTGCTCAGCGACGCAGTACTGATAAAAAACAGCATAGCCTTTATTAAAAGCGACGTAAAAAAGAACGGAAAAATAATAATTAAAAAGGGTACTCCGCTCACCGAAGAAGTCTCCGAAAAAGCTCAGAAAAACGGCGAATACGTCCAGACTAAGCTGAAAAGTCTTTAAAACCATTGTCAACAAGATAATATAATATTAAATAAACCGTGCGCGCCCGGCGAAATGTTTCAGATAAACTGTCACAGAGCAGGCGCAAACACAAATAATACAGCCGGTGGCAACGTAGGCTCTGTGCACTGGAATACGGCCGTCAACTATTCGTGGAATCCCGGAACAAGCTATTTCCGGATAGACGGGGATACGCCCACCGGCACCGAGATGATTGTTTACAGCTCTATGTCAAACGCAACTTATCATACCTCAAAATATATGGGCTACAATACGTTTTTCACCTGGGCAAACGCCGGTTACAATTACGGCAGTCTTTCCGAAACTCATTCTTACGGTACTATGGCTTCCAAATACTGTCCCTACGTCTTCGTAATCAAGCGTACGGATCCGCAGAAACCGCAAATTAAGTAACTATTACGGTTTGCGCACAGTCATCGAATTAGCGCCCGGCGAAATGTTTCAGATAAACTGTCACAGAGCAGGCTCATCTTCAAATAATACAGCCGGTGGCAACGTAGGCTCTGTGCACTGGAATACGGCCGTCAACTATTCGTGGAATCCCGGAACAAGCTATTTCCGGATAGACGGGGATACGCCCACCGGCACCGAGATGATTGTTTACAGCTCTATGTCAAACGCAACTTATCATACCTCAAAATATATGGGCTACAATACGTTTTTCACCTGGGCAAACGCCGGTTACAATTACGGCAGTCTTTCCGAAACTCATTCTTACGGTACTATGGCTTCCAAATACTGTCCCTACGTCTTCGTAATCAAGCATAATCTTTTTTTAATTATATCGCCAGAACTCTCTGAGCGGTGCCCTTGCCTTGAAATCCAATGAATATCGAGTACATATTTATACAAACAGAGCCGTGCGGACGCACGGCTCTGTTTGTCAGATTCAATCGACTACTTCGTAGCCGTTTTCGGTTATGCTTTTGACGAGAGCGCTTTTGTCGATTTCGCCGTCATAGGTTACGGTAACGGTTTTTTCTTCAAGACTCACTTCCGCGTCCGTGACGTTTTTTTCTGCCTTGCAAAGTTTTTCGACCGTCATCCTGCAATGACTGCACATCATTCCGTTCACCTTTAAAACAAGCTTGTTCATTATCTTTTCCTCCTCGTTTATTACTGATTTATTTTCAGCGGACTGTATCCGCCTGACTTTGAATAAATTTATCGTCAGCGCGTTTAAAACCACGGAAACGCTTGAAAGGCTCATAGCTATCGAGCCGTACATAGGCTCCATTTTGAAACTGCCGTTCGTCAGATAGTATAAAAGCCCCGTCGCCAAAAACACGCATACGAGATTGTAGAAGAACGCAAAGAACAGTCCGGTCTTAATCGTCCTTATGACCCGTTTACTGAGCGAAATCGCGTTGTCGACGTCGGCAAGGTCGTCGCGCATAAGCACGATGTCAGCCGATTCCAGCGCAACGTCGCTTCCTGCGCCTATGGCTATGCCTATATCCGCTGAAGTTAGCGCCGGCGCGTCGTTCACCCCGTCGCCCACCATCGCAACGCACTTGCAGGACTGTTTAAGCTCCTTTATTACGTTTGCCTTATCCGCAGGAAGAACGTCCGAAATAACCCTGTCTATTCCGACCTCTTCCGCTATCGCCTTGGCGGTAACGGCGTTGTCGCCCGTGAGCATAATTACCTTTATTCCCTGTTTTTTCAGCCGTGCGACCGCCTGCGCGGAAGAGGGTTTAAGCTCGTCTTTTACGGCGACTATACCTGCCGGCTTGCCGTCTTTAAACACTGCAAGCGCAGTCTTGCCCTGCGCAGAAAGTGCGTTTATCCTCTCTTCGAGCCGGATATTCCTCTCTTCGGAAAATTTCAGATTGCCGATTCTGTATTCTACGCCGTCTATTGTTCCCTTTAAGCCCTTGCCGTCCTCCGCCGAGAAACCGTCCACATTCAGTTCGGCTTTTTTTCTGTCCTTTGTAAAAGCTACGATTGCCGAAGCAAGCGGATGCTCGGACTTTATTTCGAAGCTGTACAGAACCGAATAAATATCGAAGTTTATAAAAGTTTCTATATCAGTGACTTTCGGCTTGCCCTCGGTGAGCGTGCCGGTCTTGTCAAGAACAACGGCGTCTATCCTGTGCGCCGCCTCTAAAATTTCCGCGTTTTTTATAAGAAGTCCGCTTCTTGCGCCTTTGCCCGTACCGACCATTACCGCGACGGGCGTTGCCAGACCCAGCGCGCATGGACAGGCAATAACGACGACGGTTATAGCAAAGTTCAAAGCGATTTCGAAAGCGCTTGAAACGTATTCGGGCTTAGCAAGCGAAGCATACAGAATATTGCCGACAAACACTGCGAGCGCAAGCGCCAGAATTACGGGAACGAATATTCCCGAAATTTTATCGGCGAGCTTGGAAATGGGCGCTTTGGAATCAGACGCCTCTTCCACAAGTCTGATTATGGTATTAATAGAGCTGTCCTCGCCGACCTTTGTCGCCTCTATCTCGATATATCCCGACGAAACTATGCACGAGGACATCACTTCGTCGCCCGTGTTTTTGAAAACGGGCATAGACTCACCCGTGATATTCGACTGATCTATTGATGCCCTGCCTGTGACTATCCTGCCGTCGACGGGGATTGCCGTCCCCTTTCTGACTATAACTATATCGCCCTTTTTAACCTCCTCCGCAGGTATGATAACTTCTTTCCCGTTCCTCAGAACGGTAGCAGTTTTCGGCGCGAGGTCCATAAGCGCGGTTATTGCGTCCGTAGTGCGTTTTTTTGAAAGCCCCTCCAGATATTTGCCTATGCTTACAAATACCAGAATCATACCGGCAGACTCGAAATACAGATACATATGGTATTCGGAATGACCGTAGCTTATCATAAACAGGCAGTATATTCCGTATGCGAGCGAAAAGGACGCCCCTACGGCAATGAGCGTGTCCATATTTGGCGCGCCCTTAAATAGTTTTTTAAATCCAGAAATAAAAAATCTGCGGTAAACGAATATTATCGGAAGCACAAGAATAAACTGCAACAGAGCAAAGCCCGTCGGATTATATCCGTGGTCGAAAATTTTCGGCAGGGGAAAATTCCACATCATATTCCCCATTGAAACGTACATAATGACGAGAAGGTCGAAAATGCAGAAAAGAAGCTTAAACAGCCCGTAGTCCTTTTCTTTCTTGATATCGGTTTTCGCGGTGTCCGTAAAAGCTTTGTACCCAGCCTCTGAAACGGCGTCCTCTATTCTGCTTATCGAACATACGCCCTCGTCGAACTCGACGTCCATATTATTTCTGAGAAGACTGACGTTGACCGCGCTGACTCCGTCAAGCTTTTCGACAGCCCTCTGAACGTGGCTCTGACAGGCGGAACAGGTCATTCCCTTAACCTGAAATTTCTTTTTCATTGATAGCGGTACCTCTTAATAAGTTCTATTATCCCCCCGACGACCTCGGACTTGCCCGACCGTATATCCTCGACCATACAGGTACTCATATGCTCCTCTAAAATTTCTATTGCGAGACTTTTTACGGAATTGTTTATTGCCGTAAGCTGAATAAGAACGTCCTCGCAGTACCTGTCGTCCTCTATCATATCCGCAACCGCTTTTATCTGACCTGCTATCCTGTTGCATCTGTGCGTCAGCTTTTTCTTGCTCTCAGCTTTTCTCGGCATATCCTTATATCTTTTATTCCCGTCCTGCCTCATTCCGATTCCTCCCCGTTTTTTATTATTATATACCCTACTGGGGTATATGTCAAGTTTTTTAAGATAAACAATGCGCAGCTTTAATATTCTGAAAATTCGGCACAGTCGGACGAATTCGGTTTTTTTCGACAAAACGCTCAATCACGCTTGACAACTATAAACACGAATACTATAATTTAATTACAAAAAACGTTCTTCAAGGAGGGTATGTATGAAGAAAGTAATAGCAGTTTTAGCCGCTTCGGCAGTTGCGGTTTCTATGTTCGCATTTGCAGGCTGCAAAGACAATGACGACAAAAAGACTGACAGCGGCGCAATTCCCGGCGACTACGTGGAAAAGACTCCCGACGAAATGGGTGATATCCTTGACGATTTCTTCGGCAATCAGGGCGGAGACGAAACGCCCGTAATTCCCGCAACGTCAAGCGGTATGGGCATTAAAGTTAAGCTCAACGAAAGTCTTTACTGCGAAGGGTTAATGGATATGACTTCGAGCGTAAGCGCCGAATTCAAAGAGAAAATTACCGACACCGGCTTTGTCGGCGCAGGCTCGGCAACCGTAAAGGCTCACGTCAAATCAATGGACTTCAACACTGACGGCTCGTCCGCATCAACCGCTATGACCGATAAGTACGCTATCGACGTCACGGCAACGGCTTACAACGACAGCTCGTTTATCTACGGCGGAGCAACAGGTTCGGTAGGCACTGTAAACGATTCGGGAAAATTCGAAACGATGACTTTGCCCGAAGGAATGAAAGCAAAACTCAATCTTGTAAAGCTTATGGAAGCTTTGGGCGGAGGAAGCACCGGTCCCGAGATTTCCACTCCCGCTTCTGCTATTTTCGAAACGAACGATGCTTTCGATATGGCGGCATTGCTTGCTATGGCAGACCAGTTCTCGGTTAAAATCAGCGCAGACCTTTCCGACGGTATGAAGATTAAAATAAGCGCAACCGATGAAACGATCTGGAAGATCGCAACCGTTGCATTTATCGAGCAGGGCGCAACCGAAGCGGAAGCGAGCGCAAAGGTTGCCAAAATCAAGGGTTACGTCTCCGTCAACAAGTTTACGCTTGACGTTTACGCCGCATTCGACAGCAGTAAAACTCTTACGGCCGCAAGCGTCGTAATCGACTGCGACGTAAAAGCAGATATGAAAATTATGAACGAATTTATGCCTAACGGAACAGCTGCGGTTGCAGACCAGAAGCTGCCCGATATCTCGATGAAAGTTGCAGGTTCAGTTGAAATTTATTCGCACAACGATAACGTTGAACTTCCTGCAAACATTGCAACCGACGCAAGCTACGCAGATAAGACCGACGATCTGATTGAACTCATTTCGCAAATGATATAATTCAAAACGATATAATAAAAAAATACCTTCCCGAAAAGGGAAGGTATTTTTTTAAACTTTTGATTTAACTTTCATTAGCCTTATCACTGCGGCGCGCTCGTTTTCGTCGAGCTTGCTCTTGATATACTTTATAGTTTCTTCAAGCTGAGGAATCATAACGTATTCGAGTGCGTTCACCCTGCGCTTATTGCGCTCGATCTCGTCGGCGAGCATTCTGACCGCCTTTTCGGTCTGCGCAAGCGCAATCATTTTAGGCAGCAGCTGAGTGGCTTTTTCAACCGAGAAATCGGCTTCGCTGGTCATTTCCGAATAAGCATAAGGCAGTCTGTCGGACTTCTTTTCGTTGACAAGTTTTATTTCGGGAACTTCCACACCCATAACGGAAGAAACACCGCATTCCGCCCTGACCAGAACCGACGGCATCGAAAAAGCCGTTTCGGCGCGGTAGGAAGCCGTAACCGAGCGTGCGACGGAAAACTGCCGCAGCGTTTCGGACAGCTCTTTTTCCACCTCCTCGCGGAGGCGTTTGTTTTCCTTTATTATCAGTGAGAAACGGCGCACCATTTCATCGGACTTATCCTTTAAAAGTTTATGGCCCCTCACTGCGGTTGTCAGACGGGCTTTGAGCTTTTTCAGCTCCATCCTCGTCGGATTTACGTTCAATCTTGCCAAGTACTACCTCTATAAAAGTAATTTGATTAACGGCATTAAAAATGCAGAGAACAAGTATATATGCTTTTTAATTTTATTTCAAATATTTTTCGATGAGCTCCGTCTTTATTCGTTTAAGTTCGCCGACGGGCAGAATTTTAAGTAGCTGCCAGCCGATATCGAGAGTTTCTTCAACGGGGCGTTCGGCGTTGAAACCCTGATTTATATAGATTTTTTCAAACTCTTCGGCAAATTTTGCGTACAGCTTATCCGTATCGGAGAGCGCCGCTTCGCCTAAGATTGCCGAAAGCTCCTTGCTCTCTTTTCCGCTTGCGTACGCCGCGAAAAGCTGGTTCATTGTGCCCGCGTGGTCTTCACGGGTCTTCCCCTCGCCTATGCCCTTATCTTTGAGACGGGACAGCGACGGCAAAACGTCGATAGGCGGATTTATTCCCTTTTTATAAAGATCGCGCGAAAGCATTATCTGTCCTTCGGTGATATAACCCGTCAGGTCAGGAATGGGGTGAGTCTTGTCGTCTTCGGGCATAGTCAGAATGGGTATCTGCGTAATCGAGCCTTCACAGCCCCTTATGCGCCCCGCTCTCTCGTAGATAGTCGCAAGGTCGGTGTACAGATAACCGGGATAACCGCGTCTGCCGGGAACTTCCCTTCTCGCCGCCGAAACCTCACGCAAGGCTTCGGCATAGTTGGTTATATCCGTCATAATTACCAAAACGTGCATACCGCAGGTGAACGCGAGATATTCCGCGCAGGTCAGCGCCATACGGGGCGTTGCGATACGTTCGACCGCAGGGTCGTTCGCAAGGTTGGTAAACAGCACCGTCCTTTCTATCGCGCCCGTCTTTTTGAAGTCTTCCACGAAGTACTGCGCCTCTTCGAAAGTAATGCCTATCGCCGCAAACACGACGGCGAATTTGCTGTCCGTACCCCTCACCTTTGCCTGCCTTGCTATCTGAGCCGCAAGCTCGGCGTGAGGAAGACCGCTCATTGAAAATACCGGCAGTTTCTGTCCCCTTACAAGCGTATTGAGTCCGTCTATCGCCGAAATTCCGGTCTGAATAAATTCGTCGGGATAATCCCTTGCGGCAGGGTTGATAGGTTCGCCGTTTATATCGAGAACCTTGTCGGGAATTACGGGCGCTCCGCCGTCGCGCGGATTTCCCATACCGTCGAACACTCTGCCGAGCATATCTCTCGAACACGCCAGATTCTGACTGTGACCTAAAAATCTTGCCTTTGCGCTTGAAATCTGCAAGCCCTGAGAATTTTCGAAAAGCTGAACGACCGCCTTATCGCGGTTGATTTCAAGCACTTTTCCGCGCCTTATGTCGCCGTTTGAACAGACGATATCCACAAGCTCGTTATATTTCACGCCCCCGACGCCGTCGACTACCATTAAAGGTCCCACGACTTCGCGGATCGTCTTGTACTCTTTAAACATCTTCCCCTCCCGTGCAGAGCGCCTTCATTTCGGTGTTGATAAGTTTCAGAATTTCGTCAAAATCGGAAAGCCTGTCTTCGGGAATAAATTTCGCCCTGCCTATTCTGTCCTTGCAGGAGGTCTTCAACACGTCTTCGACCGACGCAAACGAAGCTACCGCCTCTCTTGCCCGACTGTCGAATTCATAGATAAGTTTAAGCATTAAAAACTGCTTTTTCATCGAAGTATAAGTATCCACGTCGTCGAACGCGTTCTGATGCAGATAGTCCTCGCGGATTATTTTTGCCGTTTCCATAGTCAGCCTGTCCTTCGAGGAAAGCGCGTCCATACCGACGAGCCTTACTATCTCGTTCAGGGAAGCCTCTTCCTGTAAGACGGTCATTATAAACTGTCTGTATCTCAGAAAGTCCGCGCTTACGTTTTCCGTGAACCAGTCCTGCATTTTGTCGGCATAGAGCGAATAGCTTATAAGCCAGTCGACGGCAGGGAAATGACGCTTGTATGCAAGCGAAGCCGAAAGGCCCCAGAATACCTTTACGATTCTCAGCGTCGCCTGCGCGACGGGCTCGGAAAGATCTCCGCCGGCAGGTGAAACCGCGCCTATCGCGGTTACGGAGCCGTACCTGTTTTCACTGCCTAAAAGACGGACGGTGCCCGCCCTTTCGTAAAATTCCGCAAGGCGGCTTGAAAGATACGCAGGGTATCCCTCGTCGCCCGGCATCTCTTCGAGGCGTCCGCTCATCTCCCTGAGCGCTTCCGCCCAGCGCGAAGTGGAGTCCGCCATAATCGCAACGTTGTAGCCCATATCCCTGAAATATTCGGCTATGGTAATTCCCGTATAGATGGAAGCTTCTCTCGCCGCCACCGGCATATCCGAGGTGTTCGCGATAAGTATCGTTCTTTTCATCAGCGGTTCGCCCGTCTTCGGGTCGATAAGTTCGGGAAATTCGTTTAAAACGTCTGTCATTTCGTTTCCGCGCTCACCGCATCCGACGTAAACGATTATATCCGCGTCCGCCCACTTTGCAAGCTGGTGCTGTACGACGGTTTTACCGCTTCCGAACGGACCGGGAACCGACGCAACGCCGCCCCTCGCAACGGGAAAAAGCGTATCTATGACCCGCTGACCCGTAACCATAGGAGTGTCCGGGGTCAGTTTTTCTTTGTACGGTCTGCCTCTGCGTACGGGCCATTTTCTGAGCATACTTACGGGCTTTTTGCCCGTATCGGTCTGCAATACCGCAACGGTATCTTCAATAGTGAAATCGCCTTCTTCGACGGAAACCACCTTTCCGCTCATTCCGTTAGGTACTAAAATTCTATGCTCGACAATCTCCGTTTCCTGCACTACGCCAAGTATGTCGCCCTCGGCAACCGCGTCGCCCTTTTTTACTCTCGGCGAGAAATGCCATTTCTTTTCCCTGTCGAGGTTGTTTACCGAAACACCCCTCGAAATACGCGAGCCGTACTTGAAGAAAAGCGTAGTCAGCGGACGCTGTATACCGTCGAAAATACCCGAAATAAGTCCGGGGGCAAGCTCGACCGAAAGCGGTTCGCCCGTAGACGCGACTTCTTCTCCGGGACCTAAGCCCGAAGTTTCTTCATAGACCTGAACAGAGGCCTTGTCGCCCCTGAGTTCGATAACCTCGCCTATAAGTCCGAGCGAAGAAACCTTTACCACGTCGTACATTTTACAATCCGCCATACCCTCGGCAATGATCAGCGGTCCGGATATTTTAACCGTTTTACCCATAAAAACCTCCTCACGCAAATAATCGCCTCGTGCGGCGATTATTTGCCGTGATTTTCGGGGGCGTTGCCCCTCACACCGCAATCTTAGCGGCTCTCTTTTTATATAATTGCGGCGCTTCCCCCTACAGAGGTGGCGTAGCCACAAATTGAGACTTGCCGGCAAAAAATGCGATTTTCGCCGCAAACATAATTAAATCAGAAATTTATAAACTGCTTAAGGTGCAAGGAAAATCACACTTTTCCGCAGCACGCCCCTATTTGCGCATACCTGCGCTTATTGCGTAGCCTGCGGAGCAACAGTTGAATTTTCGCAACTATATTTTGGTGTGCCCCTAATGTTGCGAAAAGAAGGCAGAGCCTTCTAATCACGAAAATTATTGACATCATCGAACGTCAAGAATTTTGTGAATTTAGTTATTAAACAGAATATCGACGCCGAGCGCGCGCTCCATTGCGGATTTAAGCTGTTCAGTGCCGTAGCCCGTGCTTCCCTTTTTCGAGGGAACAGAAAGTATCACTGGATAGGGCTGTTCGTCAAAGCGCTTTAAAAACTCTTTCAAGGGCTTTGCAAACTCTTCAACCAAAAAAATTACCTGATAATCCTTTCCTATTCTTCTTAAAATATCCCTTGCCTGTGTTTCGCTATCTACGGCAAACGTCGCAACGCCTGCGGCTTTGAACACTGTTATGCTGTCGCCGTCGCCGACCATTGCAAGCTTTCCCTCATTTATCATAATCCGACCTTACTTTTTAAATTGCTCTCAATCTTTTCCTGATGTCCTGCTCTCTCATACCTGCCAGCAGGCAGACGAACAGGATACGGACGTTTGAATTTTCTATTCTTCTTCTGAAAACATAATACAGAAACGGCTGACTGCGCTTCAAATCGTATTTTTTAGCGCTGAAATATTCCGTCTCGTAACTTTCGGCTATCTTTTCCGCCTGCATCATAGGCAAACCGGAGCGCTTTGCGTCGAGACAGCTTTTAACGAAATCGGAGTACGCCGTGTTTCTGAACGCCGCTTCCGCCGTTTCGCCGTCTTCGCAAAGCAACGTCAACAGCTTGTCTTCTTTTATTTTTCCGCCCGTAACGAAAGAATTTTTTGCGAACGTTTCATCGGTAGAGCGAAGAGCCGTTAAAATATTAGTCATATCGGCTTTGATTGTTATGAACTTTTTCAAAAGCGGATTTTTCGAACAGACCGAGCTCAAATGCCCGATAAGTGCCTTTTCGAAAATCAAGCCTATTTCCGCACCTGAAACGGTTTCTCCGTCCGCAAACAGTTCTTCGGCAGATTCGAGCGCCTGTTCCAGCTCTTTATTGAGAGGTGAATAATCGCGTTTTTTGATGCAGTCCAAAATGAGCGAAGACGAATAAATTCCGTCGGGCGCAAGCAGATTCTGCGTATCGAGATTAAGATGCAGAGCCTTTATCAGCGCCTTCGCATTGTGAAAGTCGCGCGGTGAAAGAAAATATTCCCTCTCGACTGCGGACGGAGCGTATTCGCGGATAAACGCGTCTATGTCGGTTTCGTCTGCCGTTATAAGTTTTTCGAAATCGAAAACCGAAACGACTTCCGCCCCCCTGCCGAAACCGCTCTCCGATACCGAGCGAAGCGCGTCTTCTGCGCTCCCCTCGCAAAGCTTGAATATTTTATCTTTCAAAAGATATTTTTCTCTTACGGCAATGACGCCGTTGGTATAGGTCAACGATTTAGACATACAAAACCCTTCACGAAAAATTAGTCTTTCACGATGGCTTATTTTCCCGTGTAGGTGCTAACGGCTGAAATCCGCCTTGCACCGCCAATTTTTTAACCGAATATTACCGACGCAATTTCCGCCTGCATAAGCTCCCTGTCCTCCGCGAGAAGCGCAGAAAACGAGAGATTCTTGTCCGAATTTTTACCGATAAGAAGTAAACCTCCGTCTATCTTAGCCTTTTTGGAAGAAACTTTCAGTTTCCTTTCCCTGACGACGGAAAGTTTGGCAACGTCCTGAGCGTAAAGAAAATTATCGGCGAACACTATCTCGTCGCCCTCTTCGGCATATTCTTTTAAAAGCCGTTCGAAAAGATAGAGCGCATCGGCTTTGCCGATTTGTCTGAGCTGATTCAGAGCGCGTAAATAGATTTCGTCTATCACCGCCCTCTTTTCCGCAAGCAGAATTTTGGCGCAGTCAAGTCGGGCGGTCGCCGCCATGCCTTCGAGAATGCTTTCGGCTTTTCTCTCTGCGGACTGTCTTTCGCCCTCTTTTCTCCTTTCTGCGCGCATCATCGCTTCACGAACGGTTTCCTCCGCCTTGATTTCGGCTGAGGAAATTATAGCCCTTGCCTCTTCTTCGGCGTCGGAAATAATTCTCTCGACTATTGCCTGTTCACTCATAGAACGCAACCTCTTTCAATATTCCGTATAAATTAAACTATCATTATGGAAATGATAAGTCCTAAAATTGCGTAGAACTCGATCATTGCAGGATAGATAATGAGTTTACCGCCGAGCGACTCCTGTTTGCCTACCGCATAGATACAGTTCGCGGACGATTTGCCCTGCAAAATGCCCGTAATAAGACCGGAAACCGCCATAGGCATAACCGCGCCGAAGAGCGCCCAGCCCTGAGCCGAAGTCATAGTTTCAATAAGCGAGGACGAGCCTATGATTCCGATAATAAATCCGTAAATACCCTGCGTTGCAGGCAGAAGCACGAGTACGAGCACTTTACCGAACTTTTTCGGATCTTCGCCCAAAACGCCTGCGGCCGCACTGCCCGTCTTGTAAAGACCGAACGCCGAACCGATTCCGCACGCAAGCACGCAGACCGCAATTCCGATTATACCGATAATATAACCTGTTGTCATTTTTATATCTCCTTAAAAATTTATTTGCTTTTTATATCAATTTGTTTCGCTCAATTCAAGACGGGTATGTTTCATATCCGAGCCGAGCGGTCTGAAAAGTTCGCCCTCGCCCTCGTAAAACCTGCCGTAGAATTCAACGTATTGAAGCCTTGCGTCGTGGATATACGCGCCTAAAAGTCCTATCGCAAGGTTGAACGCGTGTCCGACTATCATCAAAAATACGCCTAAAATTATGAGCCCCGCGTTTCCGCTGAACAAAAACGGCGAACTGCCGTTATAGCCCGTTACGACGAAGCCTGAAATTATCTGCGCTATTACCGCGCCCGACAGCATCAGACCGTAGAGCCTTGCATAGCTGAGTATATCCGAAACCACGTTGATAACGCCGTACGCCGCGCCGAAGCCCTTTGTGAACTTGCCGAAAAACTTTTCCTTTCTTCCTGCCGTAAGCATTGCAAGAAGAAGCGATGCGCCTGCCACTATTCCGCCTGCTATCGCAAGCGAGGGAATAGAGAAATCTTCCACGAGTCCTACGGCCGCGAGCATTAGCCCGACCATAAAGCAAGCCCAGCTCATACCGTCGAAAATTCCGCCCCGGATATCGCCCCTGCGCCAGCACTGCACGGCACGGCAGACGTAGCCTGCGCAGAGCTGTACCATACCTATCAGCATACTTATGACCAGAACAGACGGTATTTTTATTCCCATAAGCGAATATCTTCCGTCTTTGGCGTCGGGCATAACCGTATAGGGCAGGGCGTTCATTCCTAAAAACGAGTTAAACAAAAAGCCCCAGAACACCGCGAATATTCCGCCGATGGCAAACACGCCTGCAAGCTTTTTCATTCCCGTTTCGCGCTTCTGGCGAAGATAGATAAATCCGCCGAACGCCGTCATTAAAAGTCCGTAAATCACGTCGCCCATTATAAAGCCTAAAAACAGGCTGTAAAAGAACGCCATCACCGTATTCGGGTCGAACTCGCGGTAGTTGACGGGCGAATACATATCCGTCACCGCCTCGAAATTTTTGACTACTTTGTTGTTTTTCAAAAGCGTAGGCGGAGTTTCGTCCTCCGACGGCTGACTGAATTTATACCATACGGTGTCCGTCGCGCCGTCTATGGCGCGCTCAACGTCCGGCTGTGCCTCTTCGGGAACGTACGCCTCCAAAAGGAAAGTAGCGGCTGTTTTGCGCATCTTTTCCGCGGAGGTAGCTTTTTCAAGCCCGAAGCCCAAAAAGTCGCAGTAAATCTTTAAATCTTTTATATGTTTATCGAAGGACAGGATTTCCGAATTTATCTTTTCAATATTTTTCGTTATTTCTCTTTTCTTTTCTTTAAGCGAGTTATAAAGCTCTTCGCCCGTACAGTCGTCCGCGAACGGACAGGAAGCGAACCCGACGCCCTGCAGCACATCGTTCATATCGCTTTCCGAAGCTCTGTGTACCGCAAGCATAATCAGCTCGCTGTCACTGTCCGAAGCCATAAACCGAAAGGACAGCAAAGGTATATTTTCCGCCTGAGCGCAAAACGCGTCTTTCTGCTGTGACGGAAGAGTGCCCAGCCTTAAAGCCGTATGGGCGGTATTTTCGGGACGGAGCGAACCGCTGAAATGCGAATAAATTTCAGCCGACGATATCAGCCTTTCCACCGAGGCAAGCTCGGCTTTGAGCTCCCTCTCCTTATCCAGAAGAGTATTCAGCTGTTCAATAAGTTTTTCGCACTTCTGCGCGTTATCTCCTGCGCCGATAAACTCGTGATAACTTATTTCTACTTCGCCGAGGTTGTCAGACTTGATTTTATTTGCCTTATAATAAGTTTCAATGCGCGGTAAAAGAACTTCGAGCGCGGTTTCGCCCCTTGTAAGGCGCTCGCTCAAAGCTTCAGTGTCCTCTGTTAAAGGAGCGGTATATTCGGTTTCGGAGTGCAGCTTAATCTCGGTCGCCTGCGTTCTTTGCAAGGCGTTCAGAATCTTATCCCTGTCGTAGGACATTGCTATGAGATTGAGCTTGCTCATCTCAACGACTGCCACTCTTTATCCTCCGGACGATTTCGTTTACTATCTTATCGGTGTTTTTAAGTCTGTCCGCGCAGTACTTCGAGGCCGTCGCTCTGTTGACGGTAATTTCGTTATCGTAGCGCCTCTTCGCCTCTTCCTCCGCTTCCTTCAGGGTCTTTTCTCTCAAAGCCTTGCAATCGGCTTCCGCAAGCCTTTCTATATCGGAAGCGCGCTCCTCGGCTTTCAGCGAAATGTCCGAAGCTTTCGCATATGCTTCGGCTTTTATTTCCGACGCCTTTTCCTCGGCCTCGTTTATCAGTTTGATTACTTCCTGCATATTTTTGATTTTACCATATCTTTCCTGATTTTGCAATAGAAATCTTTTAAAATTGTATCCTATTCACAAAAATTTAACCCGTTTAACATTTTTCGACAAATAAAACCGGGACGGCAACCGAACTGCATTTAACTTGACAAGCCTTAGTTTAATTCATATAATTTAGGTATGAATAAGAAAATCGAAAACAAGACTTTTGATGAAGAGCGCGCCCTGTACAATCTTGACGGCGCGCAAGTTTTAAACTGTACCTTTGCAGGTCCCGCGGACGGCGAAAGCGCTTTCAAGGAGTGCAGAAATATAACGGTAAAAAACTGCAGCTTCTCTCTGCGCTACCCCTTCTGGCACGATATCGGTTACAAAATAGAAAACTGCACTATGGACGACCTTACGAGAGCGGCGCTGTGGTATTCGCAAAACGGAGAAATTTCAAACAGCAGTCTTTGCGGTATAAAGGCTTTGAGAGAATGCGAAAACACGAAACTTAAAAACTGCAGGATTGTATCCCCCGAATTCGGCTGGCGGTGCAGAGATCTCGAAATGACAGACTGCAATGCGGAGAGCGAATATTTCCTGTTTGAATGCAGGAACATAAAACTCAAAAAAGTCAGCTTAAAGGGCAAGTACTCTTTTCAGTACGTTGAAAACGCCGAAATATCAGACTGCGAGTTCGACACGAAAGACGCTTTCTGGCACTGCAGGAATATGATTGTCAAAGACAGCGTTTTAAAAGGCGAATACTTAGGCTGGTATTCGGAGAACCTTACGCTGATTAACTGCCTTATCATAGGCACACAGCCCCTCTGCTACTGCAAAAATCTGAAACTTGTAAACTGCCGTACGGAAAACTGCGATCTCGCCTTCGAGTATTCGGACGTAGATGCGGACATAAAGGGACACGTGCTCTCAATTAAAAACCCGAAAAGCGGACTTATCACCGTAGACAGCGTAGGCGAAATTATCAAAGGCGACAACGTAGTGCCTTGCAACGGACAAGTAGTTATCAACAAAAGGAAATGTGGATAACTTTAAGCATAAAAAACAGATGTTTGTCGAAATTTGTCGCGTGAAACTGTGTTTCGCACACTTTGTGGATAAATTGTGGATAACTTTTTCAAATAATAGTGTTCCAAAACTTGTCCACAGTGTATAATGTGGATAAACGGCGGTGACTTATGCACCGCCGTTTTTGCGCCCGGAATTCAAAGCCGTTTCAGATTTTTCCTGTATTTTTCAAGCTCACTTTCGTTAAAACGGCACAGAATTTCATCTATTACCGAAACGAGTTCCGCCCTGTCGCGGGGAATTTCGCCGTGGAGCTGAACTGCGTTCGAAGCGCCCAAGGCGGCAAAATGCGTTTTTACCGTCAACCCGTTTACGAGCGCTTTCAGCTCTTCGTACTTTTCCGTTTCGCTCTCTTCCGTCCAGTTACCGCTTTTGATTTCGCCGTACAGTTCGGAAGACGGAAAAACGGTAAGCATAGACGCGCCTACAATTTTGGGATTTAACTGATTGAAAATTTTCAAAGTATTATCAACGCCCTGTCTGCTCTTGCCTCTGCCGTATATTCCCGTAAGATAGAAAAAATTATATTCTATACCGGCCTCATCAAGTTTGCGGCATTGTTCTAAAATATCGGCAGAAGAATAGCCCTTATTCATAAAAGATAGCGCTTCGTCGTCGCCCGTTTCCACGCCGATTGTAATTCCGTTGTAACCGCAGCTTCGTAACCGTTTTAATTCGTCAACGCTTTTGGGCGTTATATCGGTTATGCGCGCAAAGCAGCCGATAGTTTTTAAGCGGTGAAGATACTGCTTAGATAAGTAAGCGATTTGCCGCAGCTTTTCCGTCGATAAAACAAACGGGTTTGCTCCGACTAAAAACAATCTTGTTACGTCGGGAGTGAACTCCGTCAATTCCTTTAAGTCCTCTTCGATTTCCCCGACGGGCGAAGTTCTGAACTTAAACGGCACGTCCTCGTAGAGCGTGCAGAATTTGCATTTGCTGTGCGTACACCCTGCCGTGACCTGTAAAAGTGCAGACCACGCTTCATAGGGCGGACGCCAGACAGTACCTGTGTAGTGCATAGTTAAAACCTTCCTTTTTTCTTTGATTTTAATCTATTCTGTATGCAATTACAAGTACTGTCTTTATTTAGTATTAGTATCAAAAAGATACCGTGCGTTTGACTTACCGCGCTTATCGGGTTATAATTACAGATAAGGAGATAATATGACTGACAACAAATTCAGAAAGAGAGAAGTTATGATGCGTTGCGTGCCTATGAGCACGCTTCAAACGGTTTTAAGCGGAAAGTGGAAGTTTCTGATACTCTGGTATATTGCCGTAGGAAAAGTACAGCGTTTCGGCGAACTGCTGAGAAGAATAGACGGCATTACACAGTCGACTCTGACCAAACAACTGCGCGAATTGGAGGACGATAATTTTTTGCACCGTGAAATTTACAAAGAAGTTCCGCCAAAAGTGGAATACACCCTGACGGAGCTCGGTAAGAGCTTCGTGCCCGTTCTGACGCAGATGATGCTGTGGAGCCAGACTCATTTATGCGCGCCCGATTACGTCAGCCCTTATTCCGAAGAAGAAATAAACGAATTGCTCAATTCATAGTTTTAAAACGGCGCTTCAATTGAAGCGCCGTTTTAATTATAAATATGTAACAAATTCTTCAGACTCTTTGCGTGAATAATGCATAGGAGACGGCTTTGCGTTTTCAGACGGGTAGCCAAGCGGTAAAATTGCTACGATTTTTTCGTTAGCGGGAATATTCATAGCTTTTTCAGCTTTTGCCAAATCAAAATAGCCTACCCAGCACGAGCCAATACCAAGCTCCCACGCCTGCAACATTAAATGCGTACATACGATACTGCAATCGATATCGCCCGTGTTATAATTTACGGAAAACGGATTTTTCCACGTTTGCGTTTCGTCCGCCGTAATTATAATCACGGTCGGCGCGCCGAAAATACATTGACAGACGGAATTGATTTGCCGTAATGCTTGTTCACTTTGCAGCACATAAATTTTCTGCGGTTGCCTGTTTGCCGCAGTCGGGGAAATTTTCGCCGCCTCTAAAATCTTTTTCAGTTTTTCGCTCTCGATCTGTTTGCCGGAGAACGAGCGCACCGAATAGCGCGACTTTGCCAATTCTATGAACTCCATAGAAACCTCCATAAAAATATTGACAATCTGCTTGTCTTTAACTATAATAAATCCGCACTTTCCGTTTGTCAAGAACGCACTTTAAAGTGCCATACTTACCATTTGGAAAGTATAGGGAGGTTTTTATGGATACAGACGTGCTTAAATCTTGCAGTTGCCCGTTGGACGCAACTATCGCCGTAATAGGCGGAAAATATAAATTAGATATCATTTACTACCTATTTGACAGAACTTTGCGTTACAGCGAGCTTGCCCGTCTTGTAAAAGCAACGCCGAAAATGCTTGCCGAACAGTTAAAAGAGCTTGAAAGCGACGGAATAATAAACCGCGTGCTCTATCCCGTAGTCCCCCCGAAAACCGAATATTCTTTGACCGGACTCGGAAATAAACTGTGTAAATCAGTAATCGAAATGTATAAATTCGGAATTGAACTGTATTCTGTAAACAACGTTCGGCAACCGTGTTCCGCAAATGATTTTACTCGTTTGGAAAATGTGCTTAACGAGCTTTAAGGGCGCTATTGTAAGTTTTCGGCACACTGAACGGCAAAACTTTTTTCAATAAATGCAAAAAGGTTTTCGGACAATTGTCCGAAAACCTTTCATTTTAGTTTTTATTAACCTTTGTTGTAAGTTACTTTTACGCCGGGGCCCATTGTGGAAGCGAGGGTAACGGACTTGATATACTGTCCCTTTGCCGTCGCGGGCTTAGCCTTGACGATAGCGTCCATAAGCGCGGTAATGTTTTCCGAAAGCTTGTCAACGCCGAACGATTTCTTTCCGACGGGGCAGTGAATTATAGCCGTCTTATCGAGACGGTATTCTACTTTACCTGCCTTTACTTCCTGAACAGCCTTTGCAACGTCCATAGTAACGGTGCCGGACTTGGGGTTGGGCATTAAGCCCTTGGGGCCTAAAATACGGCCGATTCTGCCGACTACGCCCATCATATCGGGGGTAGTAATCATTACGTCGAAGTCGAACCAGTTATCTTTCTGAATACGCTGGATCATTTCTTCCGCACCGACGAAGTCTGCGCCTGCCGCCGTTGCCGCGTCTGCCTTGTCACCCTTTGCAACAACTAAAACTTTCTTTGTTTTACCCGTGCCGTTGGGAAGGACGAGAACGCCTCTGACCTGCTGGTCAGCCTGTCTGGGGTCTACGCCGAGGCGAACGTGGAGTTCTATGGTTTCGTCGAATTTAGCCTTTGCCGTATCGATAACGGTCTTGACAGCTTCGTTTAAATCATACGATTTCGAACGGTCGTAGGATTTTAAGCTTTCAGCATACTTTTTAGCAAGTTTCATTAGCTTATTCCTCCACCGTTACACCCATCGAACGGGCGGTTCCCTTGACCATACTCATAGCCGATTCCATATCGGTGCAGTTGAGGTCAGGCATTTTTGTCTTTGCTATATCTTCGACCTGAGCTTTAGTAAGCTTGCCAACCTTGTCCCTGTTGGGGCGAGCGCTTGCCGTTTCAAGACCCAGCGCCTTTTTGATGAGTACGGGCGTAGGGGGCGTTTTGAGAACGAAAGTAAAGCTTCTGTCCTGATAGATCGTCACTACGCAGGGAATGATAAGTCCTGCCTGATGCGCGGTCTTTGCGTTGAATTCCTTGGTAAAGCCGGGTATGTTGATACCGTGAGGGCCAAGCGTAGAACCTACGGGAGGCGCAGGAGTAGCTTTACCGGCAGGAAGCTGCAATTTTACAACCGCAGTAATCTTTTTTGCCATAAATATATTTCCTCCATGTGGTTAAAACGAATACGCCATAAAAGATTTAACGTAATCTCCCACAAAATTAACCAAATAAATATCTGAAACTTTCAAATGTTTCCAAATAATTACGTTCGCGGCAAAAATAAAACTTTTTGCCAGCAAGTCCCGATTTGCAAATACCTTTGCTCACTACGGAGCTTGTTATTCAGTCGGGCGAATTCGCACAATTATGTTTCGGTGTGCCTTTTAAAATTGTGCAAGAGGGCAGACAGCCCTCAAACACGGGGAAATCAGACATCTTCGAACGTCTGATTTTACGTGGAACTTTTCTTGATTTGGATATACTCTACTTCCACGTCGGTAATTCTTCCGAACATTTCGACCTGAACTTTTGCTTTCTGAGCAGCGTCGTTAAGTTCGGAAATAATTCCGCTGAACCCTTCCAGAGGACCGGATACGACGTCTACTTTGTTGCCGACAGCGAACTCGCCCTCGACGACGACGGTTTCGAGGCGCATTTTGCGGATCTCGTCCTCTTTCAAAGGAATGGGTCTGCCCTGAGGCCCGACGAAGCCCGTAACCCCTCTCGTGTTCGTAATCATATACCAAAGCTGATTTGAATAAATCATTTTAATGAAAACGTAGCAAGGCAGCAGCTTGCGCTCTACTATCTTGCGCTTGCCGTTGCTCTTTTCTTCGATGGTCTGTTCGGTAGGAATCTGAACGTCGAAGATCATATTCTGTAAATTGTTGTTTTCGATAAGCCTTTCAAGATTTTCTTTGACCATCGACTCGTAGCCGGAATAGGTGTGAAGAATATACCAGCAAGGCGTAGTAGTAACGTCTACCATTATTCGATTCCCTTGATACTCGTAATTAAACCCAAAAGCTCCTGCAAGCCGTAGTTAATTAAGGTAGCCACTACCGTGAAAGTAATTACCACCACTAAAACGACGCATGTAGCCTTAACTACCTTGGGGAACGTAGGCCACGTAACCCTTTTCAGTTCGGAAAAAGTTTCTTTGAACTTTCTGCCTATTCTTACAAAAATATTAGGTTTTTTAACCTTGTTGTCATTTTTCTGTGACATAAAAACCTCTTATTCACGAAATCCGTGAGTTGTTTTTGTCGTGAATTATATCACGCGCAAAATGCGGAAACCTTATTTGGTTTCCTTATGCTCGGTATGCTTTTTGCAGAAAGGACAGTATTTGGAAATAGTAAGCCTGTCCGGATCGTTACGCTTGTTCTTATAGCTGTCGTAATTTCTGCGTTTGCACTCAGTGCACTCGAAGGTGATTTTAGCCCTTGTTGATGCCTTCATTTTAGAAAACTCCGTACAAAAAAATTACACCCCCTGAACAGGGCGTAATTGAAGTTTACCATATAATAAATATCTTGTCAAACGTTTTTCCGAGTTTCGCTTAAATCTTTTTAACATCAATTAATTAACCGATAAATTATAATCTCTTTTTAGTCTCCGTATTTAACTTCGCAAATAATATTATCGTAGAATTTTATACTCAATGCGATATATATTCAAGCAATGATTAAAACATCACCCTATCTATAATTATACTTAGCGTTTGCCCAAGTGAAAAACACGGACTGTCCGTTATATGTGCCATTGTTAGGATCGCCAACACCCGGCCACTGACTATATATGACCATTTCCGTGCCGGAGCCGTCGTCCACGATGCTCGGCTTCTCCGGGTCACTGCGCTGTACTACTATTACTACACACCTCGTCTTAGTTGCTTTCGTTCCATAGCTATGCGTCGACGATAATACTCCGTAATCATACGTGGCGTTTGCCCAAGTGAAAAACACGGACTTTCCGTTATATGTGCCATTGCTAGACTCGCCAACACCCGGCCACTGACTATATATGACCATTTCCGTGCCGGAGCCGTCGTCCACGATGCTCGGCTTCTCCGGGTCACTGCGCTGTACTACTATTACTACACACCTCGTCTTAGTTGCTTTCGTTCCATAGCTATGCGTCGACGATAATACTCCGTAATCATACGTGGCGTTTGCCCAAGTGAAAAACACGGACTGTCCGTTATATGTGTTATTGTTAGAACTACCAACCTGCGGCCACTGACTATATATGACCATTTCCGTGCCGATATAAATCATTTGCTTTTGACATTAAAATTTTTGCAAATATAAACTTCTGTCGCACCAATGTATAACAGAAGTTTATAACTATCAATATTTTTCTCTTTTAATGTAAGTTGTATGTAAAAGCTCGTGAGCTTTATGGCTGTTAGGCTCGCCGAAATATTCTTTATAAAGAATTTCAACCGCGGGATTTTCGTGCGATAAACGCAGTGTTTTGTCTTTATCGTAGTCGTACAGCGCCTGCGCCCTGACCGCTTTCAAGTCGATACTGTTTCTGATTTCGTCGTGAACGTACGGCTGACCGCCTCCGTTGATACAGCCTCCGGGACAAGCCATAATTTCGACGAACGCGTAGTCCTTTTTACCGCTCTTAATATACGCAATAATTTTTCTCGCATTGTCGAGACCGCTGGCAACGGCGACTTTCAGAGTCTTTCCGCCGACGGTATATTCCGCCTCCTTAACGCCCTGAGTTCCCCTCACCTCTTTGAATTCGAGGGGTGCGCCCTTACCGCCGAGCTTTACCGCCGCAGTTCTCAAAGCCGCTTCCATAACTCCGCCCGTCGCGCCGAAAATCGCGCCTGCACCGCTCGCCTCTTCAAACGGCGTATCGAATTTGCTTTCGGGAAGATTGACGAAATCGACGCCCGCTTCCTTTATCATCTTCGCAAGCTCGCGCGTAGTGATAGCCGCGTCCGTGAAGTGTCCGAGCTCGTCGCGCGAAACTTCGAACTTTTTCGCCGTACAGGGAATAACCGAAACCACGAATAGATTTTCGGGTTTAATTCCCCTCTTTTCACAGTAGTAAGTTTTAAGCACTGCGGAAAACATTTCCTGCGGAGATTTACAGCTTGAAATATTGGGCAGAATTTCGGGGTAATAGTGTTCGGCAAACTTAATCCAGGCAGGACAGCAGCTTGTGAACATAGGAAGCTGACCGCCGTTCTGCAATCTTGATAAAAGTTCCGTCGCCTCCTCCATAATGGTGAGGTCGGCGGTAATGTCCATATTAAAGCACTTGATATCGCCGAGCTGTCTGATTGCGGAAATCATTTTCCCCTCGACGTTAGTGCCGACGGGCAGTCCGAACGCTTCTCCCAAAGTCGCCCTTACCGACGGAGCAGTGAAGAACACGACTTCCTTTTCGGGGTCGACTATCGCGCCCCAGACGTCGGCGACGTTACTCTTTTCATAGAGCGCGCCCACGGGGCAGGCAACGACGCACTGTCCGCAATTCACGCAGGGCGTATGCGCCAAAGAAACGTCGTACGGCGAACCTATGGTTTTGGAGTATCCCCTGTTTTTAGGACCTATCGCACCTATCGTCTGATTGGTGCAGGCCGCAACGCACCGTGTACACATAACGCATTTGCTGTTATCCCTCACGACCGAAACCGACAGATCGTCGATAGGCTTCAGGTCGTGATCCGTACCGAAGCGGTCCTCTTCGGCGTTGTATTCGAGCGCAAGCTTCTGCAATTCGCAGTTCATAGAACGCGCGCAGCTTAAGCACTTCTTTTTATGCGTAGATAAAATCAGTTCAATAGTCGTCTTTCTCGATTTTCTTATCTGCGGCGTGTTGGTGCGCACTTCCATTCCTTCCGAAACGGGATAAGTGCACGCAGTGACAAGTCCTCTCGCACCCGTTGCCTCCACAAGACAAAGACGGCACGATCCCACGCACTGAACGTCCTTTAAATAGCACAGCGTAGGTATGCGCACGTTGGCAAGCTTAGCCGCCTGCAATATAGTTGAACCTTCGGGAACGCTGACCGATATTCCGTTTATTTTTAAATTGACCATAATATATCCCTGCCTTTAACCCGTTACTTTATAGTGATTGCGCCGAATTTGCAGTGCGCTATGCACTGACCGCACTTAATACATTTTGACGTATCTATCTCGTGCGGCGCCTTGACTTCGCCCGAAATCGCATTGACGGGGCAGTTGCGCCTGCAAAGCGTACAGCCCTTGCATTTATCGGTATCTATGTAATACGACAGAAGCGATTTGCACACGCCTGCGGGACACTTCTTTGCGTAGACGTGTTTGATGTATTCGTCGCTGAAATGTTTCATTGTCGAAAGAATAGGGTTAGGCGCAGACTGCCCCAGAGCGCAGAGCGACGACGATTTCATATGCTCGGCAAGTTCCGTGATTTTTTCCAGATCTTCGGGTTCTCCCTTGCCGTCGGTTATTTTCTTCAGAATATCCAGAAGCCTTTTGGTGCCTATTCTGCAAGCCGTGCATTTTCCGCAGCTTTCGTCCGCAGTGAATTCGAGATAGAATTTTGCGATATCGACCATACAGGTGTTTTCGTCCATTACTATCAGTCCGCCCGATCCCATCATCGAGCCGATAGCCGTAAGGTTATCGAAGTCCATAGGAACGTTGATATGCGTCGACGGAATACATCCGCCCGAAGGTCCGCCCGTCTGCGCGGCTTTGAATTTCTTTCCGTCGGGAAGTCCGCCGCCTATATCGTAGATGATAGTTTTCAAGGTCGTACCCATAGGAACTTCGACAAGCCCGACGTTGTTTATCTTACCGCCGAGCGCGAAAACCTTCGTTCCCTTGCTCTTTTCGGTACCTATGGAATTGAACCACTCCGCACCGTTTAAAATGATCGGCGCGATCGACGCCCAGGTTTCGACGTTGTTCAGAACCGTCGGCTTTTTATAAATTCCGCACTGCGCCGAGAACGGAGGACGGGGACGGGGTTCGCCCCTCTTCCCCTCGATACTTGCCATAAGCGCGGTTTCCTCTCCGCACACGAACGCACCTGCGCCGAGGCGGATATCGATATCGAAGCTGAAATTGCTTCCTAATATATTTTTACCGAGCAAGCCTTTTTCCCTTGCCTGCGAAATAGCTATTTTCAATCTTTCAACGGCAATAGGGTATTCGGCGCGGACGTATATAAAGCCCTCCTGCGCGCCGACTGCGTAGCCTGCGATAGTCATTGCTTCAAGCACGGTATGCGGATCGCCCTCTAAAATCGACCTGTCCATAAACGCGCCGGGGTCGCCCTCGTCGGCGTTACAGCAAACGTATTTGACGTCGCCGACGGCGTCCTTGGTGAACTGCCATTTGAGTCCCGTGGGGAAACCTGCTCCGCCCCTGCCTCTCAGCCCCGAAGCCTTGATTTGAGAAATAACTTCGTCGGGCGACATAGAAGTTAAAACCTTTGCAAGCGCCGAATAGTCGCCTGCCGATATTGCCTCTTCTATGCTCTCTGCGGAAATTACTCCGCAGTTTCTGAGCGCGATTCTCATCTGATGTTTATAGAAAGGTATTTCGGCAAACGGAATTACGCTTCCGTCCCCGTGAAGAGTGGGCGCGTAAAGAAGCTCCTTTACAATATCTCCGCCCTTGACAAGATGCTTTTCCGCAACGGTCTTTGCGTGTTCCGGCGTCATCTGCGAATAGAACGCCCCCTCGGGATAGACTATCATTATAGGACCCAGCGCGCACAGCCCGAAACAGCCCGTCTTGACTATTAAAACGTCGTTTATGCCCAGCTCTTTAAAGGAAGCTTCGAGCTGTTCGATAACCTTTAAAGAACGCGAGGACGTACAGCCCGTTCCGCCGCAGACGAGGACCTGTTTTCTGTAACCCGTATTTTTTGCAAGCTCCTCAGCCTGTTCCCTTACGATTTTTCTTACCTTTATCAAATCGGCTTTATCCGCCGAAATCTTTTCAAGTTCTTTGACCGTCATATTTCACCTCAGTCCTTTAAGTATTTATCGAGTATTCCGTCAACGTCTTCGGGCTTTATCTTGCCGTAAACTTCACCGTCAATTATCATTACGGGCGCAAGTCCGCACGCGCCTACGCAACGGCAGCTGTCTATCGAGAACCTGCTGTCGGGCGTGCACTGTCCGCAGGTGATTTTAAGCTCCTTTTCTAAAACTTCCAGAATCTTATCCGAACCTTTGACGTAGCAAGCCGTACCCAAACATACGCTTATCTGATGCTTGCCCTTGGGATAAAGCGAGAACTGCGAGTAGAACGTGGACACTCCGTAAACTTCCGCAAGCGGAATATTCAGCTTTTCGGCAATAACCGTCTGAACCTCCGCAGGCAGATATCCGTAAATATTCTGCGCCTCGTGCAGTACGGGCATAAGCGCGCCCGGATCGTTCCTGTGCTCACCGATACAGTTTAAAAGCTTTTGCATCTGTTCTTCGGTGCCCTCGAATAAGTTTTTCGCCATATATACTCCTGAAACCGATAATTTAATCGATATATTTTTACTTATTAAAATTATACATTATTACATAAACAATTACAAAATAAAATATCGACAAATTTTGCGTTTGCCGATATTGTTAAAATCGGATGAATTTGTGTGAATTTTTAACAAAAGCAATTCTGTTTCGTGTTAAGCGTACCTTGATTCTTGCTTTATTACGAAGACGTAGGGACAGTATTTAAGACAAAAGTACCGTAAGAATGAGTTTCGGAAAGACTGCCGTAATTGTAACCGGCGTTTGCCCAGGTGAAAAACGTATTGTAGCCCACATATTTTGAGGTAATATGAGTTGAGTTTGACATAGCGCTGTAAACTATCATCTCGGTACCGGTAGGAGTATCACCGTCTATTCTGAAATAGCTTGTTCCGACATTCCAACCGAAATTAACTGTCGCATTCCAGTGTACAGAGCTTACGTTGTTTCCGTCTGTATTATTTTCATGTGAAGAGTTCGGTCTGTAACAGTTTATCTGAAACATTTCGCCGGGCGCTAATTCGATGACTGTGCGCTGTCCGCTAAATAACCTGAAAATCAAAACAGCGTGCTTAAAACTCCGTTGCGGTTTCTGCGCGCACGCACGTTGCCACGCGCCGCAGCAAATCCGCAAACGAACACCGACGCGCCTAAAACCCAGCCGAAAATCTGCAAATATACGGAATAACCGCCGTATATCCCCCCGTCAATGAAGAATAAATGATAAATGCCCCACGCAAACAGCGTGCCGAGAACGGCAGGGCTTAAATACTTCAAGGACACAACAAACGCCCGTTTCGGCATTTTCAGCCTTTTGGAATATCTGTTTATTTCCCCGACCAGATTCTGCCTCTTTTCGTTTGCGCCGAGAAGAAAACACTCGAACACGCCCAAAAGAAGAATATTGAAATAATTGAGAAAATGGTCGGCCACGTCCAGAACGGCAGGACCAGTATTCGTAGCAAAGACAAGACATACCCCTGCGCCTATCAAAGAAATTATTAACACGAGTTTCTTTTTAGGTATCGAAAATTTTTCGGCGAGGGGGCTTGCCGCAGCCTCGACCATAGACGAAGCCGATTGCAGAGCCATCATAGCAAGCGAAAGATAAAACAGTATTCCGGCAGCCGCGTTGAGCGCGGTGTTGCCTGCACCGAAAAGCTGACATATAGCTACGGGGTAAATGCGGAACGCCGTCGCAACTCCCGAACTTGAAATATCGTTTTCAAGTCCGCAACCGTACATAGTGGTAAACAGAACCACCGCCGACAGCACCGACACGAAGAAGTCTGACAACGCTATTATAAGAGAGTCGCGGAACACGCTTTCTCCGTCGGGCAGATAAGCTCCGTACGCAGGCATAATGCCCACTAAGACCGAGAGCGAAAAGAACACCTGCCCCACCGCCGACAGCCAGAGCTCGGCGTCGGCAAACGCCGAAAGATCGGGCACGAAAAGCGCGTATAGCGCCGTTGCGCTGTTGGAATACATAAGCCCCCTCACCGCCATTACCGTAAGCAGGAACACAGGCACAATCACCGTGAATTTTGCGGTCCTGGAAAGGGAATCGGCGCCGTTTTTCAGGCAGAGAAACATCATTGCCCAGGCGACTATTATGCAGAGCAAAACTATCGGCGAAAACGAATTTTTCAAAATTCCGTCGAAGAAAAATCCGCCTATCTCCGCCCTCGGCATAGACGTCGAATTTTTGCAGAGCGGAACCACGTTGACGAGCATTGCGATTATCCAGCCGAGCATACCTGCATAAAGCACCGCCACGCCGAGCGAGTTGAAACACGACGCAAAGCCGAGCCCCTCTCCGCGCTTGCTCAGGCTCGCCATACACTTCGGTGCTCCGCCTCTAAGCTTTCTGCCTATCGCTATTTCCGCGTTGAGAACGGGAATACCGATAACTGTCAGCGCAATTATGTAAATGAGCATAAACGAGCCGCCGCCGTACTTTGCGCACAGTCCGGGGAAACGGAGCGAATCGCCCAGCCCCACCGCCGCCCCGACGCACGCTAAAATAAACGACGTCCTCGATTTGAATCTGTCCTTAGCCATATGCTCTATTATATAGATAACTGCATAAAAAAAGAACGGCGCGTATCTTTACGCGCCGTTCGCCTTAGATTATTTCTTTTTGAAAATTACCTTCAACGTTATACCGTCGTCGGATTCTTCCATAATGAGTTTCTTTCCGTCGACTTTTAAAGTTGAGCAGTCCGTTTTATCGTTTGCGTCGGCTTTTTCTTTCGATTCATATAAATATACCGTATCGCCTTCCTGAACGTAGTAAACTACGGTTGACTCGATGCCCGTACAGGTACCGTCCTCTTTAAACGTAAATTCGACTTTGGAGTACATCTCCTTCATTTCACCGAGTCCGCTTTCCATTTCAGCCCTGTCCTCGGCGGACACGTCGGAGGTAAACTCGAATTTAGCGTCGTCGAAGACGTAGGTGTTGCCGGCAACGTCGGATGAGCAGGCGGCAAAACTCAGACACATTAAAAGCGTTGAAATTACCGCAACGAGTGCAAGTGCGAATTTTTTCATAAATTTCTCCTTTTTGAGTATGTTCATACTCTTTTTGATATCAGTATAGACGTAAAATCTTACCTTGTCAAGCCCTTTGAGTATATTTTTTCTTATAATTGATAAAAAAAGAGAATGATTATGCTAAGATTAAAACAGTTGAGAACCGAAAATAATATGAGCCAGCGCGCGCTGGCAAAAAAAATAAACGTCAGCCAAAAGGCAATAGACCTTTGGGAAAAAGAGATAACCGAGCCGAAGTCAAGTATTATAATTCTGCTTTCAAACGTATTCGAGTGCAGTGCGGACTATCTTTTGGGACGCGGCGACGACTTCGGCACGGTCAACGTTATGCGCGATTTGTCGGACGAAGAAAAACAGATTTTATCCGACTTTTCAAAACTCGGCAAAAAGCAACGGGGCGAGCTTGAAAGTTACTTAGGCTATCTCCTTGCCAACCGCTAAAAACACGGCGCGCGGAAATATTCCGCGCGCCGCATACCTTTATTTTTTATCGCTGTCGCCTGTAATTTGTTCATCCTGTTTTTCGTCATTCTTTTCAGCTTTCTTTTCATTGTACTTCATTACTTCATTAAGTATCACACTGCCGTAAATTGCTATTTCCAAAAAGATAGCTGCCAAAAAGAAATACATAGTACCATTAGTATTTTCAATAATCGCAATTAAAGCTATATCCGCTACAAAGAAGACAACAAAAAGTACTATCGGCAAAATATACGCTTTTTTCATAGAACCCTCCTGAATTTATTATATACTATAATTATTCTTTTGTCTATAGTAATTTGAAATTTTCAATACGGCGTGCGGAATATATCCGCACGTCGTATGAAGTTTTCGTTTTAATCAATTTCGCAGGTTATGAATTTGGTTTCCCCGATACAAATTCTGCCCTTATTTCTATTTGTGTTAGGCGTTTGTTTGTGCGCTATAAATCTGATTCCATAGGTCCCTTCGATAAACTCGTACTCAAAATATTTTTGAGCAGTTCTATCAGTCGGCAAATTAGAAGTTAATAAATCAATAAATGTTATCCAATTACCATTTGCATCCAAATACTGCAAATATGCGTAATCTCCATTTATGAAATATAACCCTTCAGCCGCACTCCAAAATGATAAGTACGTGTTTATTTCATAAATAGGTTTATTAAACGTTAATTGCAAATAAGCATCGCCTGCGTTTAGCCTGTTGGGCGAAAGATTGATATATTCTCCTTCAATAAAACCGCATCTCAATCTCTCCGTCGAGATTGTAAAATCATTTTCAAGCGTCTTCGTAGTACATTTCAAACCTTCGCTTTGGAAGTAATAACGCCCCTCGAATCCCCAATCAACTGGATTCAACGTATATACGTTTTGTGTTATTCTTTTAGCATAACCTTTCAAATTCATTATCGTACCATCTATAGTGTCGTGTGACTTATTAACATTAACACTCGCACCTATCGGACCAAAAGAAATTGATAATGACTCCACAAACCAACTTTGATTATGGACATAAGTAGGTTGAACCGCTGTAGTATCGGTCGCGGTCAAATAATAATCAGCAACGACCGTTGTATTCCCATAAATTACTGAGGTTGTGTCGCCCGATGAAGAAGGACCTCCAACAGAAAAAGTATAATAAACCCCTCCGTCTGCACAAGAATAATTAGGACTTAAATCTTCAATTTCATCTGCTCTTACAGGTTCTTGAAACGCAGTATATATAGTAACTGGAGTTATTTTTCTCCCTTTCGCAGGACAGTTTTGATGATTTAATGTAACAGCATTACTTCCGTGTCTGATAATCAGATTATCATTTTTATTCACAAAGAAACTCTTTAGTTGCTCGGTTGTTACTTCTATGTGATAAACAATCTGACCGTCATAAAAACCTAACGCATAAGCCTTAGTTACAAATTTGATATATCCTTCATTATGCTCAAATTCTTGCTCTTGTGAATCTCCAAGATTCATTAAAGCAATATCTGAATTTGCATTTACATAATCAACGGGAATAATCTCTTCAAACGGCACGTATTCTTCCTGAATATAAACATCAAGAGAATTTTGAGCTTCCTCGATATTAATAGAATATTCGTCGAATAATTTTAACGAATCTTTATCTTTTGCAAGAGGATGCGAATTATTGTGCCACTGTATATTTGTCAAGTTTTCTGTCTGAGTTTGAATATGTATTTCGTTCTGAGTTTCATTTTTTGTTTGCTGAATAGGTACAGCGGTTGCACCGCCGCCTAAAATACTTAAACTTAAAATCGTTGTTGCTAATAGTTTAATCATCTGTTTTTCCTCCTTGTTATAGTAATTTTAAATTATTTCAAATAAAAACATCGGTCTGCCCTCCCCTGCCCCTTTTGTTTGATTGTAACACGGAAATATGACAAATTCAAGCAAGTTTATTTTACATTCGCGCAAGTTTATTTTACATTTAGACAAAATTTCTTTACATTAACAAAAAAAACGGCTTTCGCCGTTCTTTTTAATTCAAAACTTGACCATATCCATTAAACAATACTGTGCGCGTTTGTCTTTCAACCCAGTCCCTGCTGTCAAACTTATAGCGCATTACCGCACGCCAATATTTTTGCTCTCCGTTAGTTGAGGCACGGGCGTCAAGTGTTTTGCCCTGATCTAAATCAGGCGTATTTCTATAGCTTTCAAGTTTCATTTGATTGTAATCTTCCGAATATGTTGACGAAGAATATAAATATAAATCAACAATTATCGTAGAATTGCCGAGCGTAAATTTGTTTTTTGCGGTCGCAAAGATTTCCCCATTGTTACCGCTTATATCTAAATTTATATTAGTATAAACACCGTAAGGTTCGACTTTTTCTTCCTTTGCTTTTGCAGTCAGCACGCTTGACAGCATTAAAAGCCAGGACAGAAATAACGCTACTAAAATAACAGCAAAAATTTTGTAAACGGAATAGTGCTTTTTGTTAAACATAAAATAGCTCCTTGAATTTTTATTTACTTAATTTTAACGCAGAACTGCGTAAATTTCAAGCAAGATTATTTTACAGTCGCGCAAGTTTATTTTACTTTTTCCTGTTTTTTATATATTTTACCAATAAAATAGTTAAAATACACACCGCAACAAAAATCAGAACGCCTGCAAGTATCTGTAAAATAGTTACGATATCAAAATTCCAGGACGAGCTTGATACAGAATCGGCAACGCCTTCCGTAGGAGCTTTGAGCCAAGCAACAAAGAGCATAAACGCCGCCGCAAGCAGAGATATAACAACCGCACAGGCAATTAAAACTTTCTTTTTGCCCGAAAGCTTTTTCGGTTTTTCGCAAGCTTCGTCGGTTACGGCAATTTCCTGCCGTAACTCGTTGTTCTTGTTTTCGGACGGTTGAGTATCAGGGCTGTCGAAAAGCGGTTTTATTTCCGCATTTTCAAACAGCAGATATTCGGGCTTAACGTTAAAAAACTCGCAGAGAGATTTCAGCGCATCTGATTTCGGAGCAACCAAATCCTGCTCCCACAGAGAAACCGTCTGTCGCGAGACTTTTAATTCCTGTGCAAGCTCTTCCTGAGTTATGCCTGCGTTTTTTCTCAATTCTTCTAATTTCTTTCCTAAACTGCTCATTTGTTTTTACCTTTTATTTTAACCTTTCCGTCGGGGTACTTTTCCGAAAGTCTGTGTACAGCGCAATATACCGCAGGCACGAGCACGAGCGTAACCAGCGTACCTAAAAGAAGACCGCCTATAACCACAATGCCGAGGGGGCTCATCAGTTCGCTTCCCTGACCTATTCCTATTGCAAGAGGCAAAAGCGCAAGTATCGTTGTCAGCGTGGTCATAAGTATGGGACGGAGCCTTTCCCTGCAAGCTTCCCTGACGGCGTCAAAATGAGGTAAACCCTCGTTTTTCAACTGTTTTATTTTTTCAAGCATAACTATGGCGTTATTGACTATAATTCCCATCAGCATTATAAGCCCTATAAACGAAACGACGTTCAGGCTCGTGCGCGTAATCGTAAGAGCCACAAATCCGCCCGTGAAGCTGAAAGGTATGCTCGCCATAATTATCAGCGGTTTTATAAACGAACCGAACTGCACCGCCATAACCGTGTACAAGAGGAAAAACGAAACGATCAGCGCGACAGCAAGACCTTCGAACGCGTCGGTAAGATAGCTTGAAATTCCGCTCGACGAGAAAGAATAATCTTTATAGTCCTTTAAAACTTCTTTGGCTATCGCCTGCATTCTGTCTGTCGCCGTGCCCGTATCGGTATCGGGTAAAACGCCGGATACCGTTATCATTTTATTTCCGTTGGTACGGACTATGCAGGCTTCCGTCAGCTCGCTTTTCACCTCTCCGCCGACTAAAACGTCTTTCAACTTAACCGCGACCGAACCGTTGAAGCCTATAACGAAATTTTCCAGATCGGCTTTCGACGAAATTCTGCCGTCCTCGAACCCGACGCGAAGCGCATAGTCTTCGCCGTCTATCGTGACGGTGCAGGCGGTATAGGAAGCGATTCCTATTCTCAGCGTCATAACAACGTTTTGATAATCGAGAGAAAATTCGGCTAACTTCTGCCTGTCAAACTCCAAAGAGTACTGCATAGACTTATCCGTCGAGCTGTCGGAAACGTCGCAAAAGCCGTCCTCTTTCAACTTGGTCTTGATTTTTGAAGCAATCTCTTTGAGGACGTCGCCGTCGCTTCCGACGATAGTCACGGACATATCGGACGAACCCGACATAAGCGAAGCGACGACCCCGTCTATTTCCCTGACCGTCACACTGCCTATTATCCCGTCATCCGCGTCCGCAAGCTCTCTTATCTTTTCAACTGTCTTTTTAGTGTTTTTATCGGTTTTGAGTTTTACGGTGATAATTCCCGAATCGGTCAGCGCGATAATTCCGTTTTTGCCTACGCTTGCCGAAACGTAGTCGATATTTTCAACGTTTTCCGCAATGGTACGGCTGAAAGCAAGCACGTCGCTCTGCACGGTTTCTATATCCCTTCCCGAACCGTAATCCATAGTTACTTCTATCTGTCCTTTGTCAATCGAAGGCAGAAATTCGGTGCCGGTAATAAAAAGCAGACCTACGCTCGCGCCGAATACCGCAACTGCCGTGAGCACGGTGACGAGTTTTTTAGACAAAACCGCGCTCAGAATTTTCGAATACAGCGCCGTGATTTTATCGAGTATGAACGGCTGTTTCCACTTTGCAAGTTTTTCTTTAAAAGATTTTTTCTTTCCGTCCCCGTCGATTGTATCGGGCAGTATTTCCTTTGCAACCGTTATCTGTGAATGTTGATTGTATTCGAGGTCGGAGGAATACATATCTATCGTAAGCTGTGTGTCACCCTTTTCTTCTGCGGGGCTCATAACCACTTTTCCGCCCTTCAACAGTCTTACGTTACCCTCGAAAATGCAGTACAGCGCGGGAATTACCGTAACTGCGACTATAAGCGAAAAGGCGAGTGAGAATACGACCGCATACGCAAGGTCGGTGAATATTTCGGCAGTAAGTCCGCCTATGAACAAGATGGGAATAAACACGCACACCGTCGTCAGCGTCGAGCCGAAAAGCGCTCCGCCGACTTCCGCCGTTCCGTCCACCGCAGAAACGTACGCAGACTTGCCCGTGTCCCTGTGTTTTGTGATCGCCTCGATAACGACTATACTGTTATCGACAAGCATACCTATACCGACCGCAAGTCCGCCGAGCGAAACCATATTCAGCGTGATGCCCATAAGGCTAAGACAAATCAGCGCGGAAAGTACGGAAAGGGGCATAGTTATCGCAATGACGAGCGACGTTTTTACCTTTTTGAGAAACAGGAAAATGATAAGTACGGCAAGAACACCGCCTATAAGCATACTGATAAGCACGTTGGAAATACTGTCTGAAATAAATTCGGACTGATCGTCCAAAAGCCGTATAGACGCCGTGTATCCCTCTGCCGACGAAATCCGAGAATAAACTTTCTTTACCTCTTCGACTACAGCGGAGGAGTTCGCGCCGTTTGATTTGAACACCTCTATTACGACGCCTTCGCAAAGCGAGACTTTGCCGTCCGAAAAATATGCGTACGAAGAAAAGTCGGGAGTAAGCGTGACGGATGCAATATCCCTGACGGGAACCGATTTCGCATTTTCGTCGATAGTCAGTATCAGCCTGATAAGCTCGTTCGAAACTTTGATTCCAGTAATCGTCTCTATCATAGCAAGCGTTGCGTCGCTGTACGGATATTCGCCGAGGTTGACGTTTTGAAGCAGGCTCCTGTATTCGCCGAGAACCGCTCTCAGTTCCTCCGGCAGTTCGACGGGCGTATTCAGAATATCTTCCTCGCTCTTCACGTCCGAATTGTTTCTTATCTGAACGTCGGAACCGTTGTCGGTGATATTGCCGAGCGGAATATCGAGCGCACCGTACGAGAACGCCTTGACAATCAGCGGACAGGCAAGTTCAAGCCCCGTATAGGGTATGACCGTATACGAGTAGTCGGCTCCGCCCTTTATCGAAACGTTTTCGACGCCGTCGATGGCCGAAAAGCGCGAAGAGAGTTCCTTCGCCTTTGCATATGCGTCTTCAAGTCCGTTTTCGCTTGTAACGGAAACCGAAGCGAGCGCAGAAGCGTTTAAATCGAGGTCGTAAATTTTTGTATTTACGCCGTCGGGCAGGGATATAGCGGAAAGCTTAGCGGAGATGTCCTCTTTTTTCGCTTTGGTGTCCGTTCCGTAATCGAACGAGAGTATGACCGCGCTGAGGTTGTCGTAGGAACTGCTGCTTACCGAAGTAATTCCGCTCACCGAGCCGACGCCTTCCTCCACCTTAACAGTGACGTCTTTCTCAACCGAATCGGCGTTCGCGCCGGGATATATGACCTGCACGCAGACGATAGGAACGTTTATATCCGGCAATAAATTAACGCTCATGTTAATCGTCGAGTAGACCCCGAACCCTAACACGAGCAAAACTATAAGTATTACGGCAACCGATTGTTTAATTACAAAAGAAAAAAACTTTTTCATAAGTTATTATCTCCGTCAAGCTCTTTAAGTTTTTTTAATTTTCCTCTGACGTATATGAATACGCAGGCAAGCACGGCAAGCAACGCCACGAATATACCGAGCGCGATTCCTATCAGCACCGCCGCGGATATTCCCTTGACCGTCACAAGCAAGATGACGGCAACCGTGCATAAAAGCACCGCCGAAACAGCGGTGACTAAGACGCATATTTTTAAAATTTTCAAAGCTCTTTCCGCCTGCTCGGCAAGCTTCTTTGCATACTCTTCTTTATTTTGATTTTCCATAAAATATCCCTGTTGAACGTCAATAAATTTGTGAAACTATTTTATAATTTACGGTGCAAGGAGGGTTCCCCTCCGTTAGCACAACTCAATTTGCGGCTCCGCCGCCTCAGCGGTGTGAATTCGTACAATTATATATGTGTGTACCCTTAAGATTGTGCGAAGAGAGGCAGAGCCTCTCAAATCACGAAATTTATTGACATCGCCTGACGTCAATAAATTTGTGAAATTATTTTATACTGCTTGAAAGTATCGCAAGGTTTGCCGCAACGTCGATCTGTATGACCTGCACGCCGTCGGGTACTTTCAGCGTAACGGGCGCAAAATTCAATACGGCTTTTATACCGCAATCTATTAAAAGACCGCAAACTTCCTGCGCGGCGCCGGCTGGCACGCAGACGACAGCAAGCTCCGCGCTGTGCTCCTTTATTTTCGCAGAAAGCTCGCCCATTGTGTAAACGGGTTTGCCCGAATGTAAAACGCCCGTCCTTGCCGGATTATTGTCGAACGCCGCAACCATTTCTATACCGTAATGAATAAATCCGTCGTACCCCAGCAGCGCTTTGCCCAGCGCGCCGAATCCGACTATAACTGCGTTGCGGCGGCCGTTACAGCAGAGGCACTCCTCGATAGCGGAAACAAGCTCTTCCGTGACGTAACCGACTCTCGGTCTGCCGTTTGCGGAAGTGTAAGCTAAATCTTTGCGCACCAGAACTTCGCCCAAGCCCAAAGCTTCGGCAATATGCCTTGACGAAACGTATTTTCTGTCCGCCGTGCCCTTTAAAAAATTCAGATACAACGGCATTCTCTGCAAAGAAATCTGAGGAATATTCCGTTCCATATTTCACCGCCCCGAATCGGCTCTACCGCCGATTAGATAAATTTATATCCATATTATACTATCGCAAACCCATTATGTCAACAGTTAAGTTTTATAGCTGTAACAAAAAACAAACCGGCGACAGCTGTCGCCGGCATTAAGCCTTATTATTTACTGCCCGTCGAGCCGAAGCCGCCTGCTCCTCTCACCGTTTCGGAAAGAGTTTCACATTCTTGAAACCGAGCCGTCAGATACGGCGTTATTACGAACTGCGCAATTCTTTCGCCTGAGGAAATCGACTGCACTTCGTTTGAATGGTTGTGCAGTGCGACCTTTATCTCGCCCCTGTAATCGCAGTCGACCACGCCGACTTTGTTCGCAGGAGCAAGTCCTTTTTTGCTTGCAAGTCCGCTCCGCGCATAAATAAGCCCCGCATATCCCACGGGTAATTCGACCGCAACGCCCGTAGGCACTAAATACGTTTCGTGCGGTTTTATAGAAATTTCTCCGTCCGTGCAGGCGTAGAGATCCGCGCCTGCGGAATACTCGCTGCCGTAAGTCGGAATAACCGCCTTTTCGCTGAGTTTTTTTATTTTTACGTCAGCCGTCACTGTTCCGCCTCCCCGTCCCAAAGGACGATTTTATCCCTTTTCAGCGATTCTTTAACCGAAATAATACGCTGATTCGACGAACCCCTGAACCGCAGGTTGAGATCTTTCAGTTCCTCCACAAACCTGCCGTCGACCAGAACGTCGAGCGTGCGCAGAAGCTTCAGCACTGTTTCCGCATCGCCTTTTTTGCCCGTTAAAAGGTCCCTCTCGTAATCGTAGCCCGTAAAGCACCAGACGGACTTTTCGGGATAGAGCTTGCGCATCCTTTTCATAAACGGAACGAGCGCGGCGCAGTTTTCGGGCTCGAACGGATCGCCGCCCAGAAGCGTAAAGCCCTTGATATAATCGGGCTCCATCGCCTTTAAAATTTTGTCTTCCACCTCTTCGGTGAAAGGCTGACCGTAGTCAAAGTCCCACGTTTCGGGATTGAAACAGTTTTTACAGTGATTTCTGCATCCGCTGACAAACAGCGATACTCTCACTCCGGGTCCGTTGGCTACATCATACCATTTTATATTAGCGTAATTCATAAAATCTCCTCACGAAATTTTTCGTCTATTCTGCGACGAAAAATTTCCGTGATTTAAAGGCTCTGCCTTCTTTTCGCAATCTTAATAGCACACAAATATATAATTGCGAAAATTCAACCGCCGAGGTGCAAGTATGCACAAATTGTGTCGTGCTAACGGCGGCAAAGCCGCCTTGCACCGTTATTTATTTTAAACTTTGTTTCCTTAAAATTTACAAGTGCAAGACGCGCGCTTTGATTTCTTTGGTTTTGCCGACGTTCCAGAAGTTTTCGCCGAGATATCCGCAGGTACGGCGCGTGACGTTCATCTTGCGCTGATCCTTGTTGTGGCAGACGGGGCACTCCCATTCGTTGTCGTCGTTGATAATAATTTCGCCGTCGAAACCGCAGACGTGGCAGTAGTCGGATTTAGTATTGAATTCGGCGTACTGAATATTGTCGTAAATAAAGCGGACGACGTCCTCTATCGCCGTAAGGTTGTGGCGCATATTCGGTATCTCGACGTAGGAAATAGCTCCGCCCGAAGAAATTTTCTGAAACTGACTCTCGAACGTGAATTTCGAGAACGCGTCGATATTCTCGCGCACGTCGACGTGATAGCTGTTTGTGTAATAGCCCTTGTCCGTAACGTCCTCGATGATGCCGTACTTTTCCGCGTCTATCTTCGCAAAGCGGTAGCACAGCGATTCTGCAGGCGTGCCGTAGAGCGCGAAACCTATGTTCGTCTCTTTCTTCCATTTATCGCAGTGGTCGCGGAGCGACTGCATAACTTTGAGTGCGAATTCGGTTCCTTCGGGCTGAGTGTGGGATACGCCCTTGACGAGTTTTGTCACCTCGTAAAGCCCTATGTATCCGAGAGAAATAGAAGAATATCCGCCGAAGAGGAACTTGTCTATCTTTTCGCCGGGCTGCAGCCGCGCAATTGCGCCGTACTGCCAGTGAACGGGAGACACGTCGCTCGTCACGCCTTTCAACGCGTTATGACGGCACATTATAGCCTCGAAGCAAAGCTGCATTCTCTCTTCGAAAATCTGCCAGAATTTCTTTTCGTCGCCCTTTGCGAGTATGCCTATCTGGGGAAGATTGACCGACACGACACCCTGATTGAACCTGCCCTCGAATTTGTAGTTGCCCTCTTCGTCCTTCCACGGGGAGAGGAACGAACGGCACCCCATCGGCGAGAATACGTTGCCCTCATAATGCTCGCGCATTTTCTTTGCCGAAATGTAATCGGGGTAAAGGCGCTTGGACGAACACTTGACCGCAAGCTTGGTGAGGTAGTCGTACTTTCCGCCTTTAAGACAGTTATTCTCGTCCAAAACGTAAATGAGTTTGGGGAATGCAGGCGTGACGTAGACGCCCTTTTCGTTCTTGATACCCTGATAGCGCTGTTTCAGTATCTCCTCGACTATCATTGCGTTTTCTTCTATGTACTCGTCTTTTTCGTCGAGATAGAGGAACAGCGTCACGAACGGAGACTGTCCATTTGTCGTCATAAGCGTGTTTATCTGATACTGAATAGTCTGAACGCCTGCTTTAAGCGATTCCTGCAAGCGCATATCGACGAATTTTTTCTTGGTCTCTTTGTCCACGTTGCCGCCGAACTGCTCGTCGCACTGCGCCTCGTACTTCTGTCTCGTCAGTCTTAAATACTTGCCCAGATGCGCAACGTTCACCGACTGTCCGCCGTACTGCGACGACGCAACCGACGCGATTATCTGCGTGGTTATAGTGCAGGCCGTCTGAAACGATTTGGGACTTTCAATCATCTTCCCGTTCATTACTGTGCCGTTGTCAAGCATATCCTTGATATTAATAAGACAGCAGTTGAAAATGGGCTGTAAAAAATAGTCCGCGTCGTGGAAATGCAGAACGCCCTCGTCGTGCGCCTTTGAAATCTTTTCGGGAAGAAGAATTCTTCTGGTCAGATCCTTAGAAACTTCGCCTGCGATAAGATCCCTCTGCGTAGAAGCCGTGCGCGCGTTTTTGTTGGAGTTCTCCTCCATAACGTCCTTATTCTTGTTTTTGATAAGCGAAAGAATACTCTCGTCCGTGGTGTTCGCCTTGCGGATGAGCGCGCGCTCGTAGCGGTAGAGAATATACTCTTTCATAAGCTGGAATTTCTGCAATTCCATAAGCTTCTCTTCCACCATATCCTGAATATCCTCCACGAGGATGCGGCGGCGGTGAAGCGAAGCGATTTCGTCCACTATTTCGTTGATCTGCGCGTCCGATGCCCTGTCTTTCTCGAATTCGAGAGCTTCGTTCGCCTTTTTAATGGCGGTAGCTATCTTATTTTTGTCAAACTCTACTACCGAATCATCTCTTTTAATAACTTTCATTATGCTTGTCCTCCGAAAAACGAAATAGTAAAGTCAAGTATAAATTGTAAACCCGTCAAAGTCAAGTTTAACTCATACAATATCTTGTATGTTATTTTTTAACTAAAACACTATATTTAGTAGTTGAAATTTTTAACAATTCGAACATAAGTTGGTTAAACTTATGAAAAGTTTATGTACAATTCTACAAAATCCGATTTATTTCGGCTTTTTCCGCTACGGAATTTTATTGAAATTAACAGATTTTCATAATTCAGGCTCAAAATATTTTTCAGCTCTTTATTTGACATTTTATTTTATATTGTGTAAACTCTATGCGTTGGAAATATAAGTTTTCGGGTTTGAAAATGTCGGATTTAACGAAAAGAGCAATTAAGACTTCTTTTTTAAAACTTTTAAATGCAAAGATGCTTGACAAGATAACCGTCAAGGATATCGTGGAGGACTGCGGAATTAACCGCAATACGTTTTATTACCACTTCGAGGACGTGTATGCGCTGTTGCAGGAAATTTTCGAGGACGAAACGAAAAACTACGTTATAAAACACGGCCAGAACTTAACCGACGCTTTTCTGGACGCAATAGGCTTTGCGCTTGAAAACAAGCGCGCCGTCTTTCACGTATTCCACTCGGTTAAACGCGAGCTGTTAGAACAGTACCTCTTCGACGTTTCCGACAGACTTGCCGAACATTTCGTAAACGAACAGGCGGAAGGGCTTACCGTCGGCAGGGAAGATTTAAGATACGTAACCGTGTTCTACAAACACGCCGTCGTCGGAACGATAATAGAGTGGCTATTGAAGGGAATGGAAGCCGAACCCGAACGCGTCATTAAACGGATGGGCGAAATTTTCGACGGAAGCGTAAGGCAGACGCTTGAAAGAATAGCAGAAAACTGAATAAAACGCTTATTTCAACCGTGCGGAAGTTACCGCGCGGTTATTTTTTTCAGACATTTGAGACCGAATGTCTGAATTTTGTGCAAAGCGCTTTTTTTGTCCGTTGTAAAAACATTTTTTATATAATATAATTTTTTCCGTTGCGGAGGAAAACGATGAAATTTATCAGAACTGTAAAATTTGCCTATATAGCCGTATCCGCACTTTCGGCGGTGCTCGGACTGGCGCTTATTATACGCCCCGAAATGGGAATCAACCTCTTATGTTATCTTTTGGGCTCGGCAATTCTCTTATTCGGTATTATAAAGATAGCCGGCTATTTTTCAAAAGATCTGTTCCGCCTTGCCTTTCAGTTTGATCTGGCGCTGGGCATCTTCATCAGTATCGCGGGACTGCTGATAATAATTCACCCCTACACCGTCGCGCAAATTGCGCCCCGTATCGTCGGCGCGCTGTGGATTGCGGACGGGTCGCTGAGAATTCAGACGGCTTTCGATTCCAAACGGTTCGGAATGAAAAACTGGTGGCTGTTACTTATCCTCGCCGTCCTGACCTGTCTTTGCGGCACTCTGCTTCTTCTCGATCCGTTCGGCGGCGCGGCGGCGCTTGTGATTATGCTGGGCGTATCGCTCGTCTTTGACGGAGCGCAGAATATATTCACTGTGATCTACACCGTAAAATCAAGCGCGAAGAAAAACAAAAAAATTATAGATATCGAATAAAAAAGGAGTTAAAAATGTCGGTTATCGAAGTAAACAATTTAACCAAGGATTACGGATCGGGACGCGGTGTTTTCGACGTGTCGCTTAGCGTGAACGAGGGCGAGGTATTCGGCTTTCTGGGTCCCAACGGCGCAGGCAAATCGACCACGATAAGACATCTTTTGGGCTTTTCCAAACCACAGTCCGGCGAATGTAAGATATTCGGCAAGGATACGTTTCAGAAGTATTATGAAATTCTGTCCTCGGTAGGATATATCCCCGGTGAAATCGCGTTGCCGGCCGGTCTTACGGGCTACGGCTTTATAGAAATGATGCAGAAACTGCAACACAATAAAAACGACGCAAGGCTGAAAGAAATGCTCGGCTTGTTCGAGCTTAAAGACAACGTATTGAAGGGCGAAACGAAGCGAATGAGCTTAGGCGTAAAGAGAAAGCTTGCGGTTGTCACCGCCTTTATGTCCGATCCCGAAGTTCTTATATTAGACGAACCCACTTCGGGACTTGATCCCGTAATGCAGGAAGTCTTTATAAAATTCATCGAAGACGAAAAGGCGCGCGGCAAGACGGTGCTTTTATCGAGTCACATATTCAGCGAGGTTGACGCAACCTGCGACAGAATAGCCATAATCAAAGACGGGCGCATAGTTTCACAGTTTCTTGCTGACGATCTGAAACACGCTTCGCAAAAGACCTATAAAATCCGACTTTGCGACGGCGCGGAATTCGACAGATTTATGTCCGATTCGAAAAATACCAACGCCTTTACCGTAATTAAAAACCGTCCCGACTCCCTCTCCGTTACTCTCTCGACTTCCGACGATAAAGTAAACGACGTAATAGCGATACTCTCAAAGTATTCTATGACCGAATTCACACACAGAAAGGAAACGCTTGAAGACTACTTTATGAAGTTCTACAAGGAAGACAGAACATTCGAAGGGGTCAACGGTGTTTGACGGATACAGCGGACTTGAAACTGCGCATATAGTCTTTTCAATGCTTGCGTTCCTGTTTATGCTGGGTTCGTTCTCCGGCTGGGTTATCGAGGTGTTTTTCAGACGCTTCTTTTCCGCAAAGCAATGGATAAACCCCGGCTTTTTAACGGGGCCGTGCCTGCCCATATACGGTTTGGGCGTGGTGACTTTGTACTCTCTGAGTATGCTCAAAGAGGCAAACCCCGTTCCCTCCTCCGTTTCGGGCGGCGGAATTATCTGGGGGCTTATTATAGTTCTGTTAATAGGCGTTGCGATGACGCTCATAGAACTTATAGGCGGACTGATATTCATTAAGGGCTTAAATCTCAGACTGTGGGACTACTCAAACCGAAAGGGCAATTTCAAGGGAGTTATATGTCCGCTGTTTTCGGTTATCTGGACGGCGGTCGGAGCGCTATTTTACTTCCTTTTATATCCGCTTTTAACTAAAACTGTGAGCTGGTTTTTCCGAAACTATTTTCTTATTTTCTTCGTGGGAATGTACTTCGGCATAATGATTATCGATTTGTGCCACGCGTTCGGAATTGCGGCAAAGCTGAAAAAGTCGGCGGTGAAGAAAAGAATAGTAATTAAAATAGAAAACCTGAAAGCGTCTGTTGCAAAGCATCTGAAAGAGCGGAATCTGAAGGCGAACTTCATATTCCCCTTTAAATCGCCTCTGGGACTTGAAAACCATATAGACGAATATTTAGACGAAGAAGACGAAAATTCGAGCGAGGTAATCAAATGAGTATAAAACTTACAAATCTTACTAAAGACTACGGTTCGGGGCGCGGGATATTCGATCTCGACCTTGAAATAAACGAGGGTGAAACGGTGGGCTTCGTCGGCACGAACGGAAGCGGAAAAACCACTACGATAAGAAGTATTCTGGGTTTTATAAAACCTACTTCGGGCACGGCGGAAGTAAACGGACTTGAAAGCTGGCGCCACTCGTCCGAGATAGTAAAAAATATCGGCTACGTGCCGGGAGAAATTGCCTTCCCCGACCTCAGCACGGGCACGGCGTTTCTGAAAAGTCAGGCGGAGTTTCTATCCGTCAAAGATATGACGCGGTGCGACGAACTGATAAAACGGCTGCAACTCGATCCGAGGGCGAATTTAAAGAGAATGAGCAAGGGAATGAAACAGAAAACCGCCATCGTCGCCGCGTTTATGTCAAGCCCGGACATATATCTTTTAGACGAACCGACGACAGGTCTCGATCCGCTTATGCGCGACAGTTTTCTCGATATCGTCCGCGAGGAGCAGAAAAAAGGCAAAACCGTACTTATGAGCAGTCATATGTTCGAGGAACTGGAACCGCTCTGCGACAGGGTTGCCCTTATTTCCGACGGAAAAATAGTGGATATCGCGGATATGAAAAAAATCAGAAAACCCGAAACTCGGGAATACAAGATAGAATTTTTCAAAAAGACGGAATATCAGAATTTCAAAAAAGAGGGCTTTTTGATAGTCCGCGACCAACCCGAATACAACCAGCTGACCGTAAGAATCGACAGTAAAGATATAAACACGCTTTTCAATAAACTTACGGCGTACGGCGTAAGACTTATCGCCGAAGTAAAATACAATCTTGAAAAATATTTTAAAACCAATCTTAATATAAAAGGAGAAAAAGATAATGTTCAGTAAAGCGCTTTTCAAACAATCGGTGAAAGCCAACTATCTTATGTGGTGCATAATCACCTTCGCAGTCTGCTTTATGCTTGCCTGCGTAATGCTCATCTCGGGCGGAGGAGATATTGCCGACGTCAAAAACGGCGTCGAGGATACGATAATCAAAAGTGAAATCGAGGCGAATATCAAAGGACGCGCAATAAACTATTACGAGCTTGACGAAGCCGCGCTGACCGAGTTCGATAACTATTTTATCGAAGAATACGCAAAGTCGGGCAATGCGGAAACCGCTTATGCAACCGCAGTCGGCAGACTGAAACAGTACGCGGACGCCGTTATCAGCGGAAAGGGTTATAGCGCGGACAGCGACGAGGCAATGGAAATAACGGGGCTTATTTTCTACACTTTAAATCCGAAGGGTGCATACAACAACTTTTATGCTTCCGTGAACGAAACTCCGCTTACGTACGATATGTCCTCTGTAACGTCGGCAGACAGAGCGGATTACAGAAAGGGCTACTGCAAAAACGCTTCGGCAATTTTTCTGGCCGGCAATATGTGCAGCGAAGAAAATATCGATAAAATGGTAAAACAGCTCGAAGATTTCGGCGTTACTAAGGATAAATACCTCTCGTTCGGTTATTCGTATTCCTTTATTAAACACCTTGCAAACACCACTTCTTTGACTTACGATACGAGACTTGAATACGAGCTTGACGGGCTTGACAAAAACTCTCCCGACTACGACGAAAAGGTGAGTGAGGTAAAGCTTTCGCTCGTCGGCGATATTACGGGCGGCTTCCTCGCCTCTCTCCCCGAAGAGGTTGCCGAAGCTTTGCAGGAAGTAGGCAGTGCGGATCTGTATAATTTAATCGTCGGATCTATCTTCTATAAAATGGCGGGTCTGCTCCTTCCTATAATCTATGTAATTATGGTTTCCAACTCGCTTATAGCCGGTCAGGTTGACAGCGGTTCTATGGCGTACGTCCTCTCCACTTCCACTAAACGCGACGAGGTGACGTTCACCCAGGCGGCGTTTTTAATACTTTCGATATCGGCAATGATGCTTATGACCACGCTTACAAGCGTTATCTGTCTTGCGATAGTGTCGTCGCCCGATATAACGCTTACCTACGGTCAGCTGATACTTATGAACTTAGGCGCATTTATGGTACTGCTTGCGATAAGCGGACTGTGCTTTATGACCTCGTGCATATTCAACCGTTCGAAAAAGGCTATGGCGATAGGCGGCGGACTTTCGATGTTCTTCCTCGTAGCAACGATGTTGGGACTCTTCGGCTCGCCCGTTCTCCCCTCCGTCATAAGACTGTCTGCTCTGAACTTCTTCAACTACGTTACTATAATCTCGCTGTTCGACACGATAAGCATTATCGAAGGAACGCTTGCTTTCCTCTGGAAGTTTGCAATTCTCTTAGTTATGGCTGGCGTATGCTACGCGGTCGGCTTCGTGAAATTCCGCAAAAAAGATTTACCGCTTTAATAATTACAGCCGTGCGCTAAACCGCACGGCTGTAAATTTTACGGCGGAGCGCACTGCGCTCCGCCGTAAAAAATTATTTATTGTCAGACAGTTCCGTCGGAACATTTAACCGTATAGTTGCCTGCTCTGTAATCCCATTCCGTTTCTTTAACGACGGCATTCCATTCCGCCTGCGTTCCTTCGAATATAATTTCCTTCAAGGCATAACATTCCGCAAACGCGTATCTCTCTATTTTGGTCACGTTTTTGCCGATAGTTATGCTTTCGAGATTTGCACACTTCCAGAACGCATTTTCGCCGATATGCGTAACGCCTTTCATAACTACTTTTTTAAGGTTTTTACAGCCGAACAGCGCGTCCGCAGGCAATTCTGTTACACTGTCGGGAATAACCAGACTCGTTATATCTTCGCGGCTGTTGAATATCCAGCCGAAACCGGTGACGGGTAAACCGTTATGCGTCGCGGGGATTACTATATCACCTGTTGCCGTGCCGACGCTCGTAACTTCGCTGTAACTTGCGTAATCGGTAAATACCAAACCGCTCGGATCGGCTTTTTCACCGCAGACCGAGCAAGTTCCTTTGACAAAGTTGTGAGGAATCTTGCTGTTTGGAACCGTAATGGTATCCACTTTTTGGCAAGTTGCGCATGTGCGACTGCTTGTGCCGTCTTTCGTGCAGGTCGCGTCATTGTTAGAAACGTACTTACCGTAAGAATGTCCCGTCTTGCTTCCGACAACGGTACGCGTATCAACGCTGTTGCAGTTTGAACAGGTTGCGCTCTCCGTCCCGTCAGTTTCGCACTGTGCGTTGTTGTTGAATACGTAGCTTCCGAAACTGTGTCCCGTACGCGGTATTGCCTGCACGGTTGTCGCAGAACAGTCGGGGCAGCTGCCCGACTTCGAACCATCCTGAGTACAAGAAGCCGGCTTGATTACAGTCCAGTTATAGTTATGGTCTGTCGTGCTGTCGGGAACGGTTTCCGTCTTGGTATCTTTACATCTTCTGCAAACGCCGTCGCGCGACCAGTCCGTAACGCAGGTTGCCTTGTGCTCAGTCCATTCGTAATCGTGGTTGAGCGCAGGTTTTCTGTTTCGTCTTTCGCTCGTACCGCAGGTACTGCAAAGATATACATCGTAGCCTTCTTTCGTACATTCAGGCGCAACCGTCATATTGAACGTAAACTTACAGGTGTGCGCACCGCCGTTCGAACCGCCGTTGTTTCCGCTTCCCGTATTATCTCCGCTTCCCGAACCGCCGTTCGAACCGTTGCCTGTATTGTCTTCGTTGCCGTTATTATTTCCGCCGTTGCCGGAGCCGTCCGTATTTTCGTTATTTCCCGAACCGCCGTCAGCCGAACCGCCGTCAGCCGAATCGCCCGTCGAGGACGAGGGTCCGTCCTGTTCGGTGCCCTGCTGTCCGCCCGTTCCGTCGTTTTTTTCGTATACTAGTCCGAGTGTTATTGCCGTTGCCGCTATCAAAGCCATAAACAGACAAAGCAAAATAATCGTTAATTTCTTTGCCATAAATTTACTCCTTAGTTTTAACCTCTATATAACATTATATTATCAATTAAATAAAAATAAATCAATTCAAATACGCAGAGTATCCGAAATGCGAAAATTCCGCCGTAAATTTAAGTAAATCTTTTCAGCCAGCTTAAATCCAACTTCCACTCGGATACTTTGTTGCGACGTCGGTGCGCTTCGTTCGCTTCACCGAGAGCTTTTCTGTATTCGGGGTAAGACGCGCCGTTTACTTTCATAAAATGCTCCGACGCGCTCTTTTCATTGCCCAAAAGCGAAGTTCTGCCTATATGTATAACTTCGTGACAGTCACGGCAGACGGCGATAACCGTTTCAAGCTTCTGAATACAATTCTCCTCGTCGTAGCTCCACCGCTCGTGCGCTTCCAGCCTTTCGGACGGCGCACCGCATATCATACACTTTCCCTCCGCCCTCGAACAGGCGTCGCGCCTGACGGCGTTCCACTGTTCTGCCGATAAAATACTTCTTAAATTCGAATACCAACAGCTGTCGGGCACCATTTCAAAGCCGAGTTTATATTTCATACTATTCTATTTTACTCTTTTTCATAAATATTTGCAAGCAAATTGCGCTAAACCCCTTGACAGCGCGGAAAACCCGTATTATAATATGCCTGATATCAAAAAGATATCAATTTGTATTACAGGAGTTTTGTTATGGAAGCAGAAATCAAAGAAAAGAAGTTAAAGGGTAAAAACGGCTGGCTGATGCTTTTTATAGTTATCGGCGCGATACTTGCAGGGCTTGCAATGGCGATTGCGGGATTTATTCTCGTAGGAGGCGACGAAACGCCCGAAAACCCCGCGTTTTTCGCACTCGCAGGCGCAGGGCTCGTCGTAGTTTTAGTATCGTCCGTATGCCTTGCAGGTTTCAAGGTGCTTGCACCCAATGAAGCTATCGTTCTGACTCTGTTCGGTAAATATCACGGCACGCTCGAAGAGGACGGATTCTGGTTCGTCAACCCCTTCTGTTCGGCGAAAAAACCCATAGAGGACGTTGCCGTTTTCGGCAAGGCTATGTTGAGTAAAAAGCTCAGCCTCAAAGCTATGACTCTCAATAACGATAAACAGAAAGTAAACGACGAAGAGGGCAACCCCATTGAGATAAGCGTAGTCGTAATATGGCGCATAGCCGACTGCGCGAAGGCGGTCTTCTGCGTGGATAATTATATGACGTTTATTTCTACGCAGTGCGACAGCGCTATAAGGCAGGTTGCGCGTCAATATCCCTACGACGTGAGCGAGGGCGGAGACGAAAAGTCGCTCCGCGGTTCTTCACAGGAAATAGCCGACGTATTGAAAGCCGAACTTCAGAACCGCGTGAATATGGCGGGAATAGAGATTCTCGACGCAAGAATAAACAACCTTGCGTACGCGCCCGAAATCGCGGCGGCTATGCTCCAGCGTCAGCAGGCTTCGGCAATAATCGCGGCAAGACAGAAAATAGTCGACGGCGCCGTTTCAATGGTGGAAATGGCTTTGAATAAACTCAACGAGAATAAAGTCGTCGAACTCGACGAAGAGAGAAAGGCGGCGATGGTTTCCAACCTTTTGGTTATCCTCTGCGGAAACCGCGACGCACAGCCCATTGTAAACAGCGGAACCATCTACTAAAATAGTTCACGAAAAATTGTTTGCTACAATTTTTCCGTGAGATTGCTTTTGTCGTAAACAAGCTTAACGGCGGAAATAAATTCCGCCTTGCTTGTTTTTGCCGTAATTAATTTTAACATTATTGCAGTTGAACATATCGTAAAAAAAAAATTTTAACGCACAAGCCGTTTTGCTGATTTTTTACGATTAAAGGACTTGACTTATGGAGAGAATTTCTAAACCCGAAAATCTGACCGTTTACAGAAAAAAAGGGCTGACGGTTTTAGGCGGTCTAATCAGTCTGTTGCTTGCGGCAGCGTTAATTACGTTTATAACGGTAGCATATTTAATGACGCCGGAAGAGACGGTAAAAGAGGTGAAAACCTCTGTTATAATTGCTTTCACAGGAGTCGGTATCGGCGCTTTTTTCCTTATTTCCAACACCGCGCTGTGCTTATATAATCTGCGCTATCCCGTAATTCTTGCGACCGACGAAAAGGGAATTTACGATTATTCGGGCTTTATTCACTGCGGTTTTATCGGCTGGAACGATATTTTGGAAATCACAGGTTGCGGAAACAGAGCCGAAGCGTTTATCGACCTGTTTGAAAACGGTTCTTTAACGGAAGTAAAAATAGAGCTTAAAAACAGAAAAGCCACATTTGCAAACCGCAGTAAGCTGTGGACGGCGCTATTTATTATGTCGGGCTTCGGCACGGTCAGAATCCGCACTATGTGTTCTCCCCTTTCAAAGAAAATCACCTATGCGCTCTTAAACGAACGCCTTAAATACTATACGGAAAGTTGATTTATGGAAAAAGAAAAATCAGGTAAAAAACAAATACCTTTGCGCATATCCGAAAAACTGTATGCCGAACTCGAACGCTGGTCGGCTGATGAATTCCGCTCGGTCAACGGTCAGATAGAATATCTTCTTACCGAATGTGTTAAATATCGTAAACACGGCAAAAAGGGCTTGACGAACGGAGACGAAAGTAATTAAAATATAGTTATGGTAAATCTCGACGGACAGAAAATCGCCAAAATAAAACGAGGCGAAATCATACAGCTTATCTCTCTCTGCGTTTCGGCGGCAGGCGTAATTTTCTTTATTGTAACTTACGTTCTGGCAAGGGTGCAAAACAGCGACGCATTGAAAATCGTTTCATTCGCCGTTTCTCCTGCTTTAATTGCAGTCGGCTCGCTTATAGCGGCGGTTTTCAATTTAAAATACGGCAGACTTTCGGAAAAATTGATACGGCAGTATATCCTGGATATCTGCCTCGAACACCCCGAAGCGATGCACCCCGAAAAGGACAGCCTCACTTTCTATATCACCGAAGAAAACCGCGTTTTCACTATGACGGCAAACGGATTCAGGGACGGACTGAAATTTGATTTTTCGGCGTATAAATGGCTGTTTGCAATACATAAGTCCGCCATTTTCAACGAGATAGGAACACGGCTCACCGTTTCGTTCTGCCGTCTTTTCGAAAGAGGGGCAAAATACAAGGACGTCGGCTATACGGTAAAATTAAAGTCGAAAAGCAAAAAACCCGTACCGATAATTTCAAACGGCATACCCGACAGAAAGTCTTTTAAAATTTATCTCAAAAACAAATAAAAAATCTCGGACAACAGTCCGAGATTTTTTACTGTTTCATATTTCTCATTAAATCTATAAAAGTATTTTTTCTTTCCACCGATAAATTATTTAAAAGGTCTATAATTTCTTTATCCTGATTATAGTTCTTATAATTATCTGCAAAAAATTCCGAACAGGGAATTTCAATTGTATCAAGAATTTGCAAAAGCACGGGAAGCGAAACTTTGAAATTTCCGCATTCAATTTGGTTGATATAGGTCGGGCTTTTATCCAGCCTTAAACTTAGCTCCCTTGCCGAAAAATTTTTCCGATTTCTGAAATACCAAATCCGCATAGCAATATCTTTAATTTCCATTAAACGCCTCACTATAAAGCGACAAGGTATATACGCAGTCGTCGCATTTAAGCAACTTGCAGTTTTCAAAATCAACTTCTTCGTGTCTGACGGTAATATCAAGCTTCATAAAGTAACACATTTTTTTCAATCCGCCTTTACCTGTCTTAACGCCTTCTGCCAGCCGGACAATAATTTTTCTCTCTGCTCTTCGCTCATATCGGGTCTGAACACTTTGCCCGTTTTTACCGTGGAGCGGATATCGTCAAAGTCCTGCCACAGCCCCGAAGCAAGCCCTGCAAGAAACGCCGCTCCCAGCGCGGTAGTTTCCACAACTTCGGGGCGGACGGTCTCGCAGTCGAGTATATCGGACTGAAATTGCAAAAGGAAGTTGTTTTTGCTTGCACCGCCGTCTACCGAAAGCCTCGTCACGTTTATTCCCGAATCCTTTTCCATACACCTTACGAGATCCGCGACCTCATAGGCTATCCCCTCCAAAGCCGCGCGGACCAAGTGCTCTTTCGATGTTCCGCGCGTAATTCCGCAGATTATGCCCCTTGCCGAACCGTCCCAGTGCGGAGCGCCGAGCCCCGTAAACGCAGGAACTATGTAAACTCCTCCGCTATCCTCCACGCTGTACGCCATAGTTTCGCTGTCGTCAGCCGTTTCTAAAATTTTAAGCCCGTCCCTCAGCCACTGCACGACCGCTCCGCCGACGAAAACCGAACCTTCTAAAACGTAAGGCGGCTTGTCCGAAAGCGACGCACCGAGCGTGGTCACAAGCCCGTTTTTACTCCTTACGGGATCGTCGCCGGTGTTCATAAGTAAAAAACAGCCCGTGCCGTAAGTATTTTTAAGACTTCCCTTTTCGGTACAGAGCTGACCGAAAAGCGCCGCCTGCTGATCGCCGACCGCACTGCAGATTTTCACGGGCGAACCTAAAACGCTCTTGTCGGTATACCCGAAAAAACTGCCCGACGGCTGAACTTTGGGAAGCATACTTTCCGGTATACCGAACAATTCTAAAAGCTCGCCGTCCCATTCAAGAGTGTGGATATTAAACAGCATAGTGCGCGCGGCATTCGTATAGTCTGTCGCAAACACTTTGCCCTTGGTCATCTGCCAGATTAGAAACGTGTCCACCGTGCCGAACAAAAGCTCGCCGTTCTGCGCACGCCTGCGCGCGTCGGGCACGTTGTCTAAAATCCATTTTATTTTCGTCGCCGAAAAGTAAGCGTCGGGAATAAGCCCCGTTTTATCGTATATAAACGCGCCCTTTTCCCTTTTCAGCTCCTCGCAGTATTCTGCCGTGCGCCTGCACTGCCAGACTATCGCGTTATAGACGGGCTTACCCGTCCTCTTATCCCACACGAGCGTTGTTTCGCGCTGGTTGGTAATGCCTATCGCGGAAATATCGTCCGCAGTAATGTCGGCGCGGACTACGGCTTCGGCGACGACAGCCATTACAGAACCCATAATATCCTGCGCGGAATGTTCGACGTATCCCGATTCGGGATAAATCTGTTTGAACTCCTGCTGTGCCATCGAAATTATACGCGCCTTTTTATCGAATATAATAGCGCGCGAACTCGTCGTTCCCTGATCTATCGAAAGTATAAATTCACCCATATGAAAATTATATCACGGATTAACCGAAAAAACAAGCGCGGCTGCGGTTTTTACCGCGGACGCGCTTTGAATTATTTATTCTTCCGTTTCTTCTTCGTTATACTGTCTGTGAAATTTTGCGATTTCCTTAGTATCGAGCGACACTTTCTGATACAGCCCCGTGCACTCGTTAGCGCACACGCACTCGTCAAAAAGGCTCTTTATCATTTTTTTCGTTCTTCGCTTTGCCATATTCATAGTATTGCCGTTACGGCTTTTTTTATTCTATATAAATTAGTTGCGCTTATTTTGTTACAGTACTTGACTTTAATATTGTCATACTGTATACTTACAATTGTAATTTACAACTGTGATAAACAGGTTGAGAGAAATGATTGAGAGAATTAGAAACAAAAACGGAAACATTTTAAACGGGCTTAACGAATTTCTGTCGTCAAAGCTTTTCCCGTTTATGACCGCGACGGTGTCGCTGTTATGTTATTACCTCGGGCTTGACATAGTTTTCATTTACTACGTCGGAATCACGGGGCTTGTCATTCTGCTGTTCTGCGACGATATTTCACCGCTCATAACGGTACTGCTGTTTATGTGCGTGCTGGTATCTTACGAAAACTCGCCGTCGAACCTTGCGGAAAACGCGCCGTATTACTTCCAGACGGAAATTTTAGTGCAGATATTCATTGTAATAGGTCTGCTGGGAACGGCGGTCATTTACCGATTTATTTCGACCTGCGCTTCGGGGCGTTTTACGGTTTCGCCGATATTTTTCGGGCTTTGCGCTTTTGCTGCCGCGCTGTTAATAAACGGAATTTTCAGCGACGGTTACAGTACGAAAAATTTGGTTTACGGGCTTGTAATGGCGCTTTGCTTTCTGGGCATATTCACTATTTTGAAAGACAATCTTTCCACTTCCCCCGAAACGTTTGAAAAATTAGCGCTCAGCTTTTTTGCCCTGAGTTTAGTGCTGGTGTGCGAACTTACATTAAAGTATCTGACGTGCGAAGAGCTGTTCGTAGACGGAAACCTCAACAGAGAACAACTGACTTTCGGCTGGGGTATGTGGAACACTATGGGTATGATGCTTCTCATATGCCTGCCGTCGACGCTGTATCTTGCAGGAAAATACAAGCGCGGTTTCATCTTCACGGTATATTCGGCTTTCCTTTTCGCCGCCGTGTGGGCGTCTTGCAGTCGTCAGGCAATGCTCGGCTCGGCGATAATCTACCCGACCGGACTTATCATCCTGCTTATAAAAGGCAACAACCGCAAAATAAATATAGGAATAATACTCTGCGCACTCTGCGTTGGCGTCTCTCTTCTGTTCGTGTTCCGCGACAGCGTGTTCAGACACATAAAAGATCTGATTTTGCAGTTGGTGGCAAACGGAGAAATTACCGGAAGCGGAAGAACTTCGCTGTGGAAGGGCGGATTCGAATACTTTAAATCTTCGCCTGTTTTCGGCGTCGGCTTCTATTCGGACCTATACGCCGACTATTTGGGCGGTTTCAACGGTTTTTCGGGTATGTCGTTTATTCCGCATATGTGCCATAACACCGTAATTCAGCTTATGAGCGCCTGCGGTATAGTCGGGCTTATAACCTACCTTGTGCACCGCGTGCAGACGGTAATAAGTTTTTTCAGAAACGTAACTTACGACCGTACTTTCATTGCCCTGACAATGCTGTCACTGATAGGTCTCAGCCTTGTGGACAATCACCTGTTCAATATCTTCCCCACTATAATTTACGCCTGCCTTACGGCGGTGCTGTGCGCGTCGGGAAAGAGAGAAAAGACAAAATAATTTGAAAATTCACAGCAAAAAACGCGGTTTCAAACCGCGTTTTTTATTGCTTATTATTTGACGTTATTTACTTTGAATTTTGCTACAAGCACATTATCGTCGGCAAAATCGAAAACCGCGTCGCGCGCTATTCCGATAAAGTCCTTGCCCAACAGCTCGAACAGATTTCCTTTTATGCCGAACTCGGGAAGTTTGCCGACAAGCTTACCGTTTTCGTAGAGATAGGCAAGCTGAACGGGAAGCCCCAGAGTGCCGTCGGGGGTCATATCGCCTCCGCTGGTTATCACGACATATATCGCCTTACCTTTTACAAGGTTTTTAAGTTCGTCCGTCCGCGCCGCTTTAAAGCCTGTAAAACTCGTCTGCGGAACTTCGTCGAAAGGTGCATATCCTCCGCCGGAAAGGGGCAGATTGAAATTCGCCGACGAGCGCTTGTACGTTGCAACTCCCGTAAATACGCCGTCCTTTACGAAATGGAATTTATCGTCCTTATTGACTACGCCCTCGGTATCGAAGAAAGCGATAGATTTATCGGCCTGCGCCCTGTCTGTTAAAATATTGACCTTTCCGTCGAATATTTTTTCGCCGAGCTTTCCGCTTAAAAGGCTTGAACCGCTTACATACAGTTCGGCAACCATATGCTGAGCGACGTACTGCATAACTTCCATTGCGTTGATAATAACGGGGATTTCGCCCTCGGGCATTCCGACTTTTTTATGATAGACGTTCAGAAGTTTGCCGATATCGCTGACAATCTTATCTTCGTCATAGCAGGTTTTGTTGAAGCCGTAGCTTAAATCCATTATGTTCGCCGAAGCCTTATCCTTTATAACGAGCGCTCCGCCTATTTCGTTGCCCTTGTACGAATATTTCGTATTTTTGCTGTTTTCATAGACAATCTCTTCCTCGCCTATATTAATCTTATTGCTGAAAACGAAATCGGGATAACACTCTGAAAGCCTTGCGATAAGCTTTTTCAAAGTCTTGACGTAGTCCTTTTCTGCTATGATATTCTTGATTTTATTCTCTTCCCTCTTCTGATTTTCGGCAAGGTTGCAAGGATACGCTATGTTCTGTGCAAGCTTTGCCTTTGCTTCCTCAAAAAGAGCGCCGTCGTCGCCCTCGCCTATCCTGCCCGCAACGCCGATTTTGCCGTCGTCGTAAACCCTTATAACGGTTTTTAAATCCTGCTTAACGCGGAGGGAGTCAACCTTGCTTCCCGATACGTTTACGCTGTAAGAAGTTTCTTTGATAGTTAATTTCTCGTGTTCCATAACTCACCTCACTGAACGCTCATTTTGGAAATTCTGACGTACGGTCCGCCGAAAGAAACGTGCAGGGGCATCTGTTCCATTTTACCGCATCCGCCGAACACGCTTGAAATAATTTCAGCCTTGTCGGAAAGTCCGTCTATAAGATTTAAAGTTTCAAAGACGTTGCCCGTGATAACGGCGATTTTGACGGGATCGCCTATCTTGCCGTCAACTATTTCGTAGGCAAAATTCGGAGCTATGGTAAACGTACTCATACCCGAGCCGTGCTTATAGTCCTTGATAAAATAGCCGTGTTTTACGCCTGCAAACAGTTCGTCCTTTGTAAGCGTTCCCGCTTCCACTATCGTGCTCGTCATACGCACGATCGGCTCGAAATCGCAGCTGACTGCGCGAGCGTTACCCGTCACGTCCTCGTTCAGATCGGTAGCGGTCGAAGCCGAGTGAAGTCTGCCCGAAAGCACGCCGTTTTTGATAAGATACGTCTTTTTAGCCCTCGTTCCCTCGTCGTCGTAGGGACGGTAGCCAGACCCGTCTTCAAGACCGCTGTCGTAGATGGAAAGAATATCGCTGCCGACCTTTTTGCCGATAGCCCACTCCCTGCGCATTGTTTCGTCGCCTATCATAAAGTCGGCTTCCGATTTATGTCCGAAGCTCTCGTGCGCAAAAACGCCCGTCGTTTCGGGGGATAAAATTACGGGATACTCGCCTGCCGTTACGGGCTTTGCGTAGAGGAATTTTTCACACTCCTCAACGAAAGATACGACTTCCTCTTCTGAAATATGTATCTTCGAAATGCAGTCGCCGGACTTTGAAAGTCCTGCCGTAAAGTTATTTTCGCCGTCGGCAAAAGACGCGTTGAACCTTATTCCGCAGAGCTGGAAATCGTATTTTATTTCGGCGCCCTTGGAAGAATAGAATTCTATTTCGGTGTATTTATCCGCATAGAGTGCGACGAACATTTTGAGGTGTTCGCTCTTTAAAAGTGCAAACTTACCGGTAAGCATTTCAGCTTTTTCCGATAAGGAAGTATTCTTGACGCAGTTTGCTTTAAACTTCTTGACGTCCGCCTTATTTACCTCAAAGCGCTTCACCGTAGTGTTGTCCGCTATCTTTTTGTCGGCAGAAGCGTTTTCATAGAGTCTGTCAAGCTCGCCCTGCAAATCGTTCAGCTTATATGTTGACGCATAATACCACATATCGCCGTCGAATACGCGCAAAAACGCTTTTTTCAAAGTTGTGTTTTTGCTCTCTTCAAGCGCGCCGTCGCGGTATTTTATACTTGTTGTGAATACGGTTTCTACCCTTACGTCAGCGTAAAATCCGTCTCTGAATTTTATCATCGAATACCTCCGCAATTGTTATATAATTTATTATAAACGCTTTATTAATGAATTCAAACAACTGTCCGTTGCGTTTTATTTCTGATAATAGGCGATAAGCATAATGCCTGCAAGCGCGATAAAAATCACGCCGACTGTCAGCATAAACGCCATTCCCCTCTTTTTGTCCTTTTTAGCCTCGCGGTACTCATAAAAGTCTTTATATTTTTTGTTCCGAACGTCACGTCTGAACAGATCGCAAAATCTGATAAACGCATATGAAAGCATATCGAACGCGCCGCCGTTGCTCGCAAAAATCAAAAGCCCGACGCCTGCCAAAATTACGCCCGGAACAAAGAACGCATCGCTTAAAATGCGCAGTACCTGCTTGCCGTCGTCGTAATTCCATATCTTTTTCGTGCATACGATTATGGTGAAAACGACCATCCCCACAACAGCCGAAACAACGTACGGCACAGCTTTTTTTAAAAAACTTTTCATCAGTTGCCGATTTCCGCCTTATATCTTTCGAACTCCGCGTTATTGCAGTAGATAAGATGCCCCGGCTCGATTTCGCGCATTTCGGGCTTGTCGACCGAGTAGTCGTGCTCCGCAATGGGGTTGTAAACTATACGCTTTCTGTTTTTCTCATAGTCGGGATCGGGTACGGGAATCGCCGATAAAAGCGATTTCGTGTACGGGTGCAGAGGATGCGCAAACAGTTCGTCCGAAGTTGCGAGCTCGACCATCTTTCCGAAATACATAACGCCTATCTTGTCGGAGAAGTATTTGACCACCGAAAGGTCGTGCGCAATGAAGAGTATCGTAAGCCCAAGACTGTGCCTCAGATCGTTTAAAAGGTTAATGACCTGCGCCTGTATAGAAACGTCGAGCGCCGAAATGGGCTCGTCGGCGATGATTAAATCCGGTTTAAGGATTATCGCCCTTGCAATGCCGATACGCTGACGCTGTCCGCCCGAAAACTCGTGCGGATATCTGTTTGCGTGTTCGGGAACAAGCCCCACGAGGTCAAGCATTTTATAGACCTGCTCGTCGATATATTTCTTGTCTCTCACGCCCCTTATGATAAGCCCCTCTGCGATAATATCCCTGACGGTCATACGGGGGTCGAGCGAAGCGATGGGGTCCTGAAAGATCATCTGCATCTTGTTCATTATTCTGTCGCGTTTCGCAAGACGCATCTCTTTCTTATACTCCTTGCTGAACGCTTTGAATTCGTCTCTCAGTTTTTCTACGGTATCCGCGGAAGTAGCTCCGTCCTCAATCGAAACGCCGAGCGCCTTTTCAACCGCCTCTTTGAGCTTTTGAACGTCCTCTTCGCTTACGTTTTCGGGTTCCACTCTCTCGTATTCGTTGAACGCGGCGTCGAGCGCGTCCTTTTTAGGCTGGAATTCGTCTTTGACCTTCTGCACCTGAACGGCGGCATACTGTTTATTACAGGTCTTGTCGTCGTAGCGCGCCGACCTTATATTTGCGGTCTGCTCCTGCATAACCGCGTGCAGTTTTTCCTCTGCCGCGTTCAGCCTTTGGGTATATTCGTCCTTTACTTCCGTTGCGCCTGCCTGTTTATCGGCTTTTATCAGCTTTTTGACTTCCGAAGTTTCGGCTTTATATTCGGCTTTCGCCGCTCTCACCGCGTCCTTATACGAACGGATACCTGCGCAGATACGCTGTCCTTCGAAAATGACGTTGCCGGAAGTTATGTCGTAAAGCTTGATTATCGAGCGTCCCGTAGTCGTCTTTCCGCATCCGCTTTCGCCGACGAGTCCGAAAACTTCGCCCTTGCGGATTTCGAAACTGACGTTATCGACGGCTTTGAGTTCCATCGCAGGGCCCATTTTGAAATACTGACAGAGGTTTTCAACTTTCAACAAAACGTCGTTTTCATTCTGCTTTTCCATCGTCAGCCCCCTTCTTTACGGTTTTTTTTGCGGTTGTCTTTGCCGTACCTGCCGCGGTTTTCTTTCCGGCTGTCTTTGCCGTACCTGCCGCGGTTTTCTTTCCGGCTGTCTTTGCCGTACCTGCCGACGGCTTCTTTGCGGAGGGTTTCTCCGTCTTTGCGTTTTCCTCTTTGACTGCCGTCTTTTTTACCGTACCGGTTTTTTTGGCAGATTTCTTTTCAGGCTCTGCGCGCTCTCCGCTTTCCTTCGCGCCGTCTGCAACCGCGGACTTCTTCTCTCCGCCGCCGTTTTTTTCCGACAGCGATTTATTCTTCATCCTCGATATCCTGTCGGTGACTGCCTTGGGAGGGTCTACCTTGGGAGCGTCGGGGTGCAGAAGCCAGGTTGCCGCAAAGTGCGTATCCGAAATTTTAAACAGCGGAGGCTGCTGTTCGAAGTCGATCTCCAAAGCGTATTTGTTTCTCGCCGCGAACGCGTCGCCCTTGGGAGGGAAAATCATATTCGGCGGAGTGCCGGGAATAGCTTCGAGCTTTTCCTTGGTTTCGAGATCCGGCATAGAGGACAGAAGCGCCCAGGTATAGGGATGCGCAGGCGCATAGAAAACGTCGTCCGCCGTGCCTATTTCAACGATTTTGCCGGCATACATAACGGCGACCCTGTCCGCCATATTCGCAACTACGCCCAGATCGTGCGTAATGAAAATTACCGAAAGCTGTCTTTCGACTTTGACTTTGTTTATGAGTTCGAGTATCTGCGACTGAATGGTAACGTCGAGAGCCGTCGTCGGCTCGTCGCAGATGAGAATATCGGGGTTTGCCGAAAGCGCGATAGCTATAACTATTCTCTGACGCATACCGCCCGAAAACTCGAACGGATACTGCCTGTATCTCTTTCTCGCTTCGGGAATACCGACTTCGTCCAAAAGTTTTAAAGCCTGCGTCTTTGCCATACGGCGCGTAACTTTGTGTACGACGCCCGAAGCCTTTGCTTTGAGGTAGTCGATGATATCGACTACGCGCGCGTCGAAATCTATCGAAGAATTTCTTTCGATATGCGAAGTGATATCGTCGTAAACACGCATTATGCAGTCAACGATTTCTTCCTTTGCAAGGTCTAAATCGACGAGGTTTTTATCTGCGATTTTGTAATTCAGAGTTTTTCCGCTCTTGGCTTTGCGCTCGGCTTTTGCCGTCTGCTTTGCAAACCTCTTTTCCTCTGCGGCGTTGCGTTTGATGCCGTCGAAGTAAAGATTTACTGCGGCTTTCAGACTTGAACGGAAGGTATATAAGACGTTGTCCTTAATGATTTCAAGCTTGTCGATTGCATTTTCGACTGCCTCGACAACCGTCTTACCGGCTTCTGTAACCGACTTTTTATCGAGATTTTCCTGCCTGAACACGCCGAGCTGTTCATCGATAACGCTGAGCGCCGATTTCTTGTTTTCGATAGATTTTGCGTTCGAATACAGCACGCCCTCTTTGGCAAGGGCAATGAAGTCGAGCATAAATTTATCGTCAAGATATTTGCGCAAAAATTTATTGAGCTCGAGAACGTCCATTTCGGGCAGGGGCTCTTCCGAGAAAGTGAGATAGTAGCCCATTGCAAAGAAGTTCGGCATAGTCAGCTTTTCTGCGTCTGAAAGAATTTCCTGCACGCGTTTAAGCTTTTCCGATATCGCCTGCCAGTCCTCTGCACCTGCCGTCTGTGCGGCTTCGCCGCGGTTTAAAAACTTGCGGATAAACGCCTTTATTTTTAAAGGAATAGGCTCTTTAACCGCCTGTTTCAACTCTTCGAGCAAGCTTTTCAGCTCTTCCGCACGCTCCTTTACGACGTATTCGCCGACCGCCTGCGCGCCGACCTTCGCAATTTCCCTGATATCTCCGCGGACGTCCTTGAATGCGTTCTTTTCGATTCTGAACAGAACGTCCTTGATTTCCTCGACGGTTTCGGTGCAGGCGTCGTGAGCTTTGTTATAAGCGTTTTCAAGCTCTAAGTGCTTGTATTCGAATTTGTTGAAATTTTTACATTTGAGTTTGTTCTCTTCGCAGATTTCCCTGTTGTCGGCTCCGCGAGCTTCGTCCATCGCCTTGTTGAGGCGCGACAGAAGCGTATTGAAATCTTTTCGGCTTTCGCGCTGATTTATTTTGCCCTTTATGAGCATCGCCTCGGTCATCTGCTTGCCGACGCGCATTATGGGATTGAGACTCGACATCGGGTCCTGAAAGATCATAGAAATCTTATCTCCGCGAAGCTTGTGGAATTGCTCCTCGGGAATCTTCATAAGGTCCTGTCCGTCGTAGATTATCTCTCCGCCGTCTTTTATCGCGTTGCCTGCAAGTATGCCCATTATGGCGCGGTTTGTGACGGATTTGCCCGAACCGCTTTCGCCGACGATTGCCAGCGTTTCGCCCTTGTACAGATCGAAGCTGATGTCGCGTACGGCCTGAACTTTTCCGCCGTCCGTCTTGAAGCCTATTTTAAGGTTTTTAACCGCAAGTTTAATTTCTCTCTCGTCCATATCAGCCCTCCGCTCCTCTCAAGCTCGGATTGAACGCATCGCGCAAACCGTTGCCGAACAGGTTGAATGAAAGCATTAAAAGCGCAAGGTAAATCGAAGGAATCATTGCCACAAAAGGCGCAGATAGTAAGCACTTCTGTCCTGCCGAAATCAACGTACCAACGCTCGTCAGATTTCCGCTGGATTCGAGATTAATAATGCCCAGATATGTCATACTTACTTCCGAAAAAATCATAGCAGGGATTACAAGCGCACAACTGGTGACCAAAGTTCCGAGTGCGTTGGGAAATATGTGCTTCCACATAAGTCTTCTGTCTTTTGCTCCCAAAGTTCGCGCCGCAAGCACATATTCGTGATTTTTGTATCGGTAAAACTGCATTCGCGTAGTTCCCGCCATACCTATCCAGCCTGTTAAAAAATATGCCATAAATAATACGATAAAACCGCTCGAATGAAGATATTCTTTCATAAGTGTTATTACTATCATAATTGGCACGGCTGACAAAACTTCGACTATTCGCTCTAAAATCAGGTCCATTTTGCCGCCGTAATAGCCTTCTATCGCGCCGTATATTGCACCGACAAATATATTGACTACAGCGACTAAAATGCCGAATATAAACGAAAATCTTGCGCCGTTTGACAGACAAGCGTAAATATCTTTGCCCTCTGCAGTTGCGCCGAAAACAAAGTAAGGTTCGGTTATTCCGTCTTTGTCCCGATACGAATGCACGTAAGTATAATATTCAAAATAGTTTACGCGCACTTCATAGCCGTCGGTTATAAGACGAGCATAATCGTAACAGTACGTTTTTCCGTCTTTTACAAATTCGTCACCTTCTATACGCAACGAATTGTACTTCAAACTTTGTTCGATAACGCTTCCCTTCTCGTGTGAATTGTAATTAGGAATAATGCTCGTCGGATCGTTATTATCAGCGAGAACAGCAACAGTCTTTCCTCCTGAAACTTTTGTACGGTACCAGAAATTCGCATTATCGATATCCTGCGGTGCAAGCAGATTTTTTCTGTCTGTATAAGACATCATAGGATAAAGAACCTGTCTGCCTGTAACGTTCTGATACTCCTGTATTTGCATATAGGTTTCTTCGTCTATATTTCTGTACATACAGCCGAGTTTATGATATGAATCTTCTCTGTAATAGTAAAGAGTGGAACCGCTTGAAGAATCAACGGTGAATTCCTGCCTTTTAACTGCGTTATGCCCCGTCTCCTTGCCCATTGCGTACAAAGAAATAAAAGTTTCTTTATTCGCGGATGTATCTTTACATCCATCCCAGAAATCGACATCTTCAAACAGTTTTGGCAACGCCGTAGAATAGTTCAGATCGCTGTAAGACGGTGAATAAGGAGTAAAAAGCGGTCCAAAAATCGCAAACAGCATAAGCAAAGCAACAACTATTGCTCCGACAACAGCCCCCTTATTTTTGCAGAATCTTGCAAACGCATCACCCCAATAGCTTTTCGATTTAGTGGACAACGCCGTATCGTGTGAAATCTCTTTATTGGCAAACTTGAATTTTTCTTTCGGTATATTATTAAAATCAGCCATTTGTCTTAGCGCTCCCCATTCTTATTCTCGGATCTATAAACCCGTAACTTATATCTATAACGATTGTCGCCAAAAGTCCTACGAGGACGTAGAAGCCGGATAAAAACATAAAGAAATCGTAATCCTGAGCGGTTATCGATGAGAGGTAAAGTCTGCCCACGCCGGGAATTGAAAACATATTTTCAATAATAAGCGAACCGGATAAAACCGACACGAACTCGCTCAGAATAGAAGGGAAGATTACAACCATCGCGTTACGCATAGCGTGCCTGAACGTCGCCTGACCTCTCGTCAGACCCTTAGTTCTCGCAAGAAGCATAAATTCGCTTGTCAGCACTTCTGAAAGCTCCGCGCGAGTATATCTTGCATAACCGGCAATAGAACCCAGACACAGCGCAAAAACCGCAGGTAACATACTGACAAACATTGGCCAGGACAGATAGTCGTAGCCGGTCTCCATAACCATCGGGAACCAGTCAAGCTTGTAGCAAAATACAAACTGAATGATAAGTCCGAGAACTATTGAAGGAAGCGATACGAGTAGTATAATAAATACGTTTACAATCTGGTCCTGCCATTTATTCTTTTTAAGAGCAGCCAAAACGCCGAAACCGAGTCCGATAGGCACGCCTATAAGCGTTGAATAAACGTTAATGAGTATTGTAGGGGGAAGATTCTCTCCGAACACGTCCAATACGTCTCTGCCCGAATATTCAGGCATATTTACGCCAACTCCAAAATCGCCCTCGGCAAAAATTCTGTGAAGATAAGTGCCGAGTTGGGTCATAATAGGCACGTTGGAAAAACCTATTATGTTTCCGCTTTGATCATATACAAGATCAGTTATATATCCTCTTGCCTCCAAGCGCAGATATATAAGGTTAGAATCTTCGCCGTAACCTGCCTGAATAACGATAGGAAGCGCTTTTATAAGCACAAAGCATAAAAGCAAAATGATGCAGAACGTCATCACAAGAAGCCCTATTCGTTTCAGAATATATTTAAACATATACATAGCTTTGTTTCTCCTTTATAAAAACAACGTGAGGGGGACACGGAAAATCCGTTCCCCCGTCACTATATTTTTAATATAATCCGGATTAATCACTAACTTTATAGAACTCTTCCAGTTTACTCGTTCCGAACGTTGCGACAAAGGCATCCCATTCGGAGTCGGTATAGTTGACAGTCATATATCTCATACCGCCGAAGCCGAGGAACATATTATATTCATTGCTGATGTAAGAGAACTTAGCGCCAAGCAACGCTGCCGTATAATCGGATACCAAAGGTACGAAATTGTACTGGTTGAGAACAAGTTCTTCAAGAGCCGCAAGAATAAGCAATCTGTTGCTTTCGTCAAGATATCCCGCACTCATTACGTCTTTGTGTGTAACGCCGGAATACCCATCTTTACCCGCATAAGTTTCAGCTACACCGTTCAGACAGCAATACCAGTTCAAAGCGCTCATTGTCAGCGTCTTTCCGCTATACTTTTCGTTTGAATCTTCACCGAATGTTATAGTAAGATCTATGTTATTGGTATCCCAGTACTTATGGTAATTCAAGCTGTAATTAGGATCGATATAACAACGAATTACATCATATGGATTAAGAGGATTACCGCCTACGCCTGAAAGAGGAGAAATATCGTATTTACCTGCTTTGAAGTCGTCAGCCCAAGCAGAGCCTCTGTTCTCATCGTAAGTAACTTTGATTTTTCCTTGAAGAGGCGTTCCTTCAACCATCTTTTCCCAAGCAGACTTAAAATAGTTATAGGTATTGGTGTAAGTCGTACTCGGAGCAGACCAACCGATCAAAATTTCAATATCTTTGTTGGAATCATACCCGTATTCGTTGTCAGGTGCGGTCAATTTCTCATAAGCCGCCTGAACAAGAGCTTTCGCCTTCGTCATATTGCTTCCGCCCAGAGTTTCATAGGCATCGTCGGTAGGATAACCCGTAATGGTTCCCGAAGCGTTCGACCAGGTACCGTCTTCGGCTTTAGTATAGCCGTAAGCTCTCAAAAGACTTTCCTTGGCTTGTTGTGTATCTCTGTAAACACCGCCGTTATCAATATCATAATAGTACTGCGAGTTCAGAACACCGTATGCCGCCTGATTGGGAGCGAGTATGTCTGTTGCAAATTGACCTCTGTCCAAAGCAAGCGACATCGCCTGTTTAAACTCGGGAATAGCTAATATGGCATTGTTTCTGCCGTTTGTTTTTAACGCGCTCAGTCCGGAATAAATCTGCATACCGAACGTAGTGCTGTCAGGACTGAAAACTGCATATTTAGAGTTTTTGTAAGCATCAAGATGCGCGGCATCGATACCCTTGCTGTCTAATTCACCGGCAAAGAAAGACATCCACGTAGTAGTATCGTCGGCTATTCTTTCACATTCGATTTTCGTTACGTTGTACTGATTTTTGTACTCGTCCATATTGAAGCCGAACCAATGCTCGTTTTTCTCCAGCGTATAATGCTTACCGGACTGGAAATAACTAAGTTTATAAGGGCCCCAACTTGCCGTCGTTTCTTTGGAAGAGTTATATTTTGAAGTCCACAGTTTTTTACCGGTTACAGGCGCCTCTTTACAACTCTCATAAAGATCTTCCTTTACAAGGGGCAAACCCCTGAATATATAAGCAGCATTGTAATAAAGACTGTCGTCGTCATTCAGCATCTTCAAAGGCGCATCCATACATATTACCAACTCGTAATCGCCTGTAGAGTAGAAACCGACCGTATTCCAGTCTGCCGTTGCGCCGTAACCCGAAACATAGAAGCTGAACTCCTGCCAGGAAAGAGCGCTTCCGTCTCCGAAATTTTGAGATATAATCATCAACGCATCTTTTACTTCGTCGTTCACCAAAATATAGCCATACTCATTTTCTTGATCTTTCAACCACTTAAAATAGTTGAAATAGTATGCTTTTCCGCCTTCTTCCGTTTTTACTTCTACTACGTAATCGGGCAATTTTTCAGGATCTTCGATTGTTCCGTTGTACTCACCCAAGAAATAATCATCATACCCGCCGGCATAATAATCCGACATAGAACCGTCGAAGAAAACACAAGGTTTGCTTGCCGAAGTATAAATATGTTTATCGTCGTTTGCCGCAGGAACACCGTCAGGCAAAAGATAGTTGCCATCGGCGTCTTTTAAAATTTCGCCTTGTATATAGCTGTCTGCACCTGATATTATATCGGCATAAAGAGGCGACCCCTGATATAAATAATTGTACGCACCCTTTATCTTGATAGTATCATAGTAAGAATTCGCACGGAAGTTAAGGAATTTGGGATTAAGCTGTTCTTTCATAGAATAAATGAAATCGCTCGCATCGATCGGCGTACCGTCGTCCCATTTAAGATCCTCACGCAAAGTAATCTTATAAGCATAACCGCCCTGAGTTTTCTGCTCGGCAGTGTAACCCCACTTAGCGTCGACCGTAGCCGTAACGTCTTCAAGTTTGGTTGCGCCGTCATACTGAACGGTATATCCGCCGTCGACGATTGCCGACGCATTGACAGTACCGTCCTCATTAAATTTTTGTCCGCCGAAATCGTAATCGAACGTAAACAGTGAACTTGTAACGAAATCTAAAATTTGCGTATCGTTATTGTCTTCGTAAGTCAACTCGTTCCAGTTCGAAGGCATCGTCGACGTAAACGTTCTGTAAGTACCCTGCTTTAAAGCCCCGCCGGTGCCTTCCTTCTCCGAATCGTCGCAGGCGGTGAAACCTATTGCGATAGTGGAAGCCATTACTGTGGTAACCGCTAACGCGGCCAGCTTCTTCCATCTCTTTTTCATAAAATATATCCTCCAAATTAATATTTACTTTTAAAACGTTTTAATTCTGTCAGACTGTAAATTTCCGCAACTTACAGTTAAGTTTTTATCATTTTACATTACACAATATGTACTTGTCAACTGTTTTCACACAAAAAACACATTTAATTTAAATAATTATGCAAAATTTTCATTAAAAAGTTTATTTTTATGCAAAAATACGCGAATAAATGAATAAAAATAAATAATTCACAAAACCTGTTATAAATTTTCACCGCTGAAAAAGTCCTGCGCTGTGTGCGCAGGACTTTGCAGTTTCAGGTTATTTTACAAGCGCGACCGCGGCGCGTGTCTTTTCTTCTATCTCTTCGGGGGTTCCGCTCATCATCCAGCTGCCTCCGCAGGCAAGAATTTTGTCGTAAGCGAGATATTCTGAAATGTTGCTTTCGTTGATTCCGCCGGTAGGCATTATCTGCAAATACGGGAACGCGGCGCAAATCGCCTTTATGGTTTTAAGTCCGCCGTAGTTGGACGCAGGGAAGAATTTCAGCGTAGTAAGTCCCTTTGCTATCGCCGCCATTGCCTCGGTAGGAGTAACGATGCCGGGGAGATACAAAACGTTATGCTTTTCGCAGCAGTCTGCGACCTCGGACGAAAAGCCCGGCGATACTATGAATTTCGAACCTGCCTTCAAAGCCTTTTCGCACTGTTCCTTATTTATAACCGTGCCTGCGCCGACTAACATATCGGGGAATTCCTTTACGGTCAGCGCAATGGCGTCGGCAGCGCAGGGCGTACGGAAAGTGATTTCCGCGCAGGGCAGTCCGCCGTTTACAAGCGCTCTCATTTTAGGGAGAGTTTCCTCTATTGAATTGAGTACGACTACGGGAACTATTTTCGTCTTTTTTATTTGTTCTAAAAGTTTTTCGTGTTTCATCATTTCCTCCAAGAAAAAATTTTAACATTATTTATTATATCACGGTTTTGAAAAATTGCAACAAAAAACACATAAGCCCTGCGCCGAAAGGCGCAGGGCTTATATTTCAATTAAAAGAATACGCTGTTTGCCTGCTCTTTGATTTCTCTGCTTGCGATAAACGGAATACGGGTTGTATAGCCCTGCTTTGCAGCGACGATCATCTTCGTAGGCCAGACCTGAATTTCCCTGTTCCAGGTATTTACCGTGTCGTTATACTGTTCCCTTGCGGCGGTGATTTCCTTTTGCAGATAAGAATTCTGCTGGATAGCGTCCGAAATTCCGCGGTGCGCCTTCAAGTCGGGATAATTTTCGAAAGTCTTGTTGATTCTCCAGCCTATCGAGTCGATTTTTGCGCTGGTTGCACTCATATCGTTGCCGTCTCTTGAAAGAACCTTTCCGAAAGAACGAGCCTCGGCAATTGCCGTGAACGTATCTTTGTCGAGCTTAACCGCCTTGTCAACAAGCTGCGCAAGGTTGGAAAGTATTACAACCCTCTGTTCAAGATAGTTGTCTATCTGTGAAGCGTCGTGCTGAATTTTCTGTTCGAGCTGGCGCAGATACGAAGCCGCCTTGATTTTCATAATGAGGAATACGAGCCCCGGTATTATGAGAAGGAACCAAAGCAAAACCTCGAACACCTTCGAGCCCTTGCCAACGGTCACGGGAATCTGTTTTGCGATGACGTTGATTTCCCTGCCCTCTGCCCTTACGGGGCCTGTTTCTTCGTCTAAAACGTTTGCCATAGTTATTTATCTCCTTTAAAATAAATTTCTTTTAATTTTCGTCCGTCTCAACCGTGTCGTCTTCGTCGGCTTCGACTTCGACGGTTGCCGCGGTTTCGTCGTTCAAAAGTGCGTCCGCGTCCGTATCGGGCACGTTCGAACGGTCGCGCATTACGGCTTCCGCCATAATTATATCGGCGATATCCTCGGCGTCCGTGTCGATCTCGGTCGCCGCCGCAGCCTCCGCGTAGAGCGAGTCTATACTCTTCATTGCCTCGGCGGTGCGCCGCGCTTCCGTCAGCATTGCGAACACTCCGCGCTCGTAGAGGCACGCCCTCTTTTGAGAATAACTCTTTAAAACATCCGCAAATTCGGGTTTTGCCGAATTGAGATTGAACTCGAACCGCGAGCTCTCCTTTTTCCTTACCGCCATCTGCGTGCGCTGCTCAATCGGGATATACTCTATCCAGAACACGGGCACTATGTGCGTGCACCCGTCGCCCCCGAAACGGGGTATGTAAGTTACTCTCCTTTCTCCGCGGAAAGCGTACGCCGTGATAAGCACCGAATCCGCGTCGCCGTCTTTGCCGACAAGCTCCGTCTTCAGAATCGACGGCGTCGCCGAACCTGCGGGCTTCAGCAGTTCCTTTTTGAACGAGTTGGCTATCGACTCGTGTTCGTAACAGGAAACGTTGCTCGGATACTCTTTCCCGTAAATAAACTCCCTCGCCTTGTGCTGTTGGTACAGAGGTATGCTCATAAGCGGAGCAAGGTCGAAATACAGACTCCTGAAATACGTCGTATTTATATTGATGAAATTCTTCCGCGCCTCTTCGAAATCGTAGTTCACGAAGTTTACGGGATCGACCTCGTAATCGAAGCCCTGCGCGTGTCGGGTGCGAATATAGTTGAGTTTTTTAATTTTCTTTATGGTAAAATCGTCGCCGTACGGCTCGGGAGTTTTGATAAGCTTCAAAAGGCTTTTCTGCGCAAGCGGAGTAAACAGCATACGGTACTCGACCTCGTTGTCCCTGTCCGTACCGCCGAACAGCGCTTCGAATTCGTCGTTGCCCATTCTCGTATAATTTTCACCCGCCGAAACGGCTTTCCGCGCCTTTTTGTCCAGCTTTTTCGACTTCGAAGAAACGTGCTTTTTAAGCTGTTTTTCGTCCATTCCCGTAGCGCCCGACGGCGTCCTCGAAAAGGTGAGGTTGGGCGCGGCGTCGTTGCCGTATACGAGATATGTCTCCGTATTGTAAACGGGCTTTGGCTTGCTCACCGACGCGGTAAGAACCTGCGTATGGTGGACGGTCTTAGAGCCGTCTTTTGTGCGCACGGTCGTCGTCCAGTGTATGGTTATCGCGCCCGTGTAAAGCTGACGCGTCCAGCTCTGTTTGAGATCTTTTAAAACCACGAACGGATTGCCGAGTATCGCACCCGACTGACAGAACTGCGTGGAACGCGTGCTGTCGTCGTTTTTGGAAAAGCCGTAATTTTCATAGAGATACGCAAACCGCTCCTCGTCGAAGTTGTCGTCCATTTCGATAAGCGGAACGGTTTCGGTGACAAGACTCTGGGGGATATTCCAGTCGTAAAGCGCGTTGAGCCCTGCCATCTGAGCCCACGCCTCTTTCAGAAGCTTATCGGCTTCCTCCTGCAAAGTTTGGCGTATTTCTTCGTTTTGCTTTATTTTCGGGTTTATCTTTCTGACTATTAATATTATGAATAAAACAATAAGCGCGACCGCAAGTGAAATTGCGAGTATTCCCGACCACAGCGGTATTCCGCCGTTTATCGAAGATATAAGAAGTATCGCTCCGGCAACGCCAAGTATTACGCTCAATATTATAAGGAACAGCCTCAGCGCCTTCGACTTGGAAATAGCCTTTTTGACTCTTTCGATATGCGCAATCTTGTGCTTGTAATCCGTCACCGTTTTCTTATTTGCGGCGACGTCCACCCTGCCCTTTCCGGCAAGAGAGTCGAACAGCTCTTCCGTGTGCTTCAAATGCAAACTTTTATAAACTTTATTGTAACCGTCCAACGGTTCTAAAAGCGCGTCGCTTTCAGTCATATTGCCCTCTTTCTATCGCCTTTCGGCTTCTACGGATACATTTTAACATATATTTATGCAAAAATAAAGATTATCGTCGAAATTTGTCGAAAAAAATTTTATAAACAAAGCGACCGCACTTTATAAAAAGTACAGCCGCCGATTTCATCTTAAACAATTTTCAGTCGGTTTGAAGATGGAGTTCATATTTGTAGTCTTCGCAAATTCTGTCCGTGCCCCGCTTCTTATACGAATTCTCTTCCGCAACCGTAAAGCCCAATTTCTTCATAACAGCGTTCGAACCCGTATTATTTTTATCAACGCAAACGGTGATTTTTTTCGCGCCGCGTTTTGTGGCGTAATCAATCATTCCCAATATCATCTCCGTGGCGAAGCCTTTTCGCCAGTAATTTTTATGTACGCAATAGGCGATATCGTAAACTTTACCGTCGTTACAGGGAATAAAACTGCAAGTACCCACTCTTTCGCGGTTTTCTTTAAGTTCGGCTATCATATAACAGCATTGATTATCGTCGGCTAAATTTTCGATTTCCCGCAAATAATCTTCACTAATCTCCCGCATTGCTTCATCGGCAAGATACTCGCCCATTACGGGATCGTTCCAAATGCCTATTGCGAACTCAGCGTCGCTCTTTTTAAACGACCGCAAATATAATCTTTCCGTTTCCAAAGTTCCGATTTTCAATTTTTTTTATCCCCTTTACAGAATATATGAGATTATAAGCTTGCGTTCTTCGGCGCGTTTGGCAACTTCTTTCAAAGATACTTGCCCTCCCTCTTCACCGAACTCAACTTTTACGTTGATATGTCCGTCTGGCTTTTTGTGGGAAAGAACGACCAACGTCTCGACACTTCCGTTTTTATCCCACAAAATATGGTTTACCTCTCTGTTATCCTTGAATACGGGAAAATTCAATGTTATCGACTTCAACGGCATTTTTGCGCCTTCGTCGTTAGCATATATCTGAATATTTTTGACGAGATAGGTCAACATCAGCTTCTGCTCGTCTTCTGTCATTCTATCATAAATTTCATCAAAAGACAACAACAATTTGTATATGTTGTCAAGCGTCATTGCCTCTTCTTCAATAGCCTTTTTTCGTAGCGTTGCGTCCTCTATTTTTTCTTCAAGCTCTGAAATCGTATCGTAAAGGGCATCTAAACGGCTCTGCATATCTTTTAACTTGCGCTCTCTGAATTTGACGTCAAGCGGCAGGTTATCAATATTTTCTTCAAGATTGGCTTTATTCGTTTTTATTTCCGCCAGCTTCTTTTTGTAACCCGATAACTCTCTATCTATAAGCTCGGTATTCACGTCTTTACCTATGCGGCTTTTAATTTCTTCGGCAAAATTTTCTTCACGCACTAACTCTTTTAACGCTTCTATTACGTAAGGCTCTATATCCGTCTTTCTTAATTTTGCATTATAATCGCACGAGCCTCCACGTGTCTTTGTGCTGTGTAAGCAAAAGTAGTAATAGATATCATTGTAAGTACCGTCCTTATTCGTCCAGTAATGACGGTTAGCGTACATAGGACTACCGCATTTAGGGCAGCGCAATAAACCCGATAACAGATGTACTCTTTCACGCCCGACTTTCGACGGGGCTTTCACACCTGTCGATTGCCGTTTTGTCCTGACCTTCTCCCATGTTACGTCGTCGATAATTGCCTCGTGTTGACCGTCATATAAAAGATATTCGTCAGCGTGAACAACCTTATATTCATTTTTACTGCCTTTCACTTTTTCCTTTATCCGCCTACCGTAAGCAATTTTACCAATATAGACGGGGTTATCCAAAATGCTCTGAATACACCTGCCGCTCCAAACGGTTATATCACTTCCCTTATGCGGATTTTTGCTTATGCCCTGCAAATTCAAATACTTTGCAACGCCGACGTACCCCATACTGCTATTGACAAACTTATCGAAAATAAGGCGTATAACCGCTGCTTCGCCTTCGTTAATTTCAAGTGTATCCCCCTTTAAATTATAGCCGTATGGCGCAGGACCGCCGTTCCATAAACCTTGTCTTGCCTTTTCACGTCTGCCGTTCATTGTCTGTTCAAGTATGTTTTCTCTCTCGATTTCGGAAACCGCAGATAATACCGATATTAAAAGTTTACCGCTTGCCTGCGATGAGTCTATACCCTCTTCAACGCTTATAAGATTTACGTCATAAGCCTGAACTAATGCCAACGAGTTTAAGATATCCGCCGCATTTCTGCCAAAACGTGATAGTTTATAGACGAGTATGTAATCAACCTGCAAGCCGTCTTGAATATCGGCTAACATTTTTTGGAACGCAGGGCGTCCGTCAATCGACTTGCCGGACTTCCCCGCATCCTCATAATTGCTTACTACCGTCATTTCTTCTCGGCTGGCAAAGTTTTTCATACAAGTTACTTGCCCTTCAAGGCTGTAACCGTCAACTTGCATTTCCGTGCTGACTCTTGAATACAACACGCACTTTTTGCCTTCTCTGTACATTTACTATTCCTCCGTTTTTTGTTCTTTTAAAATGTCTGCTCCGTATTTCAGAATTACCGAAGCTAAAAATTGTAAAAACTGTTCTTTACATTTTTGATTTTCTCCTTCCATTTTTTGTTACGCTGTGTTAGACGAATCAGGTCACTGAAACGCCTTACGATTGATTGCAAGTTCATTGTAAACTAAAAATCAGCCACATAATAGGACATTTATTAGGCAGAAAGCCCACATTTGTATGCAGAAACCACACATTTTTGTGCAGAAACCACACATTTTTGTGCATTTGTCGATGCTTAATGTAGATATGTTTTGACAGTTTATATTTGTACCAATTTTAGTAGGTAAAATTTTAATCATTTTTTTAGATATTACAGTTCTTGTGCGATATTCTGTATAACTTTAATATAGCGTCTTTGAATAACGTATCTGAACCCATGAACACCGCCTGTTGTACAATGCAGTACCGCAGCAATCTGTGTGTAGCTTACGCCCTGCAATCTTGCGTTTAAAACGATAAGGTGTTTTTCGCCCAAATTCATAAGCGTAATTATTTTTTCTGCGCGCTCATAGCTCGCTTCTATTTCTTTGTCTGAAGTTCCTATAAAGCCTTTCCTGTCTTTGAAAAATCTGTAACCTTCCAATGAACGTGTTTTGCCGCTGACGTAATATCTTCTATAAAGCTCACGCTTGATTATGTAATAACATTCAGTTTTAATAGTTACGGCTTTACCTTTCTTTGACGTATAGAGATAATCGTCTAAATACTTTCCGAAATGTTCGCATAAGAAAAGGGCTACGTCCTGAACCAAATCGTAATAATCGCTCAAAACATAGCCAAGTTCGTTTTTACGCACAACGTCGTAATAAACCTTATCGTGTGCAATTATAGCATTTTCGCCTATATAACCTATTAAGGCCTTTGCCTGCTTAATAGTTATAAGCTCCGCCATAACCTGTACGTTTTCGGAAGAGATGACCTCTCTCAACACCTTGAAATCTCTTTTGACTTCAACCATTGCCATTTTTGTTAACCTCCGAGTTTTGTTATTGTCTTTCGACGGGGTAAAAAGGGCATGGGCGGGGTATTGTAGGAAAACTCTTATAACTTAATTGCCTTGTCAACGCCGTGAATGCTTGCACCGAAACGGAGTTGACAAGGTAACACGGCTATGCCAAAATATCCCCTCGAAAGAAAAACGGAGATAAAACACAAAGCCACCCGTTTTGTATCAAGACAGGCGACTATAAATATCCCATTTGAAATTTCTCACATAATGTACTGCTTTTCTACTTGTATCAAAGACAAGCGACCATAAATCTGTAATTTGTTCAAAACTATCAAAAAATCGACTATTCCGTTAAGGAACAACCGACTTAAATAGCATATTTTACTACGCATAAAAATAAGCCGTAGAAGCCTGAAACTACTACGGACGATAAAGTGATTGAGTTGATTGACAACTGCCGTTATGTGGCTGTTTTAAACGCCGACGGATAGAACAGAGCTACCCTACGTTAAGAATTGACAAGGCAAACTTAAAAGCAAACAAATTGAGCAGGACGGCAGCAGCGGGGGATTGCAAGCGGTTTAGCGGCAAACCCCGCTCCGCCGCTCTTTGTTTCATTTATTTGTTTGTTAATCAAGGTACAGTCGCTTGTCTCGGGGCGGCGCGCAGCGCCGCCCCGCTTGTATCGAGACAAGCGACCGTAAATCTGCCATCTGTGAATTTTTAACAATTTGACACGGCTAACAAAGCTGCTAAAACCAACTAAAATTTTTAAACCGTGCAATTTCTATTATGATTTATTTTGAAATCATGCAGTGAAACTAAATCAACTTTTATTCATTAACAGAAGCAAACATTTTTAAACAAGATTATTTTATAACAAATTTTTGTTTTATTAAATTAATTTCCTCCTCAGTTACGCCACAAGAAGATAAGTACGCATTTATAGAATTATAATTACAAAGCAAGTATGAAATTGTTTTCTCCATTATAAAAGCAGCTGAACTATAAAAACCCCATGAATGAAACGACGTTCTATATAATCTTCTATATTTTTTATTCATATAAATTTCGGTAACTGAAAAATCTGCAATAATATCAACTATTGGCACGTTAACTATAAGTAAAAGCAACATTATAATTAATGAGGTTCTTGATTTTCCAGTCCGACAGTGAATTATTGTCCCTCCCTCGGCAAATGAACAAGTTTTAATTACTTCACCGACCCATTGCTTATTATTATCAAGCAAGTCTATATTTACTTTTACCCAATCACTGGCATTAAATTTATCACGAACAGTTCCTTTATGTTGAATAATATTACTTAAAATAGGTAAACAAAAGTAATTAATATTTGAATTTATTAAAGGATGTTTTTTAGTTTCTCCATATAAATTACCATGCAAATCAATACAGTTTTTAATACCAATTTGCTCTAAATATTGTACATCTTGTTTGCTAATATCCAACAAAGTTTCCGAACGAAAAAATACATTATGTTTTGTTATATTTTTATCTAGAGTAGCATAACCACCCATATCCCTAAAATTATCTAAACTGCTAATGTTAATAATGCGCCGATTAAACACTGTATTCCCTCATTTTTTGAATTTCTATTTTTCTTCCCACTGCTTTTTAAAGGAACTAAAAATATTGAATGCTTGTTGTTCAGAAAGAACATTGTATTTTATTTTTTTAACTATTTGCATTAATTGTTCTGGAACTTTACTAAATCTAGTACATATATTCAATTCAGTCTCATCAACACTTGTAAAATGTAACTTTATGAAATCAGAAATTGCACTATGTAAATTAAGAATGCGTTCAATTAAAGAATGCTCTACTAATTGAGTAAGCGGCTCTAATTCTGGCACACAGAAGTAAGCATAATTATTTTCATCTACCAATGTAATAGTTTTATCAATGGTCTTAACATTTTGTGTCTCTAGGCTAACAAGCAAATTATATTCATATTCCATGTCTCTATTGATAAGCCATGTTGCTTTGTCTCTTAGCGGCAAAAACGCACTACAATACGGAAAAGCATTCCCAAAATTATTTCCCTTAACGAAAATGGGTGTTATTAAGTATTTTGAAATCCCTAATTGCTTAAAGATATTTTGAACCGCCACCATTTTCTTATAAAATGGATATTTACTCTTTAAACGCTTAGCAGGTTTAAACCACCATCCCTCACAATCATCAACTCCAATAGAAATTGCCACAACAATATAACGATTGCTTGACTCTTTCACCCAGTTGATGGCAAATTGAAGTGAAGTGAAGTCCATCTTATCATCAATAATTGGGATAATTAAATAATTGTAGGGATCAGAACTTGGACAATCCATAAATATTTTTATTAAATTCTGTAAACATTTTGGAGTATACTCATTAAATTTATCAAAATTATTTGATTTATAAAGCCTACGAGTTAAAGATGCAGTAATACTCCTATGAACTGCCGGTTCACTACTAAAGTCTGAATCACAAATAATTTCTCCACTTTTCTGTAAATCTCTAGCTTTATTGTATTCATTTTCGCTTTGATCTATAGGAACAACCCAACACCGTCCAGGATATTCTTGGCAATGAAATGGGAAAAATTCATTTTCAAATGATACTATCCTCCTAATATGCCACGCTGGAACAATTGAGATTTCTATTTTATATTCTTCGGCGAGCAATTTCCAAAGAAGCATTCTCTGAAAATAGTTCAAAGGATTTAATTCTTTATCAAATCTTGGCTGATTAATATCTGCAGGAATATTTGGGTTAGGATTCACAACTGCAACAATCCGCTCATTAAAGCGGCTCAAAATACTTGAAAATACATACGCATGACCGTTATGAACAAATTGAAATCGTCCAGGCCAAATACCAGTTTTTATGGCACATTGTGCTTCATGAATTTGTAAAATCTTATTCATATCTTCCCCAGATTTTTAATTGTATCAATAACAGATTCGTGTAAATATAGTTTTAGTTTGTCGTATTCATGTTTTTGTAATAATATCCTAATATCACTGCCGTTAATATCTTTCATGATTGGAAATCGAATAACACTATCTCCCATAGCTTGATAAAAACTTGCTTTTTTTTCTTCCCACTCATCTGTATTCGACTGGTTTTTTGTAAATATCCAAGTCCTTTCACAATCAAATAAGGCCGTTATAATTCCCCAAGTTCCTTTTGATGCTCGTGGCATAAGTGTAACAACCGTATTATCAATATTTTCAGATTTTAATACTTTTTCAATAAGTGTTAATACTATCTCCGAATTAAAAGGATTGCCCTTCTTAGACAACACTCCGTCAGCCGTTCTATCAAATTCGGATTTCACATCAATAGGAACGTCTTTGATTACTGCTATGCAAAGCTTTTGTTCCGGATAATTTGCTCTTATTCGTTTTATTAGTGATAAATGCCCGTTATGAAAAGGCTGAAATCTTCCTGTGTAAATTATCATATTATCACCCTAAAAGGATAAAACAATTTCAATGGATAAAGTTAAGAGATTTAATCTCGTGCCGTAATTACATTTCCAATCGCGGCTGTCCCATTGCTCGTCGCTTAAATCATCACCAGCATAAAGAAGTTGTCCTAACTTTACTCCTTTACACTGGGAAACCGCAAGAAATGACGCACATTCCATTTCGACTACTCTGCAATTTTCTTTTTTGCGCAATTCAATCATATCAACCGTTTCGCGGTACATAGCGTCAGTCGTCCAGGTTTTTACGCATTGATAAGGAATAGAATTCTCACTGAGATATGAGCAAATTTTGCCACAAACTTCTAAGTTCATCTCAATTTCTCTGGAAGGCGATACATAATGATACGAAGTACCCTCGTCCCTTACCGCACAAACAGGCACATAAATATCTCCACAGCGAGAGCCCTTTTCAAGAACACCGCAACCGCCGCAGATCATAAATTTATTGCAACCCATGGCAAACAATTTCTCTATTTGCCCTGCAGCATAAGGACCACTGCCCAAGGCGTGCATCAACGCAACTTTTTCGTTTCGCACAACAACTTCATATATCGGCAACACGAACGTTTCCAACTTGAGACTGCCAATTTGCCTACAATTATTTATAATAACGTAATTTTTTACGGCTTCTCCGAAAAAAGACAAAACACACTTGCTAGGTAGCGGTTCATTCAAATTAATATTTTTTTTGACATCTATTACCGCTATTGAACTATCATCAAATTCTAAAATAGGATAGTTTTCTTTTTTTATCAATGTACTGTTCTCCTAAATCTTACTATACAGCCACCATAAAGTTCCTATAGCGGCAGCAGTTAAAACCACTAGAACAATAAAAGCAATTAAGATTGTTATAATATTCTTCATCTTTTGAGTTACGCAATCTTTCTTGATATTTTCATGCTTTGTTACAGACGGAGTACCATTTTCAACTACCCATTTTTCATAGAGTTTTTGGGCATCTTTATTAATGTTAATTTTCATCATTGTAAACTTGAATGCACAAATTAACAAACCAATGGACAAAATAAAAGCCACCCATTGCAATATAAAAAAACTGTGTGAAAAATATGTTTCTCCCCAAGATTGAAAACAAAACAATAAACTTATAGGTATATTTGCAAATACACCACTTAAAAATGAGAACCAATTCTCATCAATATCCTCTATAAGTTTTCTTGCAAAACCTTTTTTATTAGATTCTTTTGTAGTCATATTTATTTGTTATCCCATTGCTTTTTAATATTTCGATATATTTCAGTAGCTTCACCAACGGAAACTACATTATATTTTATTTTTACTAAAAGACGCTCCAGCTCGTTAGGGGTATCTACAAACATATCACATAGTTGTTTTTCATCATTAGTAGATAACATCATATGCAAGGACAAAAAATACTCAATTTTGTCTTTGAGATTCTTGATTTCTTGTTCTACTGATGTAACTTCCTTTGTCATTTGTTTGATTTCTGGCACAATAAAAACTTGTAAATTAGCTTCATCGACAAACACGTTTGAAACTTCTTCGATGTTTTGATATCCCAAACATGCTTCTAAACCATAGGCATATTTTAGGCTACTATTAATTAACCATTTAGAATTTCTACTTGACGGCAAAAATGCCTCCGAATATGTATAAATTCTACCAATATCATTCTCTTGAATAAAAAAGGTGTGATTAAATAATTTGAAACACTTAATTTTTTAAATATATTTTTTATCGCCTTAGATTTTTGATAAAAAGTATAATGACTCTTTAATCTGGTTGCAGATTTATACCACCATTGACTACAATTTTCCACCCCGACAGATATTGCTATTACTATAAAACGGTTTTCTCCTTGCTCTACCCAGTTAATTGCACTTTGCAATGAAGCAAAATCTATCATATCATCTATGATAGGTACTATTTTATAGGTGTACGGATCATTATTGGTCGCCAGCAACCTCGTCAATTCTTGAACACAAACTGGAACACATTCATTAAATTTATCCCATTGTTTGTTTTCAAAATATTGGCGAACAAGAGACGCAGCTATTCCTCTACAACTTATTGATTCCTCACCATAATTTGAATCGCATACGATTTCCCCCAAGCTAGTTAAATCCGCTTCTTTTCTCCTTTCGTTATCATCCTGTCCTATAGGAACAATCCAGCATCGCCCAGGATTATCCTCACTATGATACGGTAAAAACTCATTTTCAAGACTAATACTTTTACGAGCATGCCAACAAGGAGCAATAGAAATATTTTGCCCCTCGTGGTCGGCTATTGTCTTCCACAACAGCATACGTTTGAAATAATTAAATGGATTTAATCGCTTATCAAATCTAACAAATGAATCATCAACTAAAACCTGGGGATTAGGATTAACAATGGCTACAAATTGCTCATTGAAACCACTTAAGGCACTTTTAAATACTGATTCGTGTCCATTGTGCACAAACTGAAATCTACCCTGCCAAATTCCACAGTTAATCTGAGCTTGCGCTTCTTCTATAGTTAATGCCATACCTATCTCCAATCAAACAAGAAACTATATACAATAAACCGTCCCATCAAAAGGGATTGAAATAGTCCCATTGAATTCTACTTTTGCCTCTCCTAACAATACTTTCTCTTTTCCTAATAACCCGGGGGCTATATGTACTAAAGCCAGATGTTTTGCCTTTATTTGCGTTGCAAATCTTCCTGCCTGTGAAGATAAAGAATGCTTAACTTTATCGGACAGTTGAGCCATTGCATTAATCATCATACCCTCATGAATTAATAAATCGGCATCTTTATATGATGCAAGATTGGAATTGGGTAAAGTGTCTGAAGTATAAACCGCCAGTTTATTGCCGCACTTAACTGCACACGAAATGCACGGCACTGCATGCTTAGCTTGTTCAGTGTTAACTACTAATCCGCCACAATTAAATACTTCTGCTCTCTCATTAGAGATTTCATGATAAATAATTTTGAAAGGAAAATTCAACTCAGGATAGCTATGCTTTAATGAAAACCCAGCTAAACTTAAGGTATCTTTTGCACCGTAAACATGCAAATCATTTGCTGGCTCTGCCCCCATTCGTTCAAAATTCCTGTTCCAAACAAAGTAAGCGAATCCAGAAATATGGTCACCGTGAACATGTGTAAGCAATAAATTATTTATATCACTCGTTTTTCTACAAGCTCTTCCAAATGCCGCAACAATACCTGGACCGCAGTCTACAAGCAAGTTATCATTTCCGTCCTCAAAAAGAATAGAAACACCTTCTCTGTTTGAGATTTGGTTGGCGCAAGATCCTAATACAGTTATAATCATATTTGTCTCCTTTTCAACTTACCAGTGTACTCTGGGATCGTTTAAAATAAATAATTTATGTTTTATTTCTTCATCATCTGTCAGCGTCAAAATTTCTTCGTTCGCCTTTACAATAGGTCGGTTTCTATCGGCAATTAAACGCTCGTCAACGGGATATTTGTTTGGTTTCCAATCTATGCCCACAGTATCGCAAAACGGCTTAAGCGCATAATATTCACACTCAATCTTTTTCCATAATCTTTCTTGCAACGACATATTTTTATATCCGTTAACCAGTTGAGGGATTATGGTCTTAAAATAATCGGTTACCTCTTTAATCTCTTCGCATTCAGTTAATATCTTTGTTTCGCCATTAGTATATATAACTTCAATATAAAAAGATTTTAAAAGCGAAAGAATATTTTCATTAATTAGCAAATTACCAACAATATCGGTAACAGCCTTCTGCTTTAATCCGTGATATCTGGCGTATAGTTTTATACCGTGATATTTGCAGTCACGAAGTTCCGAACGCAATGATTTTGCGTCAAGCCATTTATAGTGTCGAGCAATAACAGTATCTCCATCCATATCAATCGGAGAATAAATTTCACCTGCAATGGTATGTTCATCGCAATACAAGGTTTCGCTATAACTACGCAAAAGAGCGGAAAGATAAGCGACCTCACACTTTAATCTCGCATCTGTGATATCAGTAAACTCAATGCTACTAATTTCATCTTCAATTTGATACAGCGCATGATTATATACACTTATCCCGTAATTTGCCAAACGGTAATAACAACTTGAAAGATGTTCCGCTTCATAGTCAAGCGATTTCGATGCCAATTGAAATTTATAAATTATTTTATAGTATTGGCTTGGGTTTATACCCATAATCAAATCGTCATGCGCCAAAACGTAATCATATAACGCAAGAACCTTTTTAACAAATTGTTCGTTATGAGCGTATTCGGTAAGTTTATCAATGCCTGTCCACCCCATAGGTGCTTTACCGAAGTGGTGGAACACAAGCGTTGCCAATTCTTCAACTGGTTGGGATATGTCTTTATATAGACTCTTTCGCATAAATTCTCCCCTCTCCGCTTAAGCTTTCTAATATAATTTTTTCTCCGTTTGAAATTTTTGATTTAACGCCTTCAGCGGCAACTATAATAGGACAACCAAGTTCCAACGCCAAAACAGCCGCGTGGCACAAAATACCGCCTGTTTCAGCAACTATTGCCAAAGCCTCTCTCATATACAGAACAATGTCAGGTGATGGGATATGAGTAATAAGAATTTTCCCTCGACAATGCTCAACCGAATGAGATATATTATCGTCTAGTAATAACGCTTCACCCGTTTTTATAAAATCCCATAGACTTCTTCCAATACCAATAATTTTCTTCATTTAAACCCCTAAAACGACAAAATCTTACATTTATTATTGTATCACAAACCATATGTGATTTCAAGAGTTTTAAACGACTTGTTTGATGTTTGTCAAGCATTTTTCAGTAACTTTTTGAATTTTTTTGAAAAAATCTTATTTGTACTGTGCTTAACCTGAAAAATCATACTGTTTGGACGTCCTATCGTGCCAAATATGATACCACAACAGCCGCAAAAAGTCAAACAAACCTGTTTCAAGACAGTAAAAAACCGCTCTGCGTCATTTCGCAGGGCTTTTCTCCCCTCTCTTTCGTATTGTTTCGTCTATGCCGCTCTGCCTTTGAGAAATCGGACTGCGTATTTTTCTCTGTTCTCTTTCAGGAGTTCGAGCAATTCGGCTCTTTTCTGAATCGGCGTAAGCCATACGCGTTTGCCCTCTTTGTTCCGCAGTTGAGAATGAGGACGGTTATTGTATCGCACGTTCCACGCCTGCATTTTTTCTCTCAACTCCTCGTAGGTCGTAAATGTCAGATGATTATAAAATGCCTCTTGGTCGCTCCTATGACTGCGCTCTACTTTCCCGTTATGACGCGGCGTTCTTATGCGTATGAGTTGGTGTTTGATTTTCAGTTGCGTAAGGAGTTTATCGAGAATATGTACCGTACTCTCTTTCGTGTGCTGCGGGTTCGTGAACTCGGTACCGTTATCGGTCTGAATAATCTCAGGCGCGTACCCGAAATATACGATTGCCCGCTTTACAAAATCTACCGTTGAATATCCCGATTTTTCTTTGTACGGGTACAGGAACCGTTCTCGCGTCGCCTCGTCGATTATCGTGTATTGATAATACCACTCTTTTCGGAAATGCCCTTTATTGCAATCACGCGGAACATACTTAACGTCCATTTGCCATTTATAGCCGAGCATTAAAGGCGTATCGTATGGCTTAGGGTCATACGGCGTTTTCTTGATTTCCTGCGACGGGCGCAGTCCGTGTTTTACCACAAAACGATAAAACCCGAAATAGGTGCGTGAATAACCGTATCGCGTTCGTAACTCGCCTAATGCCTCTGTGTAACTTATATCGGGGTTCTCATCAAACAATTCCCGTATATGCTCCTCCTCTTGCACAGAGTGCGCGTTCGGGTGCGGCGTCAGCGGAACTTTTGAGCCGTTTTCGAGGCTGTCGAGCGTGCCGTCGTATTTTGCTTTCCAACGCCATAGACTACGTTCGGTACACTTGAACGCATACGCCACTTTGAGAATATCGACCTTATCGACAAGCCACATTTTTAAGGCAGCCTGTTTTTGTCTTGCGGTATATTCCATTCCTTTCATCGTCAGCACCTCTTTCGCATATTTTTACGCATTATAGCACAAAAACCGAAAAAACTCAAGCCCCGCGCCGCCGAGCCGCTTGCAAAATTACCTTCAGCGTGCTATAATTATCACAACTACATACTTACGGAGGAGTATATTATGCTGCGCATAAAATCTCTAAATAGTTATCCACATTATGTAAACGCTTTACGCGTAACACACCTAAGACAACTCTCTTGTATGAGAACTACTTTGTCGGAGGTGCGCTATGCGTCTTGATTTTCGTTTTCAAAAGTACGATTCTAAACTTGCAACGATTGTATCGTTGTTTCAGAGCGGTATCGTGGGTTGGATATTCCTTTTCCCCATTTGCTGTATTCCTGCCTTTATTTGCCTTGCCTGCAACGTAAGCGGTGCGATTGTAGGAGCATTATTCGGCGTCGGCGGTGTTCTTTCGATAATCGCGTACATTCTTTTTTGCAAATTCGTAAAACCTGAAAAGATTGATGAACGCGCTCGTAAGAGAAAACAAGCAAAACACTCACAAGATACCGATACCTCCCCTTTCCAAGATTATCAGTCGGAGGAGGAACGTAGGAGAAATATTCTTATACGCTCTTATGTAGGCTCTCAGATTGCGTCAGAAAAGCGTTCCGAACAGGAAAATAAAAATAACCTCAACTAATCACAACTTAATCAATCTCAAAAAAATTTGAAAATCAAACAGACTGCCCGTCCTAAAGTCCGACAGACAGTCTGTTATTTTTTATATATATTTCTTTTTGTCTTTAGTTTTGTTTTGTTTTTATTTGCATAAATTTGTATTGCGTTTGATATGCAAAAGCATTGCATTTGCATAAGAATTGCATTACTCTTGCACGGGTATTTTTTCCGTGTTTTCAAGGGAAATATCGACCTCTGTCAATGCTGTTTTCGGCTCCTCTACTTGTACGGGTTCGGGCGTAGATTCTATATACTGAATAGCCCGCTGTAACAAATCTGATTGGTCGCCTATGTAGTTTATAGTTGCAACCGTGATATTGTCATACCCCGATTTATAGCCTAAAAAGCCATTCAGAACGATAGGCAGCAGTTTCAAACAGCACGCCGCAAATGTAGCCCACGTCGGGTTTACGATGACGTCAAGCATTATTACGCCCGTAAGAACTGAGGTTATACAGGTCGTACAGAATTTCGAGCCAAACGTCAGAGCGCGTTTCGTTTCGGGTTTAACGCCCAAAGGACTGCGGCTTGCACTCCCGCGTCCGCGCTTTAATATCATTTCGGGCGTCAGTTTTACAGGCTTAGTTTTGTTCGCCCGTAGAATCGCCGCAATTTGAACCACAGACAATTTTTCGTTTTTCTGCAACGTCTTTTTATCCTTGCCGCAATACTCTTTTTGATAGTCCGAATAGGATATGCCGACCTCAGTCAGAATCGCTGTCCGTGCGCTTTCGAGTTCGTCATCAATGTAATATCTGCAAAACTCCATAAGCCGCCCCTGCATTTTGCGGTCAACGACAATTTTTTTCAGTTCGTCGTAATGTTTATGCGCCTCGCTGTATGCGTCGGTATTTTTCCCTGCACGCACGCCCGACGAGTAAAAGTTCGCAAACATTGAATATGTGCAAAACAGCAGAATGAAAAACGTCAGACCGAACTGCGCCCACCCCAAGCCGTTTGACAAGTTTATATCCGTCGTGAATACGACGACAACGATAAAAACTATAAAAAAGCCGATGAACCACGCCGCATTGTTTACCACGGAGCGCGCAACGCGCCGCTGCGCCCGATTGATTTTTTCCATTCCCGTTGTGCGTTTCTCTCCGCCGTCGTGTTTTATAGGTTCCATACTCATTATTCGCTACCTCCGTCGCCCGATTCATCATCAATCGGCTTATCGGGCTTACTCTCCACTTTTTCTCCGATTTTATGTAGTCCTGCGCCTATCAGGTTCGCTACAAGCCCTATCAGGCAGATAATAGCCATTTGGTCGATAATATTTCTAAGCGCGATGACAAACACCGTTATGACCGTCCATATCAACCACGCGGCGGGCGATTTCAGGTATTGCTTTATAACGCGAATAAGCGGTATCGCGGACAGCAGAGCAAACACCACGAACAAGCCCGAAATTGTCGCCGTAGAACTTTTATCGACCCATACGGGGAATTGTGAGAGAGTCGCCGCAAGAGGAGCCGCCACGTCCACGACAAGCGCGGACGTTTTGATTATCTTTCCTTTTGTCGCGTTTCTCATAATCACTCCTCCGTCTTTTCCGCCTCAGGTTCCTGCTCCATTTCGACCATTTCGACCGATAACAGTTTTTCGTCGTCGCTCGTCGTTTTCAATACGTCGGCATATTTGAGATTTACCAAATCTTTTACGCCCTGCGGCAGATTTTTCGAGTTGGCATATACCGTCGCAAGAATATCCAAAACGGCGCGGGTCTGCACGACCATAGCGGCTACAAATTTATAGCGTTCACTTTCGGTATTCTCGTAAGACGTGATTTTTTTCTCAATCGCGTTATAATTTTCGATGAGATTATTTAACCCGCCGATTACCTCAGACTGTGAATTATTTGTAAACGACGTATCTTTACCGATTCGCAGTAAACTCTTTTTCGATTTTACGGTATTATAGATGAGCATAACGAACATAACAATATCGGTTAAAATCGTTACGATTTCAACCTTATGCTCGTTTAGCCATTCCCCGACCCTGCCGAGAAAAGTGGGGTTATCCGTTTCATCGACTGTTTCTGCGGGCGGCTCCGCGCCGTCATCGACCGTTGCCGCGTATGCAGTCTGAGTTGCCGCGGGTTCCGTTGTAAACCCGAAAAGCAACGTGAGCGATAATAGCACGCAAACGGACGCGGCGATTATCAAAATTCTTTTTTTCATAGTCATAATTATACCCTCCTGTTACGTTACGTCGTAACCCTCAAGCAACTTGTTTAATTTCGTTTCAAGCCCCGAATATTTATCAAACAGCATTTTAATATCGTTTCTTATCTCTTGCATTTCGACCCGTGTTTCCGCTATCTGTTGCGGAATATCGCCGTCGTTCGGACGAACGAATATGCCACCTTTGGTGTTACTTGCTTTTATGCCCTCGCACGTCCATTTTGGTGCGTTTACGGTGCCGTTGAGTAAAGTTACCACAATCGACACGTCGCCCGTCAGGAACGCCGCAGGAACGCCGCAAACGCCGTCTTTTATCTCTCTGTACAGAGAATCTTTCTGCCCGTTTACAATGATTGCCGTCGCCCCATCAGGCGCGTCCGTAAACGATATGTAGAGGTCGCCCGAAATAAATTCGGGCTGCCTCGTAAGCATAATTCCTTTACCGCTGTCTAAGAGCCTGTATTCCATTTTCATATAGCCCTCCTACTCCACGTTGCAATCAAGTTGGCACTTGATTCCATACAGTTTAATCGCACCGTCCGCGCCGTTTCGTTCGATTTTCACCCTTACCGCGACGCAATAATAATTCACCCCACGCTCCTTGCTTTTGTTCGTGAAAACGTGATTATGTTTACTCAGTGCGGCAGTCGTGATATTATCCCATACGGGCTGCGTATCATTCGCATTATTACTTGCAAGCACTTGTATTTTTGCGTCAAGTGGCGCAATCAAATCGAGTTGTACGTTTATCGCCTTAGGGCAAACAGCAATCTGATTCCCGAACGGAACATACTCAAATTCTATGACGCCGCCTATCTTATTGAAATGTTTGGTCTGCGTCGCTGTAGCATTGTTATCGTCCATAACGACAATCTTTATCGTGTTGTCGCCTACGGGCAAATTATTCCACGTTTCGAGGTCAATTTCAAGTGTATTCTCCTGCGAACCCGTTGCGGTATATGTATGCAAAAGCGTCGTATTTACATACTCTTTGACTGTTACATTTACATCGTCGCCGTCGTACACAGTATATTTGTACTTGATTCGCGTCGCCGTATTTCCGAGCGCGGTATTATCGCCCGAAATAAACGGAGGGTAATTATCCTGCACAACGACCGTTGACGCCGTTCGATATTCCCCCGATTGCGCTATACCCTTTACGGAACATACCCTATATTGAACGGTATTGATATTAGCGGTTATACTGTCAGTAAAAGAAATTCCGTCGCCGCTATATATCGGGTTAAACACGCCGCCGTTTATCGAACGCTCTAAAATATATTTTTCCGCACCCTCAACTGCGCTCCACGATACTTCAGCCTTTCCGCCCTCAATACCGCCCGTGTTATAGTCAGGGTTGCAATATATCGGCGTTTTGACCGCAATATTTTCGGGAGCGTCCACAGGCAAAAACAATTCATAGCAGCCCTCGTCGTCTACCGAGTCTGATACAAGAATATCAGATTTCAGATTACAAAGCGGGCGCACGCCCCTCGTGCCGTTGTCCGCATTGTAGTAGTCCAACGAGCCGTCCGAATAGACGTCGCGGACGCTGTCCGAGTACGACGAGTAAGGAGTTCTAAGCCACCAATACCACGCACTACCCTCAGTTCCACCGTCTTGCACGGTCGTTTGTCCTTGATAAGCAACTCTAACCGCGTTTGTGTTTTCCGCAAAAAGTGCGAGGATAGAACCCTCCGTAACTCCATTTTCTGCTGCACCAAATGTTTCGGCACGCGACGCCAAAAACACTTTACGCGTAATTGTTTCATAAGGACCATCGTCTAATGCGGGGTGGAGCGCAACCCTAATCGCCGTATCAAGTAGTGCTTTTTTGAACGCAGGCGAAAACTCGCTTAAAAATCCCGCTTTCGCAGAATAAGGGTTAGATGACACATAAGACGTGCTACTCGGTGCTTGGTCTGCACTATGACGCGCCGAATACCACACTCCTGCCTCCGCGTCCGAATTGAGCCATTGGTCAATATTCGATACGGAATACCTATTGTTGCCGTAATTCTTTCTGTTGCTGTCGGCGTTATTCGGCTCCTTTGCGTCAGCAGCACGCCGTGCAATGATTTTTTCCGTTATAAGCGTAGTGCTACCGCTCGGATAATCGGTATGGTCGGTATCGGCTTTTACCCATACGATAGGAACTCCGAGATATTTTGTATCTTTTTCTTTTATTTTTGCCCCTATGGGCAAACTGCCTAATGTTTGCGACATTATTTGTCCTCCTTTTTGAATAACTCATTATAGAGTTTATCTGTTTTTCTTATCAAATGATAGCAATTCCCGCGCTCAGCGTGTCCGCGCCAACTGCGATACGAACATTCGATACGGGTCATCGGCAACCTACCCTGTTCGTGCAAGCCTTTGAATTTTTTGAGGCGACGACAGATACCCGTTTTTGATTGCCGACGCAGTTTCCGTATAACCTTTCCGCTGTCGGTCAAATAAGTATGAAACCCCAAAAAGTCAATTCCGTTACGGAGCGGAGAAATTTGCGTTTTCTCATTCAGTTCAAGCCCAAGTTTGCCCACATAGGAGCGAATCTCGTTCAAGCATTTTTTCAGAAATTCTTTATCCTCGTGTATCAGGTAAAAGTCGTCCATATATCGACCGTAAAACTTAATGCCGAGTTTCTCTTTTATATAGTGGTCTAAACCATTCAGATATAGCAGAGCAAAAAGTTGTGATGACTGATTTCCTATCGGTATGCCGACCTCTCCCTCTGTGCTGTCGATTATCATATCGAGCAACCATAATGTATTTTCACAGGAGATATGTTTGCGCAGTAACGATTTCAATATGCCGTGATTGATATTGTAGAAAAACTTTCTAATATCGCACTTAAGCACCCACCCGTCCGCCGACTTGTGTTGACGATAGTATTTATGTAAAAATTCCGTCAGGCGGCTAAGCCCTAAATCGGTGCCTTTACCGACCTGCGAGGCGTAGTTATCGTATATAAAACTTTTTATCAGTATCGGTTCGAGAACATTATCGCATAGCGAGTGTTGCACGACCTTATCCTTATAACTATTGCTCATCACAAGCCGTTCCTTAGGCTCGTAAACATAAAAACGGTTGTATGGTGCCAACGTGTACGTTTTGTTTTGCAGTTGGTACTTTAACAGCAGCAATGCCTCCATAAGATTGATTTCAAACTTGATTGCTGCGTCTTTCCACCGTTTGCCTTTTCGAGCCTCTTTATACGCGTTATATAGATTCTTAAACGCGTAAATTCGTTCGTATAGCGTTTCATACTCCTGCATAATTTCAACTCCTTGCCGCATATAGCCTGTGCCTTTTTGCAAATGCACTCACGTCGGCAATCTTGTGTTTATCCTTACGGAAAGGATATGCCCTCCTTTGTTGGTGGAGTTCTGCTTTCGCCTTGAAAATGGCTACTCGGACTGACTTTTGCCCACCAAAGCGGGCGCACGCCCCTCGTGCCGTTGTCCGCATTGTTGTTGTTCAACGAGCCGTCCGAATTGACGTTGCGGACGTTGTACGAGTTCGACGAGTTAGGAGGAACAGGGCATACCCTATGTGTTTTATTGATTGTTCTGCTGCCGCTTGTCGTTGTTGCGCCACGCGGCAGTCATTTTCTTTACCTCGACGACAAGCCTGCTCCAATATTCCGCCGAGTCGATACTCAGTTCGATAGACGGTATTTTGTGCGATAACTCAATCATTGTATTCAGCAACTTACACGATACGATTACCTCCTGTTGACAGTCTAAACGCCGTTGGCGTTCGTGAGCGTCGCTTAAATTACACTCATTCGCCCGTACCAAATTTTCGTATATATCAATGGCAAGATTTTCGATTCTTGCCCCGATAGAAAATCTGTACTTTTTCGGGAATCTGTTTGTGTTTGCGGTCAATGTGCAAGTATGCTCCATAAGGTCTTTAGCCTTAGTGATGACCGACATTTCTTTTGGCGAACGCTCATTATACTTTAACATTGCAAGCACCTCTCCGCACCGTCAAGCGTGCCGCTCGTAAGCGTTATGCCGCTCACGGATAAACTTTTGAACATTGCTACCGCGCCCGTTCCCGTCAGAGTTCTCAAACTCATTTGCAGGTCTGCGACGTCAAAAACGCTTGCGCCGCTTTCGTTTGCCATATCAATGAGCGCGTTCATCGTTCCAAGCAGTTTACGCGGTTCCGATATATCCTTAAGCGCGATTCTATCCATACGCAACCTCCTTAATTTGCCAAGATAATATAGTTGACGGTTACGCCGTCTGCGGCGGTTCCGTTATTCCTACATAAAATCGTACAGGTGTTTCCCGATATGTTTACAGCGGCAGTAAAAGCCGTCTTATCGGGCGTCGCCGTTGCCGTAAAAATGGCGTTTACAGACGCGGCAGTAATCTCTACGCCTTTCGATTCTCCCGCTGCGACATTCGTCAATTCCGCCGCCCCTACAAGCAGTTTCAGCCCGTTGCCGAGTTCGATTATGCCGTTGCCGTTATCAATCGCGTTTACCGCCATATTTGCCGAAAAATACGCTTTACCGCAACGGACGACGCACTCTCCGACGTACTTATAATCGGAATACAGAACAATTTCCCCGTTCGGTTTAACGAAATACAGATTTGCGTTCGCGTAGTATTCGCCGTCGTGATAGATACGCAAATCGACCAAAACGGACAAATCGGTTCCCATACCGTGCATTTCGGGCGTTATCGTTATGTAATACAGCCCGTCATCGTCGGCAACTGCAGTCCACGAACTCGCAACGATATTGAACTTGTAACTCGGTATATCGGTTATGGACGGTGCGGTATATATCGCCGCAACGTACCACCCGTCTATTTCCGAACTTTCGGGAGCCGCCCAATAATAGTAGGTGTACACCTCGCCCTTATTCGGCATAGCCGAATCAACGACCTGCACCGCGTCCGTATTGTCGGGCGTCGCTCTGCCCGTAGCCGAAAAGACCGCTGCATTTAACGCGTTTATAAGGCTTTCCGACAGTTCGGCAGGGTTCGCGTTCTCTATCCTGCCCCTGATTTTGCGCGGCACTACGCCGAGTTGCAATGAATCAATATCCTCGTTTATAGAATCAATCATACCGAGAATATCGGTGTCCTGCCCTTGCATATTACCGATAGTCTTTTCAATGTTCGTAAGCCTGTTATCCTGCGTTCCCTGTTCCGACCTATACACGCCGATAGCGACCGTTTCCGCTTTTGTGTAACTGTCCTCTTTCGTTCTGAACAGATTATCGGCGGCTATTTTCGTATATCGCTCGTTTATTTTATCAAGCAATACGGAGCCGCTCTGAGCCTGTAAAGCCGCCGCAATATCGTTCAGGCAAGTTTGTAAGGCGACGGGCGTTTTGACGTTCTGCGTGGCAGCAGTAAGCCCATACGCCTCGACAACCAACTTTGCCGCCAAATCGCAACTGTATATATCGTCGATGAGGTCGGCAAGTTTCTTTCCTGCGCCGTACTTTTCGGGCAAGCCGACCTCAGCCGCGCCGTCCGCGCTTTTCAGGAGCGTTTTATACTCCGTCAGCCGCTCATTTGCATTGCTTATCTTTTGCGCAATGCTGTTCAAAATCACCTGCAGAGATTTCAGTTTGTCATCTGCGGGCGTTTCATACGCGAGAACATACGCCGCAAGTTTACCGTTCAAACAAGCATTGCATAGGTCTTGCAGACTGTAAGAAAAGCCCTCGATTTTTTCGCTTTCGGGGTCAAGACCCGACAAATCGAGTTTAACGTAACTTGCCGCGTCGTCGCCGCTCAGCGCGTCCTGAATCACATTGATTTTCTCGGCAATAAATTTGCCGATTTGGTCGAACCACAATTTTAACGCCGTGGACGACATACCGCCTGCGCCATAGGGCGATACGACGTTCGGCTTATCCGCAAGCGCAACGACGCCCTTTGCTTTCAGTTCGGCGGGCGTGATATTTACAAATCGTTTTAATGACATATAGCCCTCCTTAATTTTTCAGTCGTCCTACTACCTGATAGCGGAACGAAATATAGTACAGCGCAAAAGGTTTCATATACTCATCGGAATAAATGTAGTATTGCTTTTCAACCCATTGCTTTTCTTTTTCTTTGACCGCAAACAAACTCTGTTCCGTCGTATTAAATGTAAAGTCCGTAAAGTCCATATCCTCAAAAGAGAAAAGACTGTTATTGATTCGGGCGATTTGCGTGTACGGCTTTTTATTCGTTCGCACCTTGATTTTTGCGGACGAACTGCGGAACGATTTAGTCTTTATCACGGTCGATTTTTTTACCGTGTTTTTCGTCAAATGCGGTATGCCGCAGCAGTCCATTTTCGTCGCACAACCGCTGTAAATCGTTCTATTATCGAACGTGTACCAACGCGGCTCGATTTCGCCCTCGGAGTTTCTTTTATCGAAATTGAACGAGCATACGACGCCGTTTTTTGTGCCGAAATAGATATTGTCGAACATATCGCGTATCGTCGTTGCTTTTTGAAATACGCCGCCGATATATTCTCCCTTACCCTCGCACAAATACGCCTCGTAACGTACCAAATCGCCCGAAAAAATATCGTAGACCTCGTGTACCGTATAATAAACGCCGACCGTATATTCCAACCCGTCAATTTCTACCGCAACGCCCTCTGTAAACACTCGCGCCGTTTCCTTTCCGTAGTCATCGGGCGGGTTTACTACCTGCCCTGTAAGATTCAGCGTTTCGTGAGTATTCATAAAGTACACGTTTTCGGCAAGCATAATCGGAATTTCGATAATATGGTCGTCGTTACCGCAAGTACACTCGTTTTTGCTCTTTTTGCATTTCGTACAGTATTTGACTGTTTTGCCTTGTAATTCCTCGGCTATTTGCGTCGCGTACTTGTATTCGGGATATTGCCCTTTATACACGCCGACGTTCTCGATATAATACCATTCGTACTGATTGACGCCTATTGCGTGCGTATAACGCTGTCGGCTGTCCGCCATAAAAATGCACCCGTCCACAAGTACCAAAAGATACCCGTTCCATTCCGCAACCACGGCAGAACTTAAGTCCATATTGACGATTTTCGCGTCTATAAGGCTTGAACGGTGTTCGTTCGCCCTCTCGTACCGCACAGACAGTTGCCCGACCGCCTCTACGCCGAGCCGCGATATAAATATCGGGTCGTCCAAAAAATTGATACAAGCACCCAAACAACCTATGCCGCTTAACCCCTGCGAGGACGGATAAATTACAGGCTGTATCGAGTCATTCGTCTGCGTAGGCGTATGAAAATAAGTTGACCCGTCCTGTTGCGTATCGTCTTTCAAAACCATAAGCGTATCGGCAACGGTAATCATTCCCGTAATGGGCGCGACTCCCACGCCGTCCTGCATATAGTTCAAAATGCCGAAATACGAGGGGTCTACATAGCCCGTAGAATTTCTCGCGGCGTAAAATATGTGATTCGGATAATTCGGGTTCCCCGACAGAAAAACCCTATTATCGTAAATTGTCGCAATAGTACAATCGGTTATAAGCCTTGATATTTCCGCACATTCATCGGTAACGCCCGATACACTCGTAAATACTTTTTTAGCCACAACCTCGATTCCCGCGTACATTTCGGGATAAAAGACGTTTTCGCTTTCTGTCGCTCCTGCAATCTGCACGACGCGCTCAGGCTTTTCGGGTGCAACGATAAACTTAATACTGCCGTTAGCAAGACTTACGGTAAAATCGGTTCCCTGTACTTTTGCCTGCCCGTAAACCTTTACCGATACAATCTCATCGAGAGCATTTTCATTGAGAAAAAACTCCGTCGTCGTGCCGTCAGCGATAAACGTATGCCTAAACTTAGACTGCAGAATGTTTCGCTGCTCGTGTTGCTTACCTATATCGGCGTTTTCGCCGCTCGTAATAATATTGATATAAGTAAGCGGGATATAAGCGTTATCCAATACGCTTTTTACGCTCACGCCGTCATATACCAAATAATTTTTGCCGTCAATGATATACAGCCTGTTATTGAATATAAACGACGTGCTTTTTCGGGGGTTCATATTATCAAAAAGCGCGTCTGCCGCGGTTAAAATGCCCTCTTTATAAGACAGCAAAAGTCTATCGCCTGCAACCAAATCGCTGCTTGCATAAGACAGTTCCCGCGTAGCCGCGTCATAATTCATCAAAAAAGTTAAGTCCTCGCCGTTTGTCCGCGCTAACGCGGTAACGGTAACGACATTCTCAGGTAAAATCTGCTTAAATGTTTTCGTTCCGTTTACAACGGAATCGGGTTCGGGTACTACAATCGTTTCACTTAGAACAATATTTGCGGTATTCGGGTAATTTTTCCACAAATACAGTTTGCTCCCCGAATGAATAAGAACTTTGGTAACGATTTTATCGCCGTCTTTATGCGAAAAATTGAATATACCGAAAACCTCGCTTTCCTCAGGCAATACGACGCGCTTTCTGAACCCTGCAATCGTTTCAAGTGCCTGCCCCTGCGAGGACTGATAATCTCTGAACATATTTACAGCGTAAGCGAGGCGGTGTTCGTCAACCTGCGTATGGTCGCTCGAAAAATCAACGCCTCTGAAATCGCCGTAATATCTGTTGTATGTTTCCCTCGCTTGGAGGAAATTTGTTCTCGTTGCCATTGCGCTTACCACCCGTTTGAACTCTTGATAATAACAGGGCTTATATCTTTCCCCTTACGTTCAATCTCGGCGGCGCGTTCGCTATACAAATATTTGTAGTATTCCGATTTTTGCGGCTCGTCGTCTATCCATACATAAGCCGCAATAAGCACAGGCAGCAGGGCGCAGAGTTCCACGTCCAAATCAATCTCGGTCTTATCGTCCATTTCGCCGTTATTGACAATCGGCGCAGGACGCCTTTTATATAAAACCTTGAAAACACCGCTCTGATTATACGGGAGCAATATTACACTATTGCCCTCTACGCCGTACCCCTGATTGATAATCGCGTTGCCCTCTGCCTCTTTGATAGGCGGACAGCACAACGCAAGAAAATCGTCCGTAAGTTTACTTATATCGTAGCGCGTAAACGGTTCATAAGCGGGTATATCCGCCTCGTCCTCGCTATACAGTTTGTCGTACATTGCGACGTTCTTTACCGAATACACAAACTCGCCCGAAAAACGCAGTCTAACCAAATCGCTTACAAAACTGTCCGCCTCTTTGATAAACCCCCGATACGCGACAAATTTGCGCGTAGACGCAAGCGATACCGTACCTATAACAGCCCACCCGTCAGGCGTGTGCTTTTCGATATAAACGATACCGTTTCCGTCCGCCTCAAAATAATATGATTTTGCGGCGTGTGCGGAGTATTGCAGTTCCTCATCTTTTTCGACGGGAGAAAATGCGGAATCGGACAATAGATTTTTCAGCGGCTTGTGATTTATCAAATAGTAACTTATTGCAGGTCGAACCTCGTTGACCTGCAATAAAGCCCTATTTGCTGCGTAATAAAACCTGTCATCATCTTCTAAGGAAACCTCAAAACCGAGTTGAGCAACCTGTTTATAAAGTTCTGCAACGGTCATAATCAGCCTCCTTGTTAAATGATTTATAGCGACGTTGCCGCGGAAATCGCGTCTTTGCTGTTGACGGCAAGCAGGATATGTTTCCAAGTATTGAACCCGACACCGAAACGGCAGTAACCGTTCCAAAAGTAGTTGCGGGTGTGCTTGTCAATATCGCTCGTAATGTCAAGCGGAACGCGGTTATAGAACATATTGCCGAGCAGGTTCTTGTTGGCGTCGCCCGACATAACCATAAACCTGTCGTCGTCCGCCTCCCAACCGTTCAGCACAACGATATTCCAATTCCCGTACTGAGTATTTATATCGTTGTTTGCGCTGCCCACGGTGCGCTCGGAGCCGACAACCTTTTTGACGAGCGTTTCGAGTTTCGGACGATTGCAGGGAATGATGAGAGTGTCCGCGACATACTCCATAACGTCGCCGTTCTCGTCCTTGAAATTGCGCACCTTATTCGAGAGAACGCCGAGCGCGTCCTCAAGCGTGCTTGCGCTGCCCGTGAGTTCGCCGTAGTAGTAGTTGCTCTGCGTCTTGCCTTTCATTTTGTCCGTCGAATACGGGTGCGCCTTATGGAACAGAGCGAGTTCGTCGGCGCAAGTCAAATCAACCTTTGCCTTGTTGAACGTCATCTCTTTCGCCGTGCCGTTGATGAGAGCCTGCGCCGCGATTTTGATACGCGTCTTGTAGTAGGCGCGAACGAACTTTTTGGGCTTGTTTTTCATATCCGCGCCCATACCGAACTTTGCGTCGTCCGCCATTTTGCGGGTAATGGTAAACTCTTTCGCAAATTCGATATGCTCTATCGTTTTCTTGAACGTAGGCTCGACGCTATCGTTCTCCGCGCCCTGTCCTTCCTGTTTGCTTTGGAACGTATCGAAATCGGACTCGCCCATAATCGTTTCGGCGTAGCGGCTCGATTTTTCGACGTTGAAAAGAAAATCGAGTATGCTTTTCTGCTTTTCACAGATATTCGATTCGTTCTCGATGAGTGCCTTTATCGGGTGTTCAAACTTACCGAACATAGGGTCGTTTTTGCCCGACATTGCGCTGTAGATAAAATTCGACATATTGTCTGTCCTCCCTGTTAAATAATTCTGACGACGATAATATCTCCCGCCGCCGACGCACCGTTCAGACTTTCTACGGTTACGACGCCGCTCGTGGTGGTCGCCGTTACCTGCAAGCCGTCCGTATGCAGAGTTACTTTACTGCCCGCCGTAAGCCCCGTAGGAGCCGCCGTAACAGGCACCTCGTAAAGTTGATTGTCCTCGACCCTTGCCGCCGCAAGAGTGCGTTTCGTTGCGTCTGCCGCAACGCTGCCCATAGCGATATGCGTAGGTTTTACCGTTGCACCGCATTTCGTGAACTTACCCGACGCCAAAACGAGAGCCTCGCCGTATTCGACCGCCTCGTCGTCCGTTACGTCGTGGTAAACGGGTTCGGGTACGTTCATTCTGCCATTCTCAATTTTAATGAGTTTGAACATAGAAATTCTCCTTTTTATTTTTGATATGATTGTCTGTACAGAGCGACAATTTCCTTATCGCTCAGATTCGGGAACAAATCGCGCCATTCGCTCAACTGCTTATTACTCATCGTAATCGAGTTGTCTTTGGAGCCTTTCGGCACCGCCGAGCGTAAATGCCCCTTTGTTTCGTTGAGCAACTGCTGTTTTACGGACTTAGCCACGCTTGCCCGAACGCCGTCAGGGTTTGCCGCGGCGTATGCCTGTTTAGGCGTCAAGCCTTTATCGCGGAGTTCCGCAAATACGCCGAAATTGCTTATTTCGGTAATCGCTTTCAGCCCTTTTGTTTCGGGATAGAACCCCTGCACCTCTGCGAGGTCGGCAGCCATTTTTTTCTTAAATTCGGTTTCGCGCAAGAGGCGCAACGCCTCCTCGCTTTCCGCGCTTTCGGCTTTCTTTTTGCGGTATTCCTCTAACGGAATATCGTCAGCCTCTGCCGCCAACTCCTCAAGCCCTTTTTGCACGTCGCTCGTTTCTTTCGCGCCCAACTTTTTCAACGTATCTCTGCCCTGCGCTTTTAAGGCTTTTAACTCGTTTTCGAGTTCTGCGATACGCTTATCTTTTGTATCGTCCGTAGACTCCTCAGGCTCTGCGTCCGATTCTCCGTCGCCTTTATCGGCGTCATCGGAACCGTCGCCCTGCTCGTCGTCGGGGTTTTCGTCGTTATCGTCCGCGGCGTCCTCGTCGCTCTCAACGTCCTCGTCGTCCGTTACGTCGGGAATGATAATGTTACCCTCGTCGTCATACTCGAACTCGTCATCGGAATCGTCAACCGTTTCGTTCTCGTCATCGACAACGGTTTCCTCGATTTCCTCGTCGGGTTTCTTGATTTCGTCCTGCATAATCGTTTGTCCTCCTATAAAATTCGATTATTTCTTTTTGCCGTTTCTCAGGTCGTTGCCCTTGACTACGGTCGCCTTAGGCTGTTCCTGCACGCTCTTGGGAGCCTTGATAATGCCGCCTTTATTGGTCGCATATCTGTTACCCGAACCCTGTTTCATAGTCGCAGTCCTCCTTTTTAGATTTTTAATAAAAAGAGCCACTAACCGTATCTTACGGTCAATGGCTCTATCTCTCGGAATATGGCACAAATATTATTCAGTTTTTACCGTCCATAGTCTGCCGCACTTTTTACACCTAAACGTCAGACCTTGAACTTTACTGTCCTTTTGTAAGCCTACACGCGGTACTTTTTCATTGCAGTTCGGACAAACGATTTTGGTAATTTCAGATTGCACAGTCGGAGTAATATTAAGCATACTCTACCTCCTGCATAATATAATAGCATACATTTTACCGCGTTTAGTCGCAATTTATTTAGCCGTGTAGAGCGATTTAGTAACGATTCTGCCGTTTTTAACCTCAACCCCGCACATTTGCGCGAGTTGCGCTTTTTCCGCCTGTGTAGCCTTATTTAGGCTCAGAATATACGATATTACCATACGCTTTGCCCTGTCTGCCGTAAGCCGTTTATACTCGCCGTCGCCTATTTTATATCCCTGCATAAAGAGAATCAATAATCGTTGAGCGTCAGTAAAATTCAGCCCCAAAAGATACTGTATTACCTTTTTCTTTTTGGAACCCTGAACGGTCGCGCCGTTTTTATCTTTATCGGACGTTATATCGGATATTCCCGCAAGCGCGATTGAGAGCAATTCGATACCCATAAACTTTGACAAGAGCAAAAGTTTATTGTCCGATGATACGCCGAGTGTTTCCGCTAAAGCCTTATCGTAATACGCGTCGTACACCTGTTTTATCGCTTTTGCTTGTTTATTGGCAGACAGTTTTGCAAATGACTTGTTTTGCACCATACGTTCAATATAGCCGTTCGCCTGTCCGTAAACTCTCTTGAATTTCTCACGCTGTTTCGCTGTAAGTTCGATTTTCTCGCCGTTATACGTTACGGAATCGCCTATGCTGCGCGGTAACACCTCATACTCCTGCTCGTACAATTCGATGAGTTTTTTTCTCGCGCCCGCACTAAGGTTCCCCGCCTTATCCTCATCAAGCATAAGGCTCATAATCGTATCGGCAAGTTCCGTATCGCCGTTCGCTAACGCCGCTTTTATATCCTTGCTGTACTGCGCATTATAAAACATAGAATTGTACTTGTACGCCGTCGCAGGGCTAAAACGCTTGATAACGCCGCTAATCGTGTTATTGATATTCCTTATCGGCAAGCCCGTAATCTGTCCGATTGCATAAAGCGAGTTTCTGAGCGGTTTCATATAATCGGACGTTTCCAACGATTCGCCGCCCGCCGCCTTTGTCGCAACCTCAAACAAATCTTTCGTCGTAGACAAAATGCTGTTTATGCTGTCATACGCAAAATTGCTAAACTCGTAATCGTTTGCGAAATAGTTGTATATATCTTTTACGACGGGGAACATTCCTATTGTCGTGCTTGCAAAATCAGTAAAGAAATCTTGTACAAAACTTATCTCGTTGCCGTCCTTATCCTTGCGGTCTTTGGCATATAGCCACTTAAAGAACTGCGCAACCATTGTGTACATAAGGTTTGCAACTGTTATCGAGGCAAGCGTTTTACCGAGGCGTTTTTTCGCCTTTTTATATCTGCTCTGAATATCGGCATTTGTATCGCCCGATTTTATCATTTGCCGCAGAGTTTTGTATTCCCCGACTGATTCGACGAGGCGCGAGAGTTGTTTGAGCGGCACCGACGTAAACATTGTAAAACTGCGTACAATATCGCTATCGGAACGCATAAGCGCGGAACGCTCCGTGTTTGTGTAGTTCGGCTGCGTAAGTCTGATAACCTCCTCTAACAGCACGCCTGCGGCTTGCATATTCTCCACGGTTCCTATCTTATGCCCGTCGTTGCGTTCAATCTGCACCTGACACGCGTTCCAAATCTTACCGATTGCGGCTCTGTCCGTCCATTGTATAGGCTTAGTGAAAATATCGCCTACCTTACCGACCTTATCAATCACACCCTCCGCTCTTACGACGCCTTTTTCGTAGTTACGGACGCGGGCATAATCACAGTATTTATCCATTGCGGCATAATCGGTTTTCATAACCGCGCTCTTTACCATAGAGCGAAAATCAAGTTCGATTCCCGCTGTCGGATATGACGTCAACTGCGATACTATGACTTTCAAATTTGCGCCGAGTTGATATTTCGCGTATGCGCCGCGCAGTTTCTCAATCACGGAACTACTCGTCGCCTTGCCTTGAATATCGGCAAATAACTTGCTTAAATAAGCGTCCGCACCGCCCCATACCTGCTCATTGAGCGTGTTTCTGATACTCTGAACGTGCGTCTTGTCGCCTATGTTCTTTGCGTAAATTTGACTGAAATTTTTGAGCGGAACGGTCAAATGAGCATAGGTCGAGAGTTGTTTCGCGTGCCGTGTGATGACGCTCCAAATTTCGGGAACAAATATCTTGTTTTTCGCGCCCGTTTTCACGTCTTTATTGAACGAGAAATTATATACGTTTGCCCAATCAGCCATAAGGTCGCGGGCGTCCGTGATATTTTTCGCTATTGTTCCTTTGTCGCGCTGTATCGGGAAATAGAAATCGTCCGAGGCGTTTGTGTAACCGAGAATCTGCAGGTCAGCGTCCGTTTTTACCTTTTTGCTCTGAACATTGAAAAATTCCTCGACAATGGATATAAATTGTTTATCGCTTTCGGTAAAAGCACTTTGCAACGCGTCAATATCGCTTTCGGTTATGCTTACGGTCTGTTTTTTGCCCTTTTTATCAATGTAACTAAACCCTGCCTCATACAAGCCCGCTTTTGCCTGTTCGCGCTTAGACAACTCGTACAGCGACAATGCTTGACCGACATTCAGTTCCGCACCCGCAACCGTTATATATTCCGACGTCAAACGCTTACGGTATTTTTTGTTCGTTTTGAAATAATCATCGAATTTTTCTACGAGTTGGATATACTGCAGGCTTGCCGCAGTTTCTCCCCTTGTAATTTCGTTGTATGCCCGCGTGAGTATGCCGTTCGGGTCGTAATTTTCAAACGATTTTATCACGACACGCGGTTCGACTATTTTGTTGAACACGCCGTATATGCTGTTGAAAAAGCCTCTCCCGACCCTGCTTTTCGTTCTTTGAATTATAGCGTTACCTGCAGTCGCCGCCTCACTTATGCGAACCTTTTTGCCCTCCATTGTCATTTGGTCGTAGTTTTGAAAAAGGTGTTTTGCCGACGCCATTATGACCTGCGCCGCCTGCAACTCCTCAAGAGAGAGCGGTTTTGTGCTGTCGGCGTTCTGTTGTAAAAAGTTGAGCGCGTCAAGTACATTGTTATCAATGTACGTTAAATTCGGGTCTGCGTCATACAGTAGCGGGTTATTCGTATTATAGAATTTCCCATAGTCCAAAAGTATTTTTTGTGCGCCCGATTTTCTCAAATCAGAGCGGTATTTCAGTTTGCCGAGATTTTTCAGCCACGACGTAAGTTCGGGAGCCGAAAAGACCTCTGCGCCTACATAGTTTCGTTTTGCCGCTATATCGCGCAGATACTGTGCGCTGTCAACCAAACTATTTACAACGCTGTTGATTTTTCGCGCCTGCCGCACCTGTTTCGTAAGGCTTTCAATCTGATTCGTGTATTTCTCCACCAACTTGCCATATTTAGACTGCGTACCTTTTTCGTCGTATGCGGTCAAAATATCGCGGGCTATCTGTTGACGGAGTTTTTCGATTTGCGCTTTACTACCGTATGCCGTGAGGCTTACCTTTTCCGCCTTTTTGCTTACGTCGCTTTTAGCCTTTTCGTAAATTTCGAGCATTTCAAAAAATTGGTCTGCCTCGTTTATTGCCTCGATATTTATACCATAAGACTGAAGTTCCTGCGCAATGACGTCGGGAGCCATACCGCCCTGTTTTGCGCCCCACACAAGACTGACGGCATTCTTTTTATCGAACTTATGCTGTATTTCGCCCTTAATACCTCTCAAATCAACCTTGTGCATATATCGACGTATGACAGATAAAGTTTCCATAGCATACGATACGTCGTCATACGAATCATACATATCGGTCAAAACGGCATTATTGATAATATAATCGGCAATATCAAGCGCAACGCCGATTCTGTAACCCTCAGAGGTATTATTCAATTTTGTAAACAGAGTATCAATAACCTGCGCCCTGCTTTTTCCGCTTAGGCTACCGTACTTATCATCGAACACAAGCCGCTCGTCAATAATCGAGTTGATAATCTCCGTAGCGTCGATTTTAGAGTACACTTTCGGGCGCGTGTTGTTTGCCGCAAATTTAGCCCTCTGCCCGCGGCTCATACCGTCTACGGGCGTTCTATCGCCTTTCAGCGCATAGCGGCGTCCGTCTTTATTCACAAACACCCCGTCAACCCGTTCAAGGCGTGCGGGAGCGTATATTTCCGCGCCTGCGGCGGCAAATTCCAAATTCCGAGCGTCGATATGCAATTCAAGAACAACGCCGCCGCTGTGCTTACCGTTGGCGTAATAATCTGCCTCGCTTTTATTTGTCGTGAAATAACTCTGCTCGTTTATAACACCCGTAGAGAGTATATTATTCGCGTTTGCCGCGCTTGTTCCGTGATACACCGTTACGGAGCCGTCATAATTGACCTTTACGCGCCGACCGTATTGCCGCGCCTCATCTCTGAAGTCTTGCGCCGCCTTAACACGATTTTGAAAATCGTCATCGGGCAACGCGTAGCGTATATCTTTTTCGGCAGTCTTAAAGCGTTCGGACAGCGGAATGATTTTACCGTTATCATCGTAAGTGATAGCGTCTGCCGATTTTAATGCGGACGGGTTCATAACGGCAAATGAAATGCCTCTATCGTTTATTTCAAGCCCATAGCCGCCTGTTTTGCCCTCATCAAGAACGATAGCGTTATACTTGAGTTTTTTCGCTCTTATGTAATCGGCAATACTCTCTCCCTCCGTCCAATCGGGCAAGCCTTTTTCCGTCAGTTCGGTATTCAAGCCCGATACAGGACACCAATCGTACCCGTTCATCTCTCCGCCCTGAACGTAATCGTTATAGAATCTTTCTTGTACCGCAGGACGTCTTGTATCAAACAAATAACGGGTATTCAGATACAAATCTTTTACCTCAGGCGTGGTCGCTCTTTTGCCGAATCGAATACTGCTTGCCGATTCCGATTGATACCTTTCGGCGTAAGACTGATTTTCGGTTACATAGGCGGGTAGTGTTTTGAACACGGTAAAACCGCCCGTAGGCGTGCCGTGATACACTCTGAGTTTATATCCCGCCTCTTTCGCCACCTCATCGACAAATCTTTGCGCCGTTTCTATATCGCCGCGCTCTACCGCCGCCATATAAGCGGTATTTCGTTCGGCGGCGTCTTTGGGTAAAGAATAACGAATATCCTTATTTTGCGTAGGCTTTTTCGCCGTAGCGAGTTTGATTTGTTCAGGTTCAAATGCAACGTATTCCGAGGGCGCATATCCCTCGTAAATAACGCCGTCATAACCGTTCCGCTGTATAACAGACGTGATTTCTGCTTTCGACGGGATAACAAAACCGCTATTTAGCAAGTCAACGAGTTCCCCGTTTGTTTTGCAAAAAATTCCGCGCTGTTTCAAATAAAAGTCTAACACGCTCGAATATCCCGTATCGCGGCTAATTCTGAGCGGGTTCTTGATATTCAGATAGTATTTCTTTGCCGACGCGCCATAAGCCAATGCCTCGCCTTTATCGGCGGCGAAATAAAAGCCTTGCCCGTAAATGCCTGCGTCGGTCTTGCTGCCGAATTTCGATTTATCGAAAACGGTAAACTGCTCGTCGGTTCCGTGATAGACCGCAAGTAACTGACCCTTTTTATCGACAACCTTGCTATCCTTAAAAAATTCTCGTTGCTGCTCCGTGAGTTTCTTGCCCGCAGAATCAATTTCGGGCAGAGCATATCTATTGCCTTTCCGCACGATAGCCGACGTCTTACCGAAAAATGTTGCGGGTTCGACAGTAAAGCCCTCTCCGAGCGCGTCGCGCAGATACGCAACGAGTTCAGGGCGCGTAAAGCCTTTCTGATATGACCCCGTGGAATCGACGTACCACTCCATATTTGAAATATTTACATTTCTGCTATTCGACGCGAGATTATTTACGTCATCGCCGCGCACATTTACAAACAGGGTTCCGCCCTCGTTTAACAAACTACCCATTTTTATCACGAGAGCGTCGCGCTGGTCTTGCGGCAATACATTCAAAACAGCATTACTTATAATCGTGTCGTACTTTTTCGTGAGTTTAGAATAATCGGTGTACTGAGGTTTATAACTCTTATCGGGGAACGGCTCAATATCCTCTACTCTAAAGCCGTATTCCTCAATGCCCGCACGCGTACCATAGCCCAACCCACTTGACGCGTCGAGAATTTCGCCCTCAAAACCGTGAGCGCGAAGATAATCATAAATCTTTTTGTATGTAGTAACGGTTCCCTTAATTTGCGTCGGGTTCCTTGTTTCGGACGAGTCCTGTTGAATATCCCACAAATTCGGAAAACGTCTTTTTGCCTCTTGCGTGTCAATAGTCGGATTCCATTCTTTACTCGACGGCTTGACGGGTTCAACGGGCGGCAACGAATATCGAATATCCCTGCTCGTTGTCGGGTTCTGATTGCTCACAAGTTTTATCTGATTGCTGTCAAAAACGGATATTTCCTTACTGCCTCCATAATTCCAAACGATACCGTCATAACCTTTCGTTTGCAATTTATTTATATCGGCAGAGGTTATCAAGTGCATAGCGGAGCCTTGATTTGCCGTGCGGTTATTGTAAACCCTGTCGGAACCGTAAACGGCGTGCAAAATCTCTCTCGCAGGGTCTACCGTAGTAACCGTGAGAGGGTTCGATACGTTCAAATAAGCCTCATATATTCTGCCCTCATAGCCGTTCTTGTTGGCATATCTCTGAGCGTACTGCTTATCCGTCGTAAGATAGATTCCGCCGCCCAAATAGCCCGTTTTTCCTTTCTTGAAAACGGTTATTTCGCTATACTCATTGCTACCGTGATAAACGGGCAATAATTTTCCGTTGTTATCGACAATCTTGCTGTTTTGAAAATACTTGCGCTGTTGTTCGGTAAGACGCCTGCCGTCCGAATCTGTTTCGGGGAGAGCAAAACGTATGCCGTCCATAGTTTTGATTATATCTGTACGGGCGTTTTCTCCCTCTCTATATACCTGATATGGCACACCTCTATTTGTCAAACGAGTTTTGAGTTTTTCGGACGCGCTTTCGGGAATAAGTACAGATTTAATTTCTGAAAATTCCACCACGCGACGCGGCTTAGCCTCGAAATATTTTGTCGGTAACTGTTTTAATACCGTAAACCAATCAAGCACTTTTTGAGCCGTTTGTTTATCAAACTTATAACCCAAATCATAACCCTGATATTGACTGTTCCACTTAGACAAGATTCTCTCTGCCGTAAGCGGGCGCACGGTCGCACATTCGGCAATCATATCGAGAATATCCTCTCTGCGCGTCAACGAATCGGAATACCCGTTTTTACCGCTACGCGTATCAATTTCCTCGATAATTTCCGATGACATTTCAAAAGTTTTATCCATAAGCGCGTCATACTCGCTTTCTGAAATCTCCGTAAGCAAATAACTTGCCTCTTTTATGCTTTTAATACTTGTAAACTCATCTGCAAGCCGCGCCGCTATTGAATTTGCATTATGCCCGAAAAATGTGCTGCCGTGCTGTTCTCCACGGAGCATATTTCTCACAATGTTTTGTATGGAATATTCATCGTGCATTTGCGCAAAACTACGTCTTTTCCCCGACGCGGTAAACGGGTCTGCGCCGTTCTCAATTCCGCGCCGTTCCTCTGTTGCCGATATTTTGTCAAATAACCATTTCTCAAAATCGGCAGTATCGGTTATATTATTACGCAGCGTTTCCTCTGTCGCTCTCGAATCATACTCTTTTGCGTCAGGGTTCCGTAAAATACTCCGTATAGCGTCCATACACCGTGAATAATCACTATATCCCAAATCGTCCGCAATTTCCGTCGCAGATTTACTATCAATACCCCTACGCGTATAATTCTCAATATAAGCACGCTTTAACTCGCCCATAACGCTTTGATATTTTCTTGTTTGCTCCACAGACCCCTGCGCCTGTGCCTCGTAAAATTCTTTTAGATTTTCTTGTGTAATACCTAACCTGTCTGCAATATCGCGTATTTCAGACGCAGTAAAATCGCCCTGCATAAATTTTCTGTCTTTATAAACAGGTTCGACCCTTTTCCCTTTTTCGGATAAATATGCCGCCATAACGCCCGCATATCTCTCTGCCTTTTTTGCAATCAAACTTGAATCGTAATCTCGTTCGCTTATATAGTAGTCGCCATTATAATTATGAAATTCATCAAAGAACCTGCGTATATCGCTCTGATACGTTTCGTTTTCTCCGACCAAATCACAAACGGCGTCCTCCATTGTTTGAAATTCTTTTGTGTTAAATTTCACGTCCACCTGCGGCATTGTCGGCGTCCACGCGTCGCGCTTATACACTTTATTACGCCTATCTGTCGGACTGATTGTTTCTTTACCGAAAATAACGGTAATATTGCCGTAATCGGTATGCGATAATTCGGCTTTTGTAACAGCAATCGACGGCATAGGGAACCCGCCGAGTTGTAGCACTTTTAGCAATTTTTCCTCAGATAAATTATGTAATGCTACAAGATTTTTCGTTTCCTCTATGTCAACCTGAGCCGTTTCATTACCGATTTGCAGAGCATATCTTTTTCCGTCTTTTTTGCCGTTTCTGTTGACTTTTTTGCCGTTTTCGGATATACTATCAGTAGTGAGGTTTCTGCCGCTCGTTTCGGACGTTCTTGCAGAGGCAGTTGCATTTGCTGACGGTGTACGACCCTCACTATTTTCAATTATCCAAGCACTCTTAAGCGTAAGGGTGCTTTTTTTAGTTGACGTAATCGTGAGCGCGACGTTTTTGCCGTCCAATTCTTTTATGAATTTTAACGCCGTACCGTTTTCATCGCTTGCCAAAGTAACGTCATCGGGTGCGATGACGGTTTCAATGATATTTTCTATGTTTGCATAGGTAACAGCCTTTTGATTGCGCGGCATTTCCGTTCTCTGCGTTCCGTGAGAATCGAAAATATGGGAAATAAAGTTGCTTGCCAATACAAAATCATAGTTCTTAATATCGACGTCCGTTTTCGTCTTTACCAATTTTGCCGTAGCGTCGCTTATTATTCCGATATGCAATCGCTTTACAGGCGGCAAGCGTTTTGCCGTCTTGATAAACTCCACTATATCGCCGTAGTTACGCGATATGGTATCTCCCTCGCGGCTTTCAATATGGCGTTTTCGCGTTTCGTCGTATTCTCCGAGTTGTTGTAACGCCTCCTGCAACGCGTAACGAGTTTCGGCGTTCGATGCGGTATGCCGATATTCCGCAGCATTGTACTGTCTGTTGCGTTCCGAAAAACTATCAAACAGTTTTTTATAGCGATTGTACAGCGATTTCGCGCTTTTCGACAGTTTTGTATCTCCCTCATACGCCGTGGACGATTTTTTGAAAAACGACAGTATTCTGTCTTTGAGTTTCGGCTTTTCCGCGACAAGTTTTTCAATGGTATTCTTATTCGTCAAAACGCCCTCTGCATAGTGAGCGTTTATTTCGTCCATAAGTTCAATCGCGCCGCCGTGTCCTACGTCGGAATACCGCTTGATTATGGCGTCCTTTTCCGCCTGACTCATATTCTTAACGCCGCGCTCCAAAATGAGTTTGCCATCAGCAGTTCTGTAAATGGCGTGCGTAAGTTCGTGCAATAACAATGCCTCGTGGGTACGCGTAGTTTCGGGGTTGACGACAAATCTATTTGTTTCGGGGTCGTAATATCCGTCAGAGTAAATCTTTTCGCCCGTCTGACTGTTTACGGCAACGGCACAGAGGCTTTTATCGAATACGACGTTTATGCCCGTATGCGCCGCTACGCGGGCGTAAGAAAGAACGTCCGCGTCTGCTATACCCGCCGCCCGACCTTGCCTGATGACGCTGCGTATAATGCTCTTATTCGGCTCGTTCAATTTCGCATAATCGGAAACATTCTTGCGGGCGTATGTGTCTATCTCCTGCGTTTGTTGTCTTTCGGAATTTAACTGCTCCGCTATCTTTCGCACGGCTCCCTGCTGCTCTGTACCGTTTTGCGGCGCAGTCTGCTGTTGGGTTCCTTGTGTGTCCGTCGCCTGTTGATTCTCAACGGTTGCAGGAGTAACTGCAGGGGCGGCGGCTTGCGCCTTTTTAATTTCGCGTATCGTCCTATTTGCCTCTGCCTGCGTAAGTGGCTTAGAATATTTCCCGCTGTCATAGTCATAAATGCGGTATGTATCGCCGTTTTTGGTAACAGCAATATTCACGGCTCCGTTCGTATATCGAACGGTTCCGTCCTTTTTCAGATTTAATCTCGCGGGCATTTTTTTTGCCGTCGCAGGGTCAATGTTTTGTAACTCACGAACTGTCGCCTGTTCCTGTTGATATGCCTCTACTCCGCCATTCTGCGAAAACTCAACGATTTTTTGTTGAAATTGCTCGTTGGTAAGAGTATTCCAATCGGATATACCAAGTCTTTCGCCTACCGCTTGACGCTCAACGTCCGTCGCGTTCTCAATAAACTGATTGAGGTCAGCCTGCGTACTCAACTGCTGCCCTCTGAGCGTAGCGTCCTTGAATTTTGCCGTGTCCATAGAGAGCCGACCTGTCGCGTCGGCAACCGCCAATGCACGCAAAACGGAGTTTGTTTTTAACGCGTTTACGAATGTTGACGTGTTTTTCGTATCAACGCCGCTGCGAATCTGCTCTGCGGTAAACGTAACAGGGTTCCCCTGTGCGTCTTTTATTCCGTAAGCAGTCAGTTTTTCTGCGATGACGTCGGCATTGTTTACGATATTCTCTGCGCTACGAGCAATAAACGGAGTAAAGGCGGCGGTCGTATTCGCCTGTTCGAGAACACCGAGTAACATTCTTTGTTTTGCGGTTCTGATTTCTCCATTCGTCTTTTGCATACTTGTCTGCAGTTCTTTTAATGTGGTATTTACCATTTCAAACTGTTCGTAACCCGTATGATTTTCGCTCTCATAGGTAGAGAGTTGTTCCGCCATTGAAATGACGTTACTGCTTTTCCCCTCTTTAACAATGGTACTGCCACGCGACATAGAATGTACGTTACGAATCGACACGTCCACACCGCCCATTATCGCGCCGCTAAGACCGCTGACAAGCGCGGCATAGCCAACCTCTTGCAGCGTCGCGTTTTTAGCGTTCGGGTCGTAGGTCATACGCGCCCATACGGGGTCAAGTATCTCAGACAACCCCTCCTCAAAAGCCTCTCCGATAAAGCCTTTAATCATTGCTTTACCTATCGTTTGACGAGTAACGGTTTCTGCAACCTCTTTACCAAACGACTTTGAAATTCCTTTTACAATTTGTCCTGTTCCTGCACCTATGCCCGCGGAAAGCCCCTCGACGGCACCCTCTGTTATACCAACCAATGCGCCATACCCAAACTCTTTTCCGCCAAGTTCACCCGTTTCTCTATATGCTTGTTTCGTTGCGTTACCTGCCGCTCCAAGCCCCGCAACGGCACCTGAAATGAGCGCGGCGGCTACGGGCGATAAAGTACCGCCCGACGCAACCGCAATCGCTCCTGCGGCAACCACGGTCGCAATAGCGGGCAAACTCGTACCAATACCGCCCGCAACGTCGCCTACAAACTGCCAACCATCTGACGGGTTAAACCATTCATCGGCGTGATTATAATTGACCCAATCGTTAGCAAATTGCTGTTCCGCCCATTCATCGGCACCGAATAACTTTGCCAAGCCGCCTGCGGTATAGTCCCATATACCCTCAATACTGCTCAAAAAGCCTAAGCCGAGTTTCTCAAAAGCATAGCCTATGCCGCCGAAAAAGCCGCCCTGATTCCTGCGCGCTTCCTCCTCCTCTTGTAAGTGTGTCATTATTGTTTGACGTTGATTTTCCGTCAATAATGACGATACGCCCGTTTTATATGTGTATTGCTGTTTTAACTGCGATAGTGTCGCCATAAGTTCGCTCCTTTAAGCCTGTAAGAACTTTTCGATATACCCCATTATCTCGTTGACGGTTACAAGACCTTTCCCGATTGCAACTTTCAAATACGCGCCGTTGAACGCCGCGAACTGTTCTGCCGTAGCGTAATCGCTCCATTCATCGAATGTAAACAGACCGTACTGCTCAATATCCGCCGCTATTTTTGCCGCGTCATACTTGTAATCGTCGTCCAAATCGAAAATGTTGTAAATGCCTTTTATGTCATCGGTAACGGCAAGCATACCGTTTGCGATATGATTGATATGCACGGCGGTAAGTACGCTGTAGCACTCCGTTTCCACGCTATGCACGCTATAATCGGTAAGAGTAACGATTTTCTTTTCGTATGCGCCATTTGCATAGGCGACGTGATAAAAACGGTGTCCGATATACTCTTTCGCATTTTCGGCATTGATGAGAACATATCTCTTGCTGTCGGTATCGAAAAAGCCGTGTTCAAACAATACGTCTACGCTCGTTACGTCGCCAAAACGTAGCGTAAGCACCTCGTATTCTTTATGTCCGTCGTGGAAAATGTACGAAATAGGCGCGACGTCAATATTACCCGTTGTATGATTGAATACAAGAACATTGTCGCCCTCTTTCAGGTTCTCAACGGGTGTCTGCGTTCCGTCTGCAACGGTTATCAGGGTACCTTTCGCAAAACAGCCGTCGTCATCTTTGTATGCGTCATCGAATAGGCTCTGCAGTTTTTTCTTGTTTTCATCAGTAAGCCAACCCGTACCGTTTAATTCGTCCATTGCCGCCTGCGCGGTCTTTTCGTCCAACTGACTGCCATTCGCATAGAATACGGACGCCGACGTTATCGCGTTTACAAGACCTTTATTGTACTTGTCTTTGAGTTTATCGTACTGCGATTTTGTGATATAACCCTTGCTGTACGCGCTGTCAATATCGCCCGTATTTACCATAGTAAAATCGGAATCAACCGACTGCGAATACAGGTCGTAATAGTACGACTGATAACTCGTAACAAGTTTGTTATACTGTTCCGATGTAATCTCGCCGTTATCACGCGCAGATTTAATCGCGTCGAACCCGCTTGTATCTGACGAATTAAGCAGTTGATTATATTTCTCCGCCTGCTTGTTATTTTTATAAGTCGTCGCTGCGTCCGTAAGGCTCTGAATCTGCGCAGCATTAAGACCATAATCGCTACCGAGTTGTTTGAGTTGCTCTGCCGTGTACGCACCGCTATTCGCGTAATTAAGCAATTCCGCGTAATACGCGCTACTCTTGTTCTCCGTCTGTTTATCTGCCGCCGATTGCAACGTAGAAAGTTGCTCCTCGGATAACCCATACTGTTTACCGAGTTGCTCTAACTGCTCTTTTGTATAGTTGCCTTTATTTGCAAGGTCAAGCAAATTAGCATAATACGAATCTTTTTTATCCGCTTGCTCTTGTTTGTATTTTGCAAGCGCAGCGTCAGTTTGCGAGATACTCTCCGCATACGACGTTTCTGCCGAAATCTTACCTTGATTCGCCTCAGATTCCGCCGTCATTCTCGCAACCTCCGCGACCGCATTTGCATTTTGAGTATCGGCTCTCTGCTGTGCATAAGCCTGCGAGTTGACATAATCACTATATCCGCTGCCCGACAACCCCATTGCCGCAAGTGCCTCTGCGTTTGCCCCATAAGTCGCCTTATTCTGCTCATAACTCGAACGCGAATCGGCAATACTGCGTTGACGCGCCGTTTCCGCGTTTTGCAATGCCGCCTGCTTTTGCTCCTCTAAGAGTTGATTCGTTTTATCAAGCGTTTCCTTGTAGGTATCTTTCTGCTTTTCCAAAAATTCCTCATAGGAATCAATTTTGCTTGTAGACTGCTCCGCCTGCGCGGGCTGTTGTGCCGTTGGCGTATTTGTCGGGGCGGCGGGCGTTCTTACGGGAGCCTGCACGCCGCTACTGAGTTGATTTTTCAGTATGTTTTTCCCATAAGATAAATCGCCCGATACAAGCGTTTTCCCACCCGTGGGAGGTTGAAATGTGGTATTTATCGCACCGCCGCCCACTATGACGCCCTCATTTGTTACTCTGCCAACGGAACCGCCGCCCATTCCGATAACGGCACCGCTATTCAAATATGACGGCGTTTTAAGAGCGTCGATAGGCGATTTGACCGACGACTGAACAAATGGCGACGTCGGCAATTTGCTCATATTGCCCGAATAACTTGTATCGGGTATTACGTTCTGTAACGCCTGCGGCAATTTCGGGGCTTTTTTACTCCCGCTCGATAAATTCATATTTGCCGCGTAAGTGTTTGCTTTGTTGTTTACTTTACTGTTTGCCATTTTCGGTGCCTCCGCTCAAATTTTCTTGCATTTTGGATAACAAATATTCCTCGTAGCCTTTCCGACCGTTTACCTCCTCGGACAAGCCCTGTATCTGCTGTTGCATTTGCTGTATTTCTGCCTGTCGTGCGATTTCCTCTTTGATACGCTCGACGTTCTCACGCGCCCACGGATAATGCGCACGCTCCATATTCTGCCAAAAGATGAGTTGTGTTTGCGGCAATGTAACGTCGCCGTATGCGCCCTCTCGGAAATTCTGCCGATTCTGCTCCCACAGCATTTCACGCGATTTCTCTATATCAATCGCCGCGTCCGCCGCAAACAGATACTCGTCATCGTAATACCATTCGCCCGCCTCGTCGCGTCTGATAAAATCGTAACGGTTGAAATACACGTTTTGCATACGCCCTTGCGCGTCTTTATACGTTGCAGGACGCGGCTCGTCGGCATACGCCAAGTAATACTGAAAAATAATTTGGTCTATCTCCGCATACGCGGCGTTTTTCATCTGACGTTTACTATCCAAACGCCCCGCCGCCTGATTGACCTGTATTTGCTTTGCAACGCCACTCTGTGCGCTCGAATCGTACTGCCCTTGAAAACTGTCCGTAATGCCGAGAATACGTTTTGCGTGGTCGTACAGCCTGTCTGCCTGCGCTATATCACGCGAAATATCGACCTGTAAATCAATGCGCCCGAATAACGCCTGATTTGCCTGATTTGCCCGAAAAACCTTTTTGAAAATGCTGTTGTCGATTTCCACGTTCACGCCCTCAGGCACAATCGGGAACACGCCGCCGCCCATAAGTTTCTCCATTATGCGGCTTTCGAGTTTGTTTATCGCCTGTTGCTGCGGTCGGACAAATTCGCAGTCCGATTGACCGAGCAAATTATCCTCCTCCGACGTGTTTTTGCGTATGACAATCGGCAGGATATTCGGCGTATAGAACGGGAGGCGCGTTTTCTCCATTTTAGGAACGTCAACCTCCGTCATTACGGGCAATAAAACGCCGTTCGTATCGTCAAGGGCAACGGAACCGTCCTCGTTCACGGCTTGCCGTTGCTCTTTTTCCATAACAACCTGCCCGTCTTTTATGACCTCGCTCATCGCAGGGAGTATCGAACCGTCAGAGAGCGTTATATCTCTGTCGAGTTCTTCGTATTCCTCATTCTGCAATACGAATTTCGGCTTTTCACATTCGCAGAGTTCTTTTCGCTTGCCGCATTTCGTACACACATAACGCTTGCGGGCATAATAGTCCTCAAGGTCGAGCAGTTCCGTATCGCCCGACCAAACATACTGACAAACCTTGTCGTCGTCGTTCTTGTAATAGCACACATAGAGCGTCGCGGTCTTTTCGTCCGAATTGTCCTCTGTTTCCGTTTCCTCTGCGACCTCTAACGATACGTCGTATTTACGGACTATATCATCTTTCGTCGTTTCAAACTGAATAAAACAGTAGTCCATATCCTTGACGTCGTAAATGTTCGGCTGCCCCGTAAACCGTTTCGGGCTAAGGCAACTGATTTTCACGTCGCCCACGGTGTTATGCGTCGTTATCGAGTTATCCCATTCGATAAGCCAAACGGAGCCGCCGTATATCGGGTTATAGCGTTCGTCCATATCGTTGAGTTTCTCAAACGGCAACTCATTACGCTTGTTGCGCAAAAGCGTTTCAATGCTCTTTGCATTGCGCTCGTTTTGTTCGCTCCATTGCTTAGCCGTAACGGACGGGTTCGGCAAATAACTTGTAACCTGACTCTCTATCAGTTCATACGTTATGTTGCGTACAACCGTTGCGTCTGCCGCTCCGTCGCCGTCTATTTTTATGCTGCCCTTATACTGCTCAAGGTGTTTGTCGAGTTTATCGGTCAGCGTTTCAGCCGCCGCCCGCGCCTCGCGGTACAAGTCTTGAAAAAAAGATAATTTCGTTTGACCGTCGTTTGCGATTTTCATAGTTCGGGTTCTCCATACTTTTTGATTATTGCTTGCCGCTCCTCATCGCTTGCATTGAAATAGTCCTCAAGTAAATCGGCGCGGTATTTAACTTTCTTTTTCTTTGCATTTGTTTCGGGCGGACGCGTCCAATAGATAGCGAAATATCTCAATGCGTCGGGCGCGTGCGTGAGTTCGTGCGGCTCCTTTGCGCAGTCCTCAACGTCCTTTTCGTCTATCAAAATCTGCTGTAAGGTGCGTATCAGATTCGGGCAGGTACGGAATATTTTAAGCCGCGTAATCTTTTGTCCGTCCGCCGTAGTTCTGATTTTCAAAAGTTCTTTTATCGACAACCACCCTGCGTGCCTATCGTTATTCGATTGCGTGAGTTCTAAGCCGCTCTCATAAAACATTAACGCTCTGCTTTTGCCCGATTCTTGACTGCGGTTCCATAGGTCGGGCGGTGCTAATCGTACACGCGGCAGGTACCAAGATTTTTTATTGCCGTCGCTCATCTCTATGCGCTCCGCCGCCTTTACCCTATCCGCCGCGTCGGAAATAATCAGGTCGCTTTCGTATATCTCGTGGAACACATACGCGACATTCTCGTTATCAATGGCAATCTTGTAATGCGCGAATTTATCAAGCCCATAGTCCATAGTGTTGTATATCGACCAATCGGACGGAATATTGAACGGTTCGCAGGTATGTACGCTGTAATCGAACTCCGAGAAAAAACTGCCGCCGAGGTTACTTAGCGCCTCCTCTGCCGTGCGCGGATATTCTTGCTTGACCTTTACGCCCAAGTCTTTTGCTGTTTGGTCGTACCATTCCTGCGTGCGGCGCGGGTCGCAAAAGCAACCGAGAAATATCTTGTGAAACGCATTATTTTCGAGCCATAGATTCTCAAACAGCGTTCCGCGCTTTATCGTTGACAGCCCGATGACCTTGCCGCCCGTAGGTCTGTTTATCGTCGGGTATGCGGACGTCCATATTTCCGCCGCAAACTCCTGAAACGCCCACTCGTCAAGCAGTAGTATATTGCCTGTAAACGAGCGTCCTGCAGACGGCGACGCGGGAAACGCCTTGAATGTGCTTACCAATTTGCCGCGTCCGTCCGTTATGGTAATTGACGTTGCCGTTGCTTTCCACGTTAAGCCGCCGCCTCTGAGTATTTCGGGTTGATTATCAAGCACAACGCTCATACGCCTTACAAGTTCTTTTGCGTCGTCCTCTGTCTTAGAGAGCGCGACAACGGTATGACCGAGGTTGAATATCAGGTCGTGCGTGCAGTAGTACAATGCTATCCACGTAATACCCATTTGCCGTGCTTTCAGAATGAGGTTCAGCCTGAACTCGTCAAAATCGCGTAATACCTGCGCTTGCGCCTCCCACGCCTTGAACGGCACCACGATTTCGGCAGAATCTTTGTCCTCAATGACGCAGTAGTTATTCGCCCAATAAACTATATCGTTGCGGCAATACTCAAACTCTGCCTCGCGTATTTTCTGAATGTACGCCGTATAATTGATGACCTCACTTTTTCTTTTTGCCATTCAGCCGCTCCTCCACGCGCCTGATGAGCGCAAGGTCTTTGTCGTCATACACGGCGTTTACGCTCCCTGATACGTTCGTATCAACCTCTGTCTTGTCTTTCTGCCCGTGATTATTCACAGCCTCGAATTTCGCGTACAGCGGGTTATATAAGCCCATAACAGCGCAGGACGTGAGCGTTCCGAGTTGTATTTCCTTTGCGCGTGCGTAATAGTACGAAAAACGGGGGTGCTTTTCGCACCAATTCTGCAAGGTTTTCGTCGTTACGCCGATACTCGCGGCAAACAATTCAAACGTCGGATATTCCGCAGGCAGCACGATAGGCGTTTCCGATGACAGTTCTCCTTTCACATAGTTTTTCTTGTATTCTATCCTTGTCGCAGGCTTATTGAAAAACTCGATGAGCATATCGCAATATTCGTCTTTGTACTTGTTCGCGGCGGCGTTCTCTTTTTCAAAACGCGTTTGCTCTCCGACCGTATTGCCTTTTGCAAACTGTCCTTTATTGCTTTTCTTTGGCATCGTGCTTTTGGGTGTTGTGGTCTTAGTGGTCTTTTGACTCATTCTGTTTCCTCCTCTTGAAAACAAAATAAGCCCTCTCATTCCGCTCCTCGTCGGAATAAAAAGGCTCTAACCTCAATGGGTATATGGCACATTATCTGATTTCTATAATATCACAGAACTTAGTGCGTTTAGTCGCAATTTATGATGAACTCGACCGCACGGCTCTTATATCGTACTTAGTAGATACTTACTGTACTTAAAATAAATATATATTATATATACTTACTATGTAAATACTACAGGAGCCGCAGGTCTTTCGCTATATCGTATATCAATTTCCTTTTCCGATTGTAGTATGTATTCTTTGCAATGATAAGAGCCGCCGCAGAATGTTCATACCCGCGTCGGTTCTGAATATCGCGCAGCAGTTCAGTTCTGATTCCGACCTCAACCGCTTGTAGCGCGTTATTTATGACATTGTTCAGTTCAATGTATCTCATCAGGACGTCGCCCGCTACATTGCCGAATTTGATTGCCCGCTCCCGCCTGTCGTAGTCGGCGCAAATCGCCTTGACTATCTCGACAATGCTTGTCGGCATATCCCACTTAAAATACATTTTCTGCCTTGCCATAAGCACCTCACTTAATACCGCAAATTTGCCTCCATTGTTTTTCTTTCGTTTGCCAAATCGTTTCGAGTTCCGCCGCCTGCTCGATTTCGGGTAGCGGCACCTTTCCCAAATTCAGCGATTTGCCGTCGCCGTATTTCTCCGCGAGTTTGCGCATAAAATCGCTATACGCCGTAAGCGCGTCATTGCTTTCGCGTAACAGCCGCCGTTCCTTTTCGAGGTCGTCCTGCATACGCTTTCGCTCTATCGCGCTCGTGATTATACGAACGTCGGTATCGGTGCAGGCATAACCTATCCCAAACAGCAACTCCTCTTTTGTGTACCGCCTGAGGCTATCAATGTTATTTGTCATCGCGCACCACCTTATCAGAACGGAGAATCGTTTTCATCGTAATACGGGTCGTCGGGTTCCGATTGCGGTTTCCCGCCGCCCTGTGCGGGCGACGATACAAACTCTATCTCGTCTGCTTGAATCTCCCACGCAGTTCGTTTCTCGTCGTCCTTTTCATACGACCGCACTTGTATTCTGCCCGTAACAGCAATCTTTCTGCCCTTACGCATATACTTGACGAGGTTCTCCGCTGTACTACGCCACGCCTGACAGTTCAGAAAATCGGTATCATACTGCCCGTTCGCGTTTTTGTATTCGCGGTTGACGGCTAATGAGAATCGGCAGGTCTTGACGCCGCTGCTAAGCACCGTAAGTTCGGGGTCTGCCGTCAGATTTCCGATTAAAATGACTTTGTTCATAACTGCTCCAACTCCTTTTTGAGCGATTCCTCATACTCCCTGAGTTCGTGATAAATGATAGACTTTATCCGTTCGGGTATTACTAACTCCTCAACGGGGTTGCTATGAGTATCGTTAATTGTGTATAACGCCCACCCTTTTTTATATCGTCTGCGTTTAACTTTTCCAAGCCGCGGTATTGCGCTTTGCGACACGCTCCAATGACTAAATGCGTGCAACGTCCAACTCAACGCCCGTAATTCCCGCTCAATATCTCTTGCCCGTTCTAATTGCTCTTTCGTCATATCTGCTCCCTCTCCACATAACATCACGTCTGCGGCGGTTTTCTCAGCCAATTTACGCAATACCACTCTGTTCGGCAGTCCTCGCCCATTCGGTAAAACTCCGCCTCCGATTCGGGTATTATCTCGCCGCCGACGCGACACGTCGGGCAATAGCCGTACTTATCAATACACGGCTTTTTGAAATCGTGCGTAGGCTTAGGCTCAACGTAAACGGCGAGGTCTTTGATATGCCAAGCAACTGCGTCCCCTTTCGGCGCGTATTTTTGCAACCATTCCACGGTTAAGCAACTATTCTGCAGAATATCGTAAAAACGCTTGTCTTTTCGTGCGTAGGCGTATTCTTTGCCCAAATTGATAATATCATCGCACACGAACCGCGCACCGACCTTTCCGAGATATTTACGGTACTTTTCCCGACATTCCTCAGGAATACGCTTGAACGATTGCATATCTTTACTGCAGTACAGTTCGACCGTTCTATCCCAATCGGAATTTTTCGGCATATCCTTTCCGACCTCGTACTTTTTCAGCCCCTCGCATATCAGGTAGAAATAATACGGCTTAACAGAGCGAACAACTTTTAATCTATCCATAGACGTTATACCCTCCATAACAACTCGTCCTGTCGAAAATCGTTACCCATAAGCGACCGCAAACTTTCTTTCATAAAGACAATGCTGTTATGCTCGTCTGCTTGCCTTACAAGCCTGTCTATCCACTCTTTTTGCGGCACCACCTTACCCTTGCGATTTCCTGTTTCTGCGCCGATAATAAGCGTTTTAGGAATAGCGTCGTCAGGTATTGTGATAGACTGCAATATAGGCTCTATGCTGTAAAAATCGGGCATAGTGTTATGGAATCTATGCACCAACGTCGCGGCGTTTGCGTTTGCCTGCGTCGTAACGCTTATACCGATAAATATCTCTATCGGAGGAGGGAAACGTAAGAACATATCCATAAGCCTATCAAACCGTTTTGTCAACGCTATGTAACGGTGTTGAGGGTTATCGCTTATGGCTTTTGCTACGGCATTGAACCACTCCTCTTTCCAAGTACCTATATCACTCATACTGTCGATAAAGATACTTTTCGGCTTTTTGCTGTAAAATTCCTTTAAGTGTTCAGGTTTCCATTCGGGAATGTTCCAATTTTTGCAAAAGTGAAAACGCTTATTCATAACATTGCCGTAGCAATATTTACAGCCGTTCGGACAGCCGTACACGCAATTTATCGTGCTATCGCACCAATCAATTTTTGTCTTTTTCATATCACACCTCAGGCAATTTGATATAGACGATTATAGCCTTGACCCACGGCAGATTTTCCGCCTGCTCGTGCGCAAGTTTTTCTATCTCGCTTTCGTGTAAATCATAATCTCTTTCATCGGCAAGATTATCTGCGAAAAACTCCTCGATTTCGTCCTGCTCGTCCTTAGTGAAAAATCGTAACTCGCCGCGCATTTTGATACTGACGTATTCGCCCACACTCGCGCAGGCAAACGAACCAAGCCACCAAGCATAACCGTCGTCGGCTACAATCTCGCTGTCTACCATAGGCACTATCGGCAAATCGGGATTCTGCTTTACCAACTCTAAAAATTCTCGCGTCTTATTCATAAATATTTCTCCTAATCGCAAAAATAGTCTGAGTATAAGTTATCGAGTATAGCACGAACTTTTTTGCTTATTTTGCAATTTGAAAGCACCTCGTTTAACGCGGCTTGCGTCGGCTTAAATATCCGTTGCTCCTGATAATCAAAACAATCTCTTACAGGTTCTTGGGGTTGATGAATCGTCGGCATAGTCGCGCCTTGTCTGTATGTAATAACTTTAACGTCATTGCCTACCGATTTCGTCAAATCGTCTACGTCAACGCTACCGTCCTCTACAAAAATAAAAGTTTTAATCATAATTCGTGTTCCTCCATTTTCTTTGCGCTCAATAGCGCGATTCTGAGCCGCCTGCGTATCTTGCAGGTTCCTTTATATCTGACGCCGCAAAACGCCTCGCAAGAGCATATACAGCACGGGTTACTCCGCACATAGTCAATCGCCTGATTGACTGTTCGAGCCACGTTTATGCTTTTCATCTGAGCGTTCATATTTATGCCTCACGATAAATCTCATCGAGTTGTTCCACGTCATACCCCATATAGAGTATCGCGTATGCCCTTTCCCTTGCGGAAAGCGGCAATTTATGTTCTATCCTGTATTGAATATGCTCTCTCATATAGCCCTCCTGCGCCTTACGGCGCGTGTATTGACCGATTTATCAAACTCGGCATTAAGTATCGCCATTGTCGTTATAATGCGCTTAGCGGCTATCTCAGCGCAGTTCTCGCGCACTAACGCCGTTGCTACGGGCGGACAAACGGCATTACCCATTCTTGCAATCTGTTTTGCCTCGCTGTACGTTTTCCCGATATGCGATTCTATATCGAGAATGTAATCGGGCGGGAACCCCTGCGCAAGCATTAACTCTTTTGCTTTCAGCATACGCATACCGACGTCGGAGATGAAATATTGAACACCGTCAATTTCGATTATCAGAATTTCGTCATCGGCTATCGTGTAACCTGCGTATTCGTTCAGCAATGCTCTTACTTTATCCCAATTCCCAAGCCCTTGACCGCCGTCTATTTTCCTGAGATACGTTTTCACGACGTAATGACGCGGCGCAGTAGTAACTGTCGGCAGCGGACTATCGGAACGCGAGGCGTGGTCGGCTCCGCCGTAATAATGCAGTAAATTCGTTGCGACGAGTTCGTTGTGGTCGGTCGCTGTTACGGTCGGCGCAGGCGCATTTAACGCCTTGCCGCGCCCGTCTTTGCCGTTACCGTAGCGGCAACTGAGATTGACCGCTACAAGCGAATTATGGTCGATTCCCGTTACGGTAGGCAGCGGCTTTTTAATATCGGCTCCCGCTTGTTTTTCTCCGCCGAAATACTTTGAAATAAAGCAGGTGTTTATACCGTAGCGCGGCGAACTGTCTATCGTCATTATCGGCTCGTCAACTTTCTGACCGCGCACCTCGCGCCCGCTCTGTTCGGAATGATACTGAATCAGCGACGGCGCGCAGAGAAAATTTCGATTGCCCGTCGTAACGGTCGGGAGAGGCTCATTCGCGGCGTGCGGCGCGTTATTTGTGTTGTTGCTCATTATGTACGGCTCCAACTGCGGAACGCTCAAATAATGCTTGTTTATCGCCGTAATCGTACTGAGCGGCGCGTCCACGTCCTGCGGTACGTTCTCGAAATTCATCTGCATAATGAACGGCTTAGGGTTCCTAATGACGAACTTATCAAGCCCTCGCGCTATGCGCCGCTGCGTATTTACCGCAAGTTCCTTTTTGCGTCCGAATATCGACGGACACGGAATCGTCCAATCAATACACTCTGCCGCCGTCCTATAAGGCTTAAGCCCTTTCCCCGTTCCGTGCGTCGGCTTAGGAAATACAATCGGTAAGCCGTCGTTACGGGCTATCAGATAAAACCGTTTGCGTATCGTCGGCGCACCGTAATCGCACGCTTTCAATTCCTTGAAATCAACCTCATAGCCTAAACCGTTTACGAGCATATCCGCCGCCTCGCTGTCAGGTTCTATATCGAGAAATTCGCAAGCCTCAATAAGCGCGGGGTGCGACCGCTCTATGCCGTTTGTCAGCATTGATACAAACCCTTTGAATGTTTCTCCCTCTCGCGTCGGGTCAGGACGCATTGCGCCGTTTATTTCGATGAGCGGACACCACGTCTGAATTTCGGGAACATTCTCCATAAAAATTACTCGCGGCGCAGATTTGCTCATCGCCCATTTCAAAACGACCCACGACAACCCGCGTATTTTCTTTTCTACGGGCTTTCCGCCTTTTGCACGGGAGAAATGCTTGCAGTCGGGCGAAAACCACGCAACGCCGACAGGACGACCACCCGTAACCTTTTCGGGGTCTATGGCAAATACGTCCTCTTGATAGTGCGTAGTATGCGGGTGATTCACGCGGTGCATTGCGATAGCGTCCTCGTCGTGATTGATTGCTATATCGACGGGAACGCCTAAGGCAAGTTCCATACCCGTGCTTGCCCCGCCGCCGCCCGCGAAATTGTCTATTATGAGTTCTCTGAGTAAATTATCCTGAAACATTGTTCTTCTCCTGTGAATGAATTATTTGCGCCGCAACGTCGAACATTTCGGCGTCTTTTTCTATTCCGATAAACTTTCTACCGCTCCTGACGCACGCGACGCCCGTGCTACCGCTCCCCATACAGTTATCAAGTACCGTATCGCCCTCGTGCGTGTATGTGCGAATCAAATACTCGCACAACTCGACCGATTTTTGCGTTTGGCTTTTTGCCTTGCTTGGGTGCGGCTTAGCAAATCGTATTATGCTCGTCGGGTATTTCTCCGTAGAACCTTTCCTCTCGTCATCAAGGGCGTTAAATGCGCCGTAGTTGCGATTTGTCATCGGCTTGTCTTTATAGCGCGTTCCCTTGCCGTGTAACGGCTTACCCTGCGTGAATTGCGGTATGTAGACGGGCGGGCATTTGTAAAAAATGGCGACCTGCTCGTGCCGTCTGAGCGGCATACGTTTTGCGTTCAGAAAACCGCTCGTAAGCACCTTATCCCATACCCACTCATACCTGAACCACTTTCGATTACTGTTTACCAAATCGACGTAGAACAGACCTTGACCGAATAAAGCGATACAGCCGTTGTCCTTGATAATTCTCTTGTACTCTTTCCATAAAGCAACGAAATCAAGCCGTTTATCATTCTTGTTTCTCGTCGTTCCGTAAGGCAAGTCGCACAAAATCATATCAATCGAATTGTCGGGCAACTCTTTCATAACCTGAAGGCAATCGCCCTGCCGCAAATCAACCATACGCCTTTACTCCTGCTTGTTCGGGTCGCAAATTCTGTTTACCGATACCTCGTATGCCGTCCGTTTTTCTATGCCGTCAGGCGTCCGCTTTTCGTACTCACGGCTCTGCAACCTGCCCGACAAGCAAACCTCCGCTCCCGTGCTTAAATCGCCCACAAGCCGCGCTGTACGCCCCCAAACGATACACGGGATATAATCGCTATACCCGCGCTCACGGTTGACCGCCACCAACGCGTCGCAAATTTCTCTGCTGCGCGGCGTAATTCGGAATATTGGCGTCTTGCACAGATACCCCCGCAACGCAACCTGATTTACGTCTTTTTCATACTCGATTTTATTCAGCGCGAAAAATACGATTATCAAGCGGCTTTTATCGTCTATGATTCTGTTGTAGGTTCTTACCTGACCCTCAAACGCAACTTTATCGCCTACCGCAATTTGTCCGAGGAGATTTTGCGATATATTCACGGTAAGAATATCGGCAACCCCGCTCGTTCTTTTTACGCTCAAACTGAACGCATAAAAGTTTTCTCCGCAGCAATCGTATTTCGTCGGTACCGAACAGTCCTCGCCCGCGATGACTGCATTGTTTTTCTCGTTTTTCATCTTAGCCTCCGCTCATCTTTGCCGTGTTATACAGCGTAGATATTAAATAATTCTGTTTGTTTTTTATTTCGCCTTTCAGATATTTCTGTTCGACGCTCATTATCGCGTTGTACAGTTCCTCAAGCCTTTCGTGAGTTGTCAAAAAGTAGGTTATGGTATGCAAAAATTTCTCTTTGGATATTTCTGTTTTGTTTACCTTTACCGTATCTTGACCTTGTATCAACTCCATAAGATTGACTAAATACGGCTCAACCTCCCACAAATATGACGCATTTATTTCATCAAGCCCGTTGAGTTCATCGCGCATATTTTTCAGTCTATCGAGTATCCACCTTTGCTGCCACTCGGCACCGTTGCGAAAAAACTCCTCCTCGCCGTCAAACGGAAAATAAAACCCCTCCTCGTCCTGCGATTCGTTATTCTGCGCTCCGTCGCCTGTTCGCTTTTTCGACGGTTCAGCGTCGGTATGCTTTTTTTCTTGCGGTTCATCGGCGGGCGGCGGCTCGTAACCGTTCCCCCACCGCGCATTTGCCGCTTGTTTTCGTGCTGTCGAAATTTCTGCGCGTTTCCTGAGATTCCTCAATACGCGTTCGGCAGTTACCTTGCCTTTTTTAATGGAAAACAGCCCGTAATTCCTTATGATTGCCTCTGCTTTTTCAGGTTCTATTCGCAAATCATAGGCTATACCCGATATTCTCGATTCCTTGATATAGCCGCCCTCCTCGTGGAGTATTTCGATGACGCACCAATAAAAGCCCAAGCCCTCAAGTCCATAGTCCTTGCGGACGTCTACCAATTTCGACCTCGCACCGTAATCGTGTGGGAAATATTCTTTTGCTGCCATTTGTTGCCTCCCTTGCGGGTATGCCGTCAGAGGGCGGCATTTAGCCCTCTGACGCCCGCACCGTAATAGCCTTAGGCTTTATCGTCCGCCTCATTGAAAAAGTCAAACTCGCCTTGTTCTGCCTCCGTAGGCTGTTCGCTTTCCGCCGCCTGCGGCACCTGAGGCTCAACCACGGCGTCCTCGATTTCGACGTAACTCTTTTCGCCACTCTCGTTTATCACGGCGTTATCCGCGTCGATAGCCGATTGCATTTCGATACTCATAATGCCCCATTGCGAGATGAGATACCTGAGCATAGTTTTGAACGCCATTTCGTCGAAATTCTTGTACCAAAACGAACTGTATTTGTACAATTCTTTCTGCGGAATTTTGCCGTTGATATAGTCGTCGTACTTAGCGGCATTGAACGCCGCCGAGTAAGTATTCGCGTGTTTTATCATTTTGTCTTTCGTCCAATAGACAACCTTTTTGAACCCGTTGAGGAGTTCAAAATACGCCATATAGCCGATTGTCGGTAAAGCGTCGCGCTCGTCATCGTCCTCGACAAACTCAAATTTTTGCTTGCCCGTGAATCTGTCGCGCCCTTTGTACTCGCCCTCTTTGATTTCGAGAACGTCAATATCGAGATACTGACCGCTACGCATAGCGAGTTGCTTATAGCCCTTTGCGCCGAGAACAAACTGCGCATTGTAGCAGATGACGTTTCCGTTCTTATCCTTTTTTGCGAACGGCACCAAGTAATACTGCCCCAACTGCGGCGACGGCGATAATTTGAGCGATTCGCCCAATAATGCCGCCGACAGAATTGTGTTCTGCGTGCATTCCTGCAACTGCGGGTTATTGCTTACCGCCGAGATGATACTCGCGGTAAAACTCTGCGCGTTCTTGCCTACCGCCTGTTGAACCAAGTTCCGTATATTGTCCTGATTCATATAGGCAGAGAACTTAGGTTTTTTGTCCGAAATGCTCTTTTGAGCGGTCGTTTGAATGTTAGCCATAATTTTTATTCCTCCCGAATAGGTTTATAATCAAGTTTGTTTTCTCTGAGATAGTGTTGCAACCCTTTCAACTGCTCGACAGTTCCCGTAACTGCAAACTTTACCGTCTGCAGTTTGGGAGCCTGAGCGGGCTTTTCTGCCTCTACCTCTACGGCGGCGGGTTTCGTCGCCTCCTGCCGTGCTTTCAGTTCCGCTGCCGCCTCGCGCTCCTTTTTGAGCCTGTTATTCTCATTGAGAGCCGCGGAGAGGTCGAGCGTGCGGAAATAAAATGCCTTTATAAGTTCCTCGTCCTGAGAGCCGAGAGCAGATATAGCGACAAGTGCGCTTTTCGCATTCGTGATAATCGCGTCGATTTCCGCCTTGACGCTTTTCATCGTCGTGGACGCATTGAGCCATTTCGATTGATGAACGCGCTCGTAAGGAATACAGCCCGAAAATTCCCCGATTACCGATTTGAAATACTCGATGATTTCGTCCTGCTTTTCGGCGCGTTTTTTGTCCTCGTAAGCCTTTACCTGTTCGTCGATTTTTGCCGACGCCGCTTTTACCCTGTCGATAACCTCGTCCACCTGCGCCTTGAATTTCTCATACGGCGAGTTGTACAGTTTACCGATTCTGATACGTTCGTCGTTAAGAGCCTTGCTGAACGTATTGAGAGTTGACCTGTCCTGTTTGGCGTCGCTTATATGCTCGTCGTCGTAAACCACGCCGTCGTATGCCGAGAGCATTTCCTCAACCGCCGCAAGCAGTTCCGTGTTGTTGAACGCTATCATTTTCGGAACCAAGTCCTCAATGGGCGTCGCAAGTGCTAATGTCAGTTCGTGTGCCATAGTTTTTATCCTCCGATAATTTTAATTTTTGATGAGTTTCGGTAGAATCAAGGGCGGACGTTTTTTCGGTAAAACGTATTTCTCCCAAAATTCTTTTTCTTTCAGGTACAGATATTTGAGTTCGTCTAAAAGGTCTTTCCGCAGGTACGGGTAGTGCCGCGTTGTCAATTCGATTTCGCCATTCTTGCCCGTCTGTTTTATTTGCCCTTTCAGATAGGCAAATTTCCACCCTAAGACGATGAAATAATGCAGTACCTGAACGTAGTAGTATTCGGGGGTGTGCATATCCCACATTTTCATTGTGTTGTGCGAATGAACCTCCGTCGTTTTGCCCTCGTAGATACCCTTTGCGCCCGTTTCGATTTCGGTCAATTCCGCGTCGAGCGAGGCAAACATAAAGCCTCTTTTGTACACGACGTTGCGATTGATTTTGACCTTGTACTGCGGATAATCGAGCGCAAACAACTTGATGAGCAATTCCTCAGCGGCTTTCCCGTACTTTACGTTCGGTTTGTCCGATATATCGTCGGGAACGCGCAGCCCTACCTTTTCCTCCCATACTTGCACATTCGTTTTGTACGGGTTCAGTCCGAGTATTGCCGCCGCGTCCGAGCCGCCTATCCCCTGTGTTCTGAACTCTAACCACGCAGGGGAGCCGTGTTTGATTTTGATTTTCTCAAGTGCCATTGTACTTACCCCCGACCGATTACCTCCACAAGGGTATCAGATTTCAGATTACAAAGCGGGCGCACGCCCCTCGAGCCGTAGACCGCACTGTAGTAGTGCAACGAGCCGTCCGAATGGACGACGCGGACGATGCACGAGTAAACAATGCTGTCGCCCGTGATAGTCCAATACCATTTGCCGCAGTTCGGAATGAGTTTGCGGAACCGTCTGTACTCGTCGCAGGTGTAAAGCGATATGTAGTCCTTACACTTGCCGTAGTCCGTCATTCCGTCGTCCGTGGTAAGGTCGCGCTCGAACATAACGAGGTCGCTACGTTTGATACCGCGCAACTGATTTACAGTACAAGATTCGTCATCTGCAAAATCGTTGAGAAAATCGCGGAGCGGCGAGTCTGCCCAATTATTTTTGTTATCGCCGTCGAACTCTGCCTCAAACAGACAGTCTTTCGCAACCACGAGAACGCTGTCGCTCCACCTGCGGCATTCCAAGACTACCCACTCAATGCCGCCGTACTTGATGACAGCACCGACCTCGACCTCCGCCGCCTTGACCGTTACGCGGAGTTCCTCAAAAAGAATCTCCGCCTTGTCGCCCAAAAGTTCCGTAAGGTACTTTTTTGCGTCGGGCATTTCCATACCCTTTACCTGTTCAAACCTGTTCATAAATTTATCCTCCGATAATTTTTTATTATTGCGCCAATCTGATATTTTTTGTTGACGTCCAATACACGTTTCCATCGTCGGCTTTTATCCCAATTCGCGTATCAAAGCCGAACCATTGATTACTCCCGAAATGCTTGCGGCAGAGATAAAAAACTACCCCGACAACGCCACGAGGACATTTGCGACCTTTTACAATTTCAACTCTTTTGCCAAAATATTTTTGGTGTTCTTGCACCTCAATCATTGCTTGAGCGTTATCGCGTTTAGCCGCAAATAGCCAAATTTCCCTGTATTCGTTGTCGGGGTATCTTTCCTGTCTTAACATTTTTGTTCCTCCTGCGGTATGCTTTTCTGATTTTTCAGTCTTTTGCGTGTGCGTATGCCTTAAAGATTTCCGTCCGTTCGCCCCTGAGTTCCGCGATTTCTGCGTCTTTCAGTTCAGGGTGCGCCGATTGAACCTTGCGGCGGGCGCGGGTAATGCTCTCCATTTGTCTGAGTTGACCGTTCGCGGCAAGTTCCGCAAACGATTTCGAGGTATCAATACCCTGCCGCTTGAATACTCCCATAATGAGAGCCATATCGCTTTTTCTCGCCGCCACGTTCTCCGTGAGTTCTACACGGACTAAATCGTTTAACTGCCTCAACTGCTCCATACAGCACCTCCTATGCCGATTCTTTTTTGAGATATTCGCCTATCGCTAAGCGAACTACGTCGCTAAGCGTTACACGAACGCCTAACTCTGCTTTCTTGCTTGCGGCAACCTGCTTGAGTTTTTCGTGGTCGTCAAGCGTGATATATACGCCCAAGCACATAAAACCGTCATCGCGTTTACTCTTTGCCATAGACACCTCCTAAAATAAAAAATAGGCTCGTCAGTTAAGACGAACCTATCACAAGCGATAAAAAAATGGGCTTGTCTTAATCTGACAAGTCCATTGTAGAGCAACATTTAAACGACTTGTTAGTTTTTACAGTAGAAATATTTTAAAGCTATAAAGCATACGCTCAAAAGCACATGGTAACCGACTATAAATTTATAAGTAGCATATTTCACAAATTTTTAGAGCTAATTAATTCTTACTCCAAAAAATGATTTCTAACAAAAAACACGAACCGTTATTACAACGGTTCGTGTTTTTATTATTCTTATTAAATTATCTCAAAATGCTTTAAGGCTGCTTTGATTGCCTCTACCATTTTCGGTGTTGGATGCGCACGAGGGCGTTTCAGTTCTTCTACAGCGTTGGGAGCATCGTACATAAGGAAACCTAAATCTCGTTTAACTTCGGCTATGTACGCCGTATGCACCTTTAATCCGTAGGTTGCTTCCACCCACTTTTGTATCAATTTATAAGTAGGTTTTTCTTTCGGTTTCTTACTTTCCGCACGTTCTATTATGCCGTCTTTCTTGATTTTTCCGTTCTCGAAATCGACCGTAACTTCGATATGCGAATCGGGCTTTTTGTGGAACAATGTAACCAACGTCTCGACGTGTTTGGTCTGAGGGAACATATCGAAAGGAGTTATTTTTTCTATTTCGTAATCCGAAACGGGCGTGTCGCATTTTACAAGAGCACCGTCTTTTTCCGTAAGTGTGCCCGTCAGTATACCCAGATCGCGCGCAAGCGTTGCAGGGTTGCAGGAAATGAGCACGATTTTCTCCGCAGACGAATTTTTTACGGCGTTGACCACGCTTTTTTCCATACCCTTTCTCGGCGGATCGCAGACGATCATCTTTCTGCCCTCCGTCTTTTTGAGCACGCTTTCAAGCTCATCCTCAACCTTACCGCAGACGTTGAACATTTTATCCTGCAAGCCGTTTTCGCATTTCAGCTCGTCGGCACAGCGCGAAGCCTCCTTCACCGCCTCTATTCCGTAAGCTTTACCGCATTTTTTTGCAAGCATAGCGGTGAGAAGTCCGCCTCCGCTGTATAAATCGACGGCGGTCGTGCCCTCTTCCGCTTCGGCTAAAACCGCGGAATACAGCTTTTCCCGCATTTCGTCGTTGACCTGCACGAACGTGTTCGCGCCTGCCCTGTACCTGATCCCGTGCTCCTCCGCGCCGAAAAATCCGCTTCCGACGACGGTGTGCCATTCCGTACCGAAAATAACGTTGCTTCCGCCCCTGTTTATATTCAGAAGCAGAGTAAACTCCTCAAACCGTTTTTTAAGCTCTTTTACAAGCGGAGCCGTATCCACTCTTCGAACGGCAACCAACGCGAAAATAAATTTTCCGCCCAAATTGCGCGCGACGAAGTGCCGTATATCCCCCTTTCCGCCGACTTCGTCGTAGCCCTTAACGCCCGATTTGAAATATTCTTCAAGCGCCGAAAAAACGTCTTTGACCTTACTTTGCTGGATTGCGCAGTCGCCGACGGGAACTATCCTGTGGCTGTGCGGAGCGTAAAATCCGCATACCGTCCTGCCGTTCACGACGCTTATCGGCACGGCGCACTTATTCCTGTACCCGTACTCGTTTGCGCAGGCGACGGTGTCTTCGACGTTTGCATAAATTCCGCCTATCTTTTTCAGCGTATTTTCGACAGACCGGCGTTTGAATAAAAGCTGTGCGCCGTATTTCATATGCTGAATATCGCACCCTCCGCATTTCCCGAACACGGGACAGCGAGGTTCGGCCCTGTCGGCGGAAGGCGTTACAATCTTTTCCGCCTTGCCGTAAGCTATTCCGTCCTTGACTTTAAGCGCCTTGAAGCGCACCTTTTCTCCCGTAAGACAGAACGGCACGAACACCGTCGCGCCTTCCGTCTTTATTATTCCTTCGCCCATGCCCGAAAGGGCTTCGACGCATCCTTCATAAATACCGTTCTTTTCCACGGGGAATATTATATCATAAAATAATTATGAAATCAAGATTATTAAAAAATACTTGCAATAAAATATATAACGTGATAAAATACATATGTATAAGTTTATTTGCAAAACTAAAACCGTTACGGCAGAAAGACTTATGCAACGGAACAAGGAGCGCTTATGTTTTTACATAAAATCCAATCGGTAATGTTCGGGAGCGCCGTAGGTGACGCGTTGGGTGTGCCGGTCGTTCGCAAAAACCGTGGAGATCTTGACAAAGACCCCGTAACGGGTATGCGCGGCTTCGGCTCTTATAACCTGCCTGCCGGATGTTTTTCGGACGATACGAGTATGTCGCTCGCCACGCTCGACAGTCTGGCGAACGGGCATTTCGACCTTGCGGATATTATGGCGCACATAGGTAAATGGGCTTATCACGGCGCGTACTCGACCGCCGAAAAGGCGTTCGGAATGGACAAAACCTGCCGTACCGCAATTGTAAATTATTTCGCCAGAAGCCCGAATCCCGAAACCTGCGGACTTTCAGACGCGGAATCGAACACAAGCGGTTCGATAGTCAGAATACACCCCGTCGTTATGTACAATTACGCTCACCCCTCGCTTTCCTCCTTCGAGGAGACGAACAACGTAGACAAAGCCTGCGCGCTGACGCACGCAAACAACCTTTCAAAGCTGGGTTGCAGGATATATTCCCTCGTGCTCGGCGAGCTTTTAGGCCCCGTAAGCGAAACCGAAATGATTTACAAGGGGCTTGAAAAAGCTTACAAGTATTATAAAAACGATCCCGATTTCAAGGCTTATGCAAAGCTCTTCACGAAGAATTTTACGGAAACGGACAGAAGCGAAATCCCGAACGGAAACGGCGTTGCAGACACTCTGGAAGCCGCGCTGTGGTGCGTGCTCACTTCCGAAAACTACGAGCAAAGCCTTTTGAAAGCCGTAAACTTAGGCGGAAACGCCGACAGCATCGGCGCGGTGACGGGTGCGATAGCAGGCGCCGTCCACGGCCTTGCGGATATCCCCACCGAATGGCTCGTATCGCTGAGACGAAAGGGACTCATAGACGGGATATGCAAAAAGGCATTTACACAATGGAATAACGAAGATTAAAAGGCGTTCAGTACGAACGCCTTTTATTTATTCCCCTGTGAGAAGTTCTCTCGGGGCTATTCTCTTGATTTTAAGCGAGAGCAAACAAGCAATGCCGAACGACAGAAGTATCAGCGCGATTCCAGCAATCGCAGCAAACACGACAGGAATATTAAACGTACACTTTACAATGCCTAATGAACTTAAAAACAACGACATAAGCGGATTGATAACAAGACAGCTTACAATAATGCCGACAACAGTTGATAGGATAATAGCGGGCATAAACGAAAGCGCAGTCTGCAAAATGAGTTGCTTCGTTGTAAAGCCCAACGATTTGAGTATTCCGTAGTCCCGCTTTTTGTTATTGAGCAACGTGCGCACCAACAAATACAGCACAAACGCTATGATAATCGCCGAAAGCACCAGTATTGCAATTACGATTATAGTCATAAGAGAAACATAAACGTTGCCTACGCCTTCAATCGTAGCTAAAACGTTTATTACGCCGTTTACGCTATCCGAAAATTTTCCTTTCATTTCTTCATTGAAAGCGTCTATATCCGTACCTTCCACGAGATTGATATAATAAGTAACGCTCTGCAACGTTCCCAATCGCTCGTAACCCTGTCTTGTCAAGAGGCAATCCCTGCCGAGATTGTTTGTAATTTGCGTAAAACCGCTTATAAGATATTTTTCGGTTTTGCCGTTCGCCGCTATTTCTATTTCATTGCCGATTGCAAAGCCTTTCTCTTTTGCGTATTTTGCGGCGATTGCAATTTCATTGTCGTATTTCGGGAATCTGCCTTTGAATACCACGCTTTGATTATTTACCTTTGAAAAATCGTCGCACAGCGTTGCCATAAGCTCCACTCCGCCGACGTGCGATACGTTCAAAGAATTATACAAATATGCCTTTTCCGCGCGGCTGTCAGAATTTAACTTATCAAGAAAATCGTCCTCTATTTCCGTTTGTACGTTAATTGCACTATCCGCCGTTTCTCCGACGATTAAATTCAGAAACGGCGTCATATCGACAATTATGTTTTCAGTCATAAGTCCCGAAAACACAACCACGAGCGAGAGAACGAGCATTGTTATACAAACCGTTATATTATGCTTAACGCCCGAAAGCGTAATTTTGAGCGCAAGCGCGATATTCAACGGAGCTTTCGTCTTTTCAAGCGGAACGCGGTTGCGCTTGAAATTGTGCGTCTGCACGCCCGATCGCAACGCAACGATCGGCTCTATCTTTTTTATCCTACGGGCGGAAAGCCAAGCGGAAAGCGCGACTGCGCCGCCCAAAATCAAAAGCGAGATAAGCGCGGGTAACGGTAAAAAATGAACTTTGTACGGTATTCCCGTCTGTGCGATCATCATCGTATTTATCGCAGGAAAAATTGCATACGATAGAGCAAAACCCACGATTGCCGCAATGACAGTCAACCCCAAAAACTGCAATAACAACGAACAAACAAGTTGTCTTGACGTATAACCTGTGGCTTTGAAAGCGCCGAGATTTTTAACGTTGACCTGAATATAATTGATAATATTCGATATAATTACCACAAGCGCAATCAGAAGTACGATAAACGCCATTGTGCTGATAATGCCCGAACAAATCATTTGCGAAATGTACCTTGCCTGTACAACTACGTCATAACAACAGCCTGCCATACGGATATTCGGGAAATGCTCCGAAACGGTTGATTTTAATGTTGCTCTATAATTGAGATTGTTCGATATATCATTCAAACGTACCGAACACAAAGTTGCCTGTGGTGCGTAATTCAAATTTTCAAGCTCGGCGTATTTGTCTGCCGTAAGTATGGTTTGCATTAAAGCGCAGTTATGCGAACCTAACATTGTGCTGTTGAAGAAGCCGCATATCGTGTAGGTTACGGGATGACTGCCGATAGATATTTCAATCGTTTTACCTACTGAACAATCCGCCGACTTATAAAGCATAGGTAAATAAATTCCGCTTGTTAAATCGCTGTCTTCAACGATTTCAGATTTTCCTATTGTGCGCGATAAAGCCGTTTGTTTATCCATAAAAGCAACATCAGTGTTCATCGTTCCGCCGTTATAGGGGAACGTACAATTCATAAGCATACAGCTATCCAAACAGTATTCTTTGACTTCCGTGTCATCCGGTAGCGTCTGCGATAAAAAATCATAAACAATCCCGTCGGCATCGTCTACCGCAAGCGTAACGTGTTCGGCGTTGAGCTTGTCGTGGTATCTATCGAAGTTGGCTTTATAGTCCATAGACAGCATAAGCCAGAGATTTAACAGCATAGCTGCAAGCAAAATGAGCACGACGATAGCAACCGTCTGTCCTTTGGCTTTCCGCATATTAGAGCGGGCGATAAGAAATAGCTTTCTCATTTTACCACCCCATATCTTTCAGAAAGGCGGTAAGTTTTTGGTGCCTTTCGGTATCGCCGTGCGAGTATTTCCCCAAATTACATTCGCCCAAGATTACACCGTCTTTCAAGTACAGAATACGGTTGCCGCGACGGGCGGAACGCATATCGTGCGTAACCATTACGACGCTTTGACCTTGCTCGTTAAACTTTGTAAGCGTATCGAGAACGTCAAGTCCCGTCTTTGAATTGAGTGCGCCCGTAGGCTCGTCGGCAAACAGTATTTCGGGCGAGTTAATAAGCGCACGGACGATACCGACACGCTGTGCTTCTCCTCCCGATATCTGCGAGGGGAATTTCTTTTGCGTTTCTTCGGATATGTCAACCGCCGCAAACAATTCTTTGGCGCGTGATACGACAGCCTTTTTATCCTTGTTTACAAGCAGTCCTGCGGAAAGCACGTTATCTAAAACGGACATTCCGTCGATAAGATAGATTTGCTGAAACACGAAACCGCAATGTTCGCGCCTGAAAACGGCAAGTTTGTCCTGCGAATAATCTGAAATTACCTCGTCGCCGAATTTTATAGCTCCGAGCGTCGGCGTATCCATTCCCGACAGCGCGTATAAAAGCGTAGACTTGCCCGCTCCGCTTGCGCCCATAATTACGGTAAAGTCGCCGCGGTAGAGTTCGAGCCCGACGTTTTTCAAAACGTGCTGCTGTACTCCGCCGTTAGAAAAAGTCTTGCTTAAATTTTCACAGCTTAAAATCACTTCTTTCATAACCTCTCCTTTTTTCCGCAATTATATATTTTATTTCCTTAACCGCCTTTACCGTTTTCTTAACCGTTTCTTAATTTTTACCGGCAAGCTTTACTTTTACCGTAACTTTAAGCCCCTTTTCGCCGTTTTCTATTTTCAGTTCCCCGTCCATTTCTTTCATAAAATAATCGGAAATATACAGTCCCAGACCTGCGCCGTCCTTGTCGGAAGCGTTTTTGCCCCTCAAATACTTTTCGGTGATGAGAGGCAGCTCGTCCTCTTCTACGCCTCCGCCGAAGTCTTCTACCGAAATTGAAAGGCTGTCCGCCTCGGCAGTGCATACGACTTCTATCTTGGTATCGGCATATTTATAGGAATTTGCAAATATATTGTCAAACACCTGTTGAAGGCGAAGCGCGTCCGCGTATACGAGGCAGACGGGAATTTCGGGAACAGCTGCCCTTTGAAGGTAGTCCGAATTTTTTAAAATCCCGACTATTTTTACGCTTGAAAAATATTCGGGCGTAACATTCAGCTGCTGCAGCTCTTCCAGGGTAGCGGAAAAAAGATTGTTGACAAGCGCGTTTATCTGATCGGCCTTTATAATAATCTGCGAAAAGTTTTGCTTTGTCTTTTTGTCTTTAGCAACGGCATATCCCACTTCCGACGCAGCTTTTATGCTCGCAAGCGGAGTCTTGATATCGTGCGAAAGCTTTGCGACAAGCTCCTTTTTGCTCTCGTTTGCCCTCGCTTCTGCTATTCTCGCTTTTTTGAGCTCCGAACGCATAATATCAAAGCTTTCGGTAAACGCGCCGAACATATTCCCCCTGTCCATTTCAAGCGGAATATCGAGGTTTCCGCCTGCGACGCGCAAGGCGAAGTTATTTAGTTTTCTGAAAGGTTTTGCCACCCTTGCATTGAGGTAAAAAACGTAAACCGCGCCGACCGCGCACTGCACCGCAAGCAGAACGGCAATGACAGAGATGCACAGGTTGCGCTGAATTTCTGTACTTTCCGAATATCGGTTGCGGATTATCATTTTGCCGACAGTCACACCGTCCACGCCGATATCGAGTATAGTATCGCCGTGAACGACCGCCTCGTTTAAGCTTTCGGAAAGTCCGTCTTTGGTCTTATAGAGAATAACGCCGTCCGTATCGGTTATTACGAAGTCGATGCCCTCCGACGGAATTTTTTCAAATTCGTTCCAGTACGTTTCGGCTGATTTTACCGCCGCGTTGACTTTTACCGCGTCCTGTTTGAATTCGGGTACGCTTACGGCGAAAATTATTAAGGTAACTATTTCGGCTAAAAATATGCCGATAAACGGGATAAGAAATTTTTTCACTTTCCGCCTCCGTCGAATCGGTACCCCTCGCCCCAGACCGTGACGATATACTTCGGGTCGTTTGCGTCGGGCTCGATTACCTCCCTTATCCTGCGTATATGCACGTTCAGCGTGCCGTCGCCGGTGAATTTGTCCTCCCAGACCTTTTCAAACAGTTCCCGTTTACCTACGACTCTGTCCCTGTTTTCGACTAAATATGCTAAGAGCTTAAATTCCAGCGCCTTCAATTTTTTAATTTCGCCGTGTAATATCAGCTGTCTTTTTGCAATATCCACCGTAAGCCTTCCGTCCGAAAACGAGGGGCTTGTCTTCCGGTACCGCTTTAAAACCGCCTTGACCTTTGCAAACAATACACCCAGTGAATAGGGCTTCTGAATATAGTCGTCGCCGCCGATATTCAGAGCGATTATCTTGTCGTCGTCGCTCGAACGGGCGGAAATGAATAAAATGGGAATATCCGTCGTTTCCCTGAGTTTTCTGCACAGTGCAAAACCGCTTCCGTCGCCTAAATTGATATCGAGAAGCAAAAGACAGGTTTTATTGTGTTCGAGAAAAGAAAGGCACTCACCCGTAGAATATGCGGTCGCCGTCTTTATTCCGAAAAGGTTGAAATACTCCGCGGTGCTGTCGCAAAGCAGTTTTTCGTCGTCGACGATAAGGCAGTCGTAATTCATATTGTCCTCCGTATATATTGTAACACATTACCTGCTTGAATACTTTAACATTTTCTTAAAAAATAAACAGAACAAAGAATTTCTTTGCTCTGTTATATTTTAGATTTTAAATGCCACACTTTAACAACCTGCACGCGCACCGCCGCAAAATGTGTTACACCCCCGTGTAGCAACAGTCTATACAACAGTCCATACAAAACTTTGAGGTCTCGCCCATCGGAGGACGCTCTGCGGTATTTTTGTATTCGGGAGATTTGCTGAACTCTGAAAGCTCAGTTAATTCTCTTTTGCAGTCCTCGTTGTCCGGTTCGGCTTTAACTGCCTTTTTCAGCTTTTCCCATTGTTATTTCCTTATTCGGTAAATAAGTTTATCCACGGCGAGTTGTAATTTGAAAACGAGATAGTCGTAAGGGAAGAAAATAAGCGTTCCGCCCACGAAAATAAAGACGTAGATATATTCGTTTATGAAGCGGAAAAATTCCGTGTCCGCCTGAGAACCGCCGAGCAGACTTCCGAAAATGAGTATATACGCCACCCACAGCGTGAAATCGAACCAAACCGTTTTTACAGCAAGAGCAATCCACTTATTGATATTGAATTTTACCTGCAACGAGTTTATTAAGGGATGGAGCCCGAAAAACATTATAAACGGAACCAGATCCCAGAACCGTGCAGCCGCGCCCATAACGATTGCAAGAATAACCGTGCCGAGATAAGCAAGGACTCCGCCTTTATAGAACTGTTTGGAAAGCGGAACCATAAGCGCAACCATCGCAAAAAGATACCCCGAAGCGAGCAGGATATTGCTCCAGAACCCTACTAAAAGCAGTACTACCGCAACCGCGCAGGAAATTGCAGAAAGTGCAATTTCAAAAGAATGTGAATATTTTTTCATATAAAACCTTCACAAATTTTTTCGTCTGCTCCGCGACAAAAAAATTTCGTGATTTCAGGAGTTGATAAAACGACAGAGAACCGAGCAGTTCAAACCCGTATAAACGGCGGAAAAGCGACGCAGTATTGCGAAGTATATACGCCGTTTACTTACCTGCAACAGGAATTGCAGAGGCAGTTAATACACATATTAATATAACAGCACTCTATGCAGCTGGCGCAGAAACTTCCGCCCATCTGATTCTCGTCGGCAGAGTTGACGGTCTGACCCTGATATACGCTGTCGTTTGCGGAACGCTGCTGATCGTAGTTAATCTTGTCGTTTAATTTACGGTAAGTTTCCTTGTACTTCTCGTTTTCGGGATCGAGCTGAATAGCGATTTCAAGCTGTTTTTTGCTTTCGTTTATCCAGTTTTTGCGGAAAAAGACTACGCTTTGAAGATAATGCCACTTACCTCCGCGCTCGTTAAACCCGTCAAGAACGCGCTGTGCATCGGCAAGATTGCCGTCCTTTATATACTGTTCGACTTTGTAATAAGAATCTCCGTCGTCCTCAGTTGCCGCGCTTTCGGAAAATTCGCGGATAAGGTCGTTATACGCAGTGTCGATTTTGGTAAGCATAATGGCGGCGTTGTTGCCGACTTCGCCGTCCATAAATCTTTCTTCGAGATATTTTGCGCGAAGGGTTTCGTACGCCGACGTAATTTCTTCCTTTGTTGCGCCTTCTTTAAGCCCTAAAAGTTCGAGATTTTTTTTGTTCATATTTACTCCGTTTTTTGCGCCTGACTGCGCGGATTTTTTTATTTTTTGCAGTCCTTACAGCCCAAGCCCAGAACCGAGCGCGTCTTTAAAGGAATGCCCCTTAATATTATGTTGTCAGTCAAATCTTTATTGAATTTAAAATTTATTTTTCCGAGTCTTGACCTCATATCGGCAAAAAGACTGTCGAAAAGGAAAGTCAGCTCGTCCTTATTCGCCGAAACCGCCTCGGCTTTCGTCGGCAGTTTATAAGAATTGTAAAGCACGTTGAAACGGCGTTTTTTTACGTCTTTGTCGTAATCGTCGAGGGCGTCAATTAAATATATCCATTTCCCGACGTCGTAAAACAGTGCGGACGTATCCGGCGTTGCGTACTCTTTCAGCGCAAAGACGGAAAGCTCTTCCATCATCTTCGCCGTAGGCTCCGCCGCCATTTCTATTATATCACAGCCGTCCTTTTCTATTCGGCTCTGCTCGGATAAGTGTTTTCTGATAATTTCGACGGCTCCGCCGTATTTCCTTTCGGCACGCTTCAAACCCTTTTTGTAAAGATGTCTCAATGCACCTTTTTTGTCGCCGTCGGCTTTGTCGTCGCAAAGCTTGAAATATGCAAGCGCGGTATTGATACAGCCGAGCATAACCGTTACTTCGTCGACGACGGCGACGGGGCGTTTTTTTATGCAGTGCAGAATGCAGTGCTGACGTTTGATTTCAACGTCCTCGTGCCTGATATTGTGAACCATAGCCGACATAAAAGCCATATCGAAAGTGAGCGCAGTGCGCGCGCGCTGTCCGCACCCCCTGCCTATGCTCTTACATAAACCGCAGTAAAGCGCCTGATAAAGCTTTTCGTCCTTTTTAAAGAGATACGGAGCATCCGGCTGAATATAACCAAACAATTATAGACCTCAGAAAATTCTATTTTTATAATTTACGGTGCAAGGAGGGTTTCCCTCCGCCGCACACCCCAATTTGCGAAAACTTTCGGCTCACTGGAAGTGAATGGGCGCCATTATATATTCGTGTGCTCTTAATGTGGCGCACAGAGAAACTTAGTTTCTCAATTCACGGAAATTTAAGACATCATCGAACGTCTTAAATTTCGTGAACTCTATATCTGATAAAATCCGATTTTTCTGTACACTTTTGCAAGCGTCTTGTCAGCTACCCGTCCCGCGCGTTCCGCACCCGATTTTAAAACGCCGTCAAGGTAAGCCTTATCGGCAAGCAGTCTTGCCTGTTCCGCCTGAATGGGCGCAAGTTTATCCGCCACGGCTTCGCCGACGGCAAGCTTGAATTCGCCGTAGCCTCTGCCCGCAAACTCCGACTCCGCCTCTTTTATGCTCTTGCCCGAAAATACGGAATAAATAGTCAAAAGGTTGCTCACACCCGCTTTGTTTTCGGGGTCATACTTTATTGATGCGTCGCTGTCGGTTACGGCTCGCTTGAATTTGCGGATAATAGTATCTTTATCGTCGTCGAGAAAGATTACTCCGTTAGGGTTTTCCGCCGACTTCGACATCTTTTTCGTCGGGTCAAGTAAGTCGTTTATCTTTGCTCCTACTTTTAAATAAATCCCTTCGGGAACGGTAAAGGTAGGCGAATATGCGTTGTTGAACCTCTGCGCTATATCCCTTGCGATTTCGACGTGCTGACGCTGGTCAAGCCCGACGGGGATATAGTCGGAGTTGTACAGGAGAATATCCGCCGCCATTAACACGGGGTAATCCATAAGCCCCATATTTATATTATCGGCGTGCTTTGCGCTCTTATCCTTAAACTGCGTCATACGCTCCATTTCGCCGACGTAGGTATAGTTATTCAATACCCAGCAAAGCTCTGCATGCGCGGAAACGTGCGACTGCAAATACAGAACGCACTTTTCGGGATCTACTCCGCAGGCGATATACAGCGCAAGCAGCGAAAGCGTGCGCCGGCGAAGTTCCGCAGGCACTTGTCTTACGGTCAATGCGTGCATATTTGCTATAGCAAAAAAGCAGTTATATTCGTCCTGTAATTTGACCCAATTGCCGATAGCGCCTATATAATTGCCGATAGTTAAAGTGTTGGTCGGCTGAGCCGCCGAATACAGAACCTTTTTGCCCTCTTCCATAATTTGCCTCAGAATACAGAATATTACTTATTAATCATACCACATATATAACGAAAATGTAAAGATATTTTTAAAAATAATAATTTAAACGCGCTTAAAGCCCCATATCCCTGTTGCTATTACGTTCGGCTTGACTTTCCGTGCCATTATATATTATACTCGTAATGTGAAAATACAAAGAAATTCAAGCATTGAAATGCTGAAAATATTCGCGCTTTTAATGATCTGCATCTGCCATACAGTGCCCGAATTGCCGTATCCGTCGGATATATCGGGTGCGTTCGTTACGGGAACGGCGACCGCGAATGCACAATATTTTTTCGCCGACTTCCTCGGCGCGGCAGGATTGATAGGCGACGTGATTTTTATAGTCTGCTCGTCTTACTTCCTTTTGGAAAGCAGAAAAATGAAGATAGGCAAAGTCGTTTCGATGATTTTAAACACGTTTGTAATATCTCTGATTTTTATGACCGTGTTCCTTTCGCTCGGATATAAGCTCAGCACGTTCGAAACCGTCAGACAGATATTTCCGACCGTTTTTCAGAATAACTGGTTTATTACCTACTATATAGTTTTTTATATGCTCCATCCCCTTTTAAACAGAATTATCCGCTGTCTCGATAAAACGGCTCTGGGCATCGCGGCGATGCTGTTGTTCGTTCAGTCGTTTATCCTTCTGTTCGTTCAGTTAAAGGCGCCGGGAATTAATAAGCTTTTGTGCTTTGTATCGATATATTTTGCAGTGGCATATTTCAAGTTTTACGGCGACCGCTTCACGCAGTCGAAAAAGCTGAATATAATCGTTCTGATATCCTCGATAATTCTGTACTATGCAATGCGCGTCGCGGTTAATTTCATCGGACTGAAAATCTACGGCAGCGAAGAGTGTCCGCTGTTTGCGCTGTTCCATATCAACAACCCGATAATTCTTGCATTTTCGCTGTCGCTTTTCAACCTTGCAAACAGAAAACAGTTCGTATGCAAGCCGATAAATTTTATCTCCTCGCTGTCGCTTCTGTTCTATCTTATTCACCGCAACAACCTGTTTGCAAAATTTATTCAGCCGAAATGGCACGCTTGGTTCGTGCGTCAGTTCGGAGGAAATCTGATTGTCGCCGATATGCTTATCCTGTCGCTTATACTGTTCGTTTGCGGAATGCTTCTATCCGCCCTGTACGTATTTACACTTGGCAGAGCGACAGACTTTATCTCCCTGAAAATTCAGTCATTTTGCGATAAAATACTGAAAAAGTCTACCCCCCCTGCTGAATCTTAAAAAGACGGCGCCGTCTGAGCACCGTCTTTTTTATTTTAATTTTAACAACTTTTTTCCGTCAAGCCTATTATCGGTTGCCGTATTCATTTCAGCTCGTCTTAATATATTGATAATAACAGAGCGAGAGTTTCCTCTCTGTTGCTTTATTGATCCGTACTATTATTCGATTTTTCGATAACAGAATCGGGGGCGTAACGTTTTATTAAAGCTTCTTTCGAAATATCGCAGCTGTAATATGAAAAAGATATTTTTTCCTTTTTTATTTTGTTCGCCTTTTTATTCTTTTCTCTGTAAAACGAAATCGAAACGTAAGCGTCTTTATCGGGAACGGAAGCTTTAATTTCAGAAACTTCTTCCCACTTAAAGAATTTTAATTTCTTGCCGAATAATTCTGTTGATATTCCATCCTTGGAAATTTCAACCTTGATGCAACCGATTATTAAAGAGGCAATCGACGATAAAAACAGCAAAACCAACAACACCGTTATTACAACAGCGAGATATATGTTGTAATCATATCCGTCGAAAATAAGTAAGCAACCGGTTACACGATGCTTATAACAAAAAGCAGAATGGAACACGGTATTAACCGGAATTCCGCAAAAAACTTATTTCTCGTTTCCATACTCTATTTTATAAAGTTTAAAATTTCTTCCGGAACTTTCTTTTTGTCGATTATTTTTGTGAAACGCGGAAGCTTGTCCCTCAGCTCCTTCAAACACTTAGGCACAGCCATAGCGGTCGCGGCGTGGAGGCGTTTTATGCCCTTGAAGCTGTCCTTGACGTCGTTGCCCGTGACCGCGTACAAAACGTCCTGAGGGAATTTATAGGGGTTCGCCGTTGCTACGATTACCGCCTTGGTTTCGTCCTTCTTGTTCTTTTCGAAAAAGTCGACGGCGACTTTCATTGCACAGCCCGTCTGCGTATCCATCGTATAGCCCGTGTCAACAAAAACGTCGTACATAGCTTCAACGCAGTCTTCTTCCGACGCACTGCCTGCGTCGAAGATTTCGGCAATCGCCTTAAACTCGGTTTCCGTAACCGAAAAATTGCCCTCTTCTTTAAGCTGGGTCATACGCTTTGCCGTAAGCTTGGAATCCCTGCCCGAAACCTCGTAAATAAGGCGTTCGCAATTGTGCGCGAACAGCGCGTCGAGCGCGGGCGAAGTGGTTCTTACCAACTCCTGCGCCAAAGTATATCTGCCCGTTTTCAGAAATTCCGCGAGCGAGCTGTTTTCATTCGAGGCGCAGCGTATTTTGCGTATGGGAAGCCCCATCTTCCTTGCGTAGAACGCAGATATCGCGTTCCCTAAATTTCCGCAGGGAATAACGAAATCTATCTCCTCGCCCTTTTCTATCTGTTCGGACGAAAGAAGGTCGGCATACGCAGAGAAGAAATATGCTGTCTGCAACGCCGTAACGCCGAAATTCTGAGAACTGAAATAAATCAATTCCGCCGAAGCCTCTTGCGCCGAAGTTTTTATCTCAGATGAAGCAAGCGCGTCTCTGACCGCCGAAGCGCAGGCGTCTGGCGTACCCTTGACCGCCTCTGACAGTACGTTTCCGCCCTCCTGTATGCCGAGCTGTATTTTCTGCATTTTGGCAAGGCTTTCATTGGAATAGAAAGCAAGCGCGGAAAAGCCGTCCTCGTTTTTAAACGCTTCCATCGCCGACTTTCCGCTTTCGGCAGAGCTTGACACTACTATTTTCTTCTTTTCGGCCGCGACGGCTTTGAGAATATTTTTAAGCACGAACGCCGACATATCCTTGTACGAACAGGAGGGTCCGTGGAAAAGTTCGAGCATATACACCCCGTCGTCAAGACGGACGAGCGGAGCGACGTCGTCCGCGCCGAACGACGAATAAGCGCTTTCGCACGCAGACAAAATCTCTTTTGCAAGTTCGGGGAAAAACTTACTTAAAATTTTAGCCGCGCGCTCGGCATAGCTCATTTCGAGCATAGCGTCCATTTCCTCTTCTGAAACGGTCGGGAATTTTTCGGGGACGAACAGTCCGCCGTTTGCGGATACGCCCTTTAATATAACGTCCGTGCCCGTGACCTTTTCACTGCTTCTCGTTGATACGAATTTCATACACACCTCGTCAATGTCAATAAAGGCGGCACATTCCTGCGCCGCCCTTTTTTATGCTTAATTTTAAGCGTATTTCGCTATAAAATCGGGAAGTTCTTCCTTAGACGCACTGCAAGTAATAGTAACCGTGATGGAATTTTCTTCCGATACTTTATCGAGCATATAGAATATGCCTGCAAGCTCTTTCAGCTCTTTGCCTGCAATACGCACGATTCCGTCTATGTAAATATATTCATAATCGCTGTTGCCTGCGGCAATGCCCTTTACGAAACCGCAAAGCGCGTCTTCACCCGTAATATTCCAGTCCTTCACGTCGACAAAACGGATGTTGCGGTTTAAATCATACATATACCTTTTCGTATCTGTGATAAAAACGCTTACGCCCTTTGCGTTCTGGACGTTCATATTCGCCGCGTCGATAAGTTGTTTGGTTTTGCCCGTGCCTTTGGATCCGTAAACAAGTTTAATCATTAAATAAGCCTCCTCGCTTTAAACTTCTTCTGCATATATTCTAACAGAGATAAACGCAAATTTCAATACTTTTTCAAAACTTTGTTGAAAAATATTTACTGCCGCATTATTTCGGTTCGGATAAGCGAGCAAGACAAGGCGACTGCGGATTTCGCGAGGGAGTTTACAAAGACGTAAATAACCGAGCAAAACCGCAAAGTCAACGCAGTATTGCGACGCTTAGACAAAGCGAGAATTATTCGCACCCTTCGGCAAATTCAATAATTCGGTTCAACCCCTCTTCGATATCTTTTTCGTCCAAAGCGTATGAAAGACGGATAAAATCGTCGTCACCGAACACGACGCCGGGAGTCAAGGCGACTTTTTTATAGTCTAAAAGCATTTCGGCAACGTCCGCACTTCCCTTTATCCTGTGCCCGTCGTAACTCTTTCCGTAGAGGTTGTCGCAGAGAAGCATAGCGTAGAACGCCCCGTCGGGCTTGACGTAGTCGAAGCCGTACTCCTTCATTTTTTCAAGTTTTTCAAGCATAAAGGCACGGCGCCTGCCGAAAGTTGCGACCATATCTTCCATAGGCTTTTTATCCCCCTCCAACGCATCGATGACCGCGTACTGCGTCATCGTGTTTACGTTCGAAGTCGAGTGGCTCTGGAACGAAGCTATCGCCTTTGCGACGTGTTCGGGAGCGGCAAGATAGCCGAGTCTCCAACCCGTCATTGCGTATGACTTTGAAACGCCGTTAATTACTATCGTCTGCTCCTTCATTTTCGGCGAACAGCCGGCAATGGAAAAATGCGTTTCACCGCCGTAGATGAGTTTTTCGTAGATTTCGTCGGAAATTACCGTAAGGTCGTATCTTTCGCACACGTCGGCGATTTTGCGTATCTCCTCTTCGGTGTATACCGCGCCCGTCGGGTTACAGGGACTGTTGAAAATGAGCATCTTCGTCTTCGGCGTTATCATATTCTCGATCTGCGACGCGGTTACTTTATAGCCGTGTCTGTATTTTGCCATAACGTAGACGGGCACGCCTCCGCAGGCTTTGACTATTTCGGGATAAGTAAGCCAATAGGGCTTGGGGATAAGCACCTCGTCGCCCTCGTTTACAGTCGCAAACACCGCGTTGAAAATAGAGTGCTTTGCGCCGTTGGAAATTATTATCTGCGACGGGTCGTATTCAAGATTGTTTTCGTTTTTGAGTTTTCTGACAACGGCTTTTTTGAGCTTGGGAAGTCCCGAAGCCGCAACGTACTTCGTATAGCCCTTGTCAAGCGCGTCCTTTGCCGCCTGAACTATATGTGCAGGAGTGTCGAAATCGGGTTCGCCCACGCCGAAATTTATCACCCTTTCTCCTGCGGCTTTCAACTCGTTCGCTCTCGCTGAAATCGCAAGCGTCATACTCGGCGCAATCGCCTTTACTTTATCCGAAATTTTTATCATACCTTAAACCTCTGTATATTCCGATTATACACTCTTTCCGCCTTTTTGACAACTTACTGCGTTAATAAATCGAATATTATAGAAATTTAAAATAAGAGTACGGACAAAACGCCGTACTCTTATCGTCAATATCGATCCGGAATCAATCTTTCTTTTTACCTTTTCGGCAGGCGTTACAGCCGCTGCAAGACGAACAGTCGCAGCAACCGCCCTTGCCCTTTATTTTTCTGTAAATCAGCCAGCCTATTACGCCGACCGCCGCTACGGTAATTACCGCGACGACAGCTATATCGAATGCGTTCATTAATCACACCTCCTATTTACGACGTTTTTTATGAAAAATTTTCAAAATATCGAACTTGCCTATATTGCGCAAAACTATGAAAGTGATTATCAGAGCCGCGACGGCGAGCCATATAAACAGCGTCCACCACCAACTGCCGACGGTATACACGCAGGCCGCGCAAAGATAACTTGTCACTACCCAGAAGAGCAGCGTCCATCTGAATTTGCCTTTCGACAGTTCGCCTTTGGCCGTTGCACAGGCGGCAAAACAGGGGATAGTCGTCATATTGAAAATAATAAACGATATTATCGCGGGAACCGTAATGCCCGTACCCTCTATCATAGCGGCCGCCGCAAGAACCTCGTCGGCTTCCCAGTCGATATACGTCCTCGCGACCACTGCGGCGAGCGCGCCGAACGTGGCAATGACGTTTTCCTTTGCCACAAGTCCGCAGATTGCCGCGACGGCGAACACCCAGCCGAACGAGCGGCCCAACTGCGAACCGAAGCCGAGAGGCGTGAACAGCGGCTGAACGAACATTCCCAGACTGCCCAGAATTGATTTATCCATCTGCACGTTTACAAGCCCTTCGACTTCGGCAAGCGACGCCCATTTTTCGGGATCGGACTCAAAGAGCTTTTGCGCGTCCTCCAAAAGGAACTGCCAGCCCCACGAAAAGGACTGTAACAGCCATATTATTACTGTCGACGCGAAAATAATCGTAAACGCCTTTTTGACGAAGTGCTTGGATTTATCCCAAAGATGGAGCATCAGATTTTTAAACGCAGGCAAGCGGTATGCAGGCAGTTCCATAATGAACGGAGGCGTTTCGCCGCGCATAGTGGTATTCCGCATTAAAAGCACCGCACAGACTGCAATAATAATCCCCGCAAGGTACATCGAAAGAGTGATGACGTCCACGTTTCCGACGCCGAAAACTTCCAAAATTCCGCCTGCCATCGCCGTAAGAATGGGAAGCTTTGCACCGCAGGAGAAGAAAGGAATTACCCTTATCGTCGCCGTCCTTTCCTTTTCGTCTGCAAGCGTTCGCGTGTTTATCATTGCAGGCAGCGAACATCCGAAGCCCATAATCATAGGCATAAACGCTCTGCCCGAAAGCCCGAAACGGCGGAAAATTCTGTCAAGCACGAATGCAATTCTCGCCATATATCCCGTATCTTCTAAAATTGAGAAGCCCAAAAACAGGAACAGTATCTGAGGCAGGAAGCCGAGCACTGCAAATATACCGCCCAAAATCGCGTCGCATACAAGACTGTCAACCCACGCCGAGCCGTTGCATACACCGATAAGAGAGGACACGCCCAAATTTATGTAATCCAGAACAAAGTTTAAAAGATTTGTCAGAATCACCCCGGGCGAGAACACCGCGCCGTCGTAGAAACACGCCAGAAGTTTAGTGCCGAAATTGTCTTCATAGCCGAGTTCTTCAAGCGAAGGCATCCACGCCTGCCCCTCGGTAAAGCCGTTCAGGTAAAACAGATTTTCCGAGAAAGTCAGATGGAATACAAAGAAGAGAATTACCGCAAAAATAGGAATAGCCCATATTCTGTGAGTTAAAACCCTGTCGATTTTGTCCGATTTCGTCAGCGTTTCTTTTTCAGCTTTGACCTTTGCCGAGGCAAGGTCTGAGGATATGTATTTATAACGCCTGTCGGCAATCTCCGCCTCAAAGTCACGGCCGTCAGAAATCTTTTCAAGAACGTCCGAAGCGCCCTTTCTTTCAAGCTCTATCACGTCGTTTTCCAAAAGCTTTACCGCGTGAAAAAGCGGCGAAGAAACTTCTTCCGCTTCATAAAAAGCGCAGGCTGTTTCAAGCTGTTTGACAAACTCTTCTTTTATAACGGTCACGCCCTTTCTCTCCGACGGCATTGAAACGGCCCTTTCCATAAGCTGTTTTATTCCCTTTCCTTTTAACGCGGAGATAGTAACGACGGGCACGCCGAGCGCTTTTTCAAGCGCCTGGGCATCTATCCTGTCTCCCGATTTTTCCACCTCGTCTATCATATTCAGCGCAACTATCACGGGAACGTCCGTCTCTAAAATCTGAGTCGTCAGATAGAGATTTCGCTCTAAATTAGTCGCGTCGACAATATTGATTATACCGTCTATCTTTTCGTCCAAAATGAAATTACGGGATATCACCTCTTCGGGCGTGTACGGCGAAAGCGAGTAAATGCCGGGCAGGTCGACAATATTTATATTCTTTCCGCCGCCTTTATATACGCCCTCGCGCTTGTCTACGGTCACGCCCGGCCAGTTGCCGACGTGCGCCGTCGCGCCGGTAAGCGCATTGAACAGCGTGGTCTTTCCGCAGTTCGGGTTCCCCGCCAAAGCAAAAGTACGCAAATTTTTTCTCCTTTATGTTATTATTTTTATGTTAAACAGTGAAGATACAAGCAAGACAAGGCGTCTGCGGCTTTTGCGAAGGCGCATACAGAGAAGTATGTAACTGAGCAAAAACGCAAAGACAACGATGTATTGCGAAGTATATCCGCTGTTTAAATTTCTACCTCCACAAATTCGGCTTCCGCCTTTCTGAGCGTCAGCTCATAGCCTCTGACGGTAATTTCTATCGGGTCGCCGAGCGGAGCCTTTTTCCGCATTGTCAGCTCTGCGCCGGGAGTCACACCCATATCGAAGAGCCTGCGCCGTATGCGCCCCTCGCCCGTCACCGAAGCGATTTTTCCGCTTTCGCCGACAACGAATTCACTCAACTTCTTTATCATTTTTTCACCTCATTAAATTAACTATGGTTAATATTTTGAATAAATTTTTCTGCGCCCGAAGGCGCATTATATTTTTTTGAATTATGCTACTAAAATTTTGCCTGCCAGAGCTTTGTCGAGGCAGAGTCTTCCATCTTTGACAACAACTATTACGTTTCCGCCGTTCGCGGAAATAAGCGTAATTTTACTGCCCTCGAAAATACCGAGTTCCCGCAAATGCTTTTTAACCTTATCCTCTGCACCTACTCTTCTGATTTCAAGCTCTCTGCCTAACGGCGCTATTGCAATCGGCATATCGTCTCCTTAAAATTAACCTTGATTAACTTTTCTGTAAGTTATTATATTCATTAATAATGCGTTTGTCAACAAAAAAATAACCAAAGTTAAGTTTATTTTACAAATTTTACTAAAAATTACGAAACTTCACGGCGGCGCATTAAAGAAATAAAGCGTGACGTAACAAAAGTTACGTCACGCTTTATGGCGCGGATGGTGAGATTTGCGCTTTGAGCAGCGCGCACAGTTGACAGCAAAAGTCAATTGCTGTCAAGTCTGCGGTAGTTTCCGCAGACTCCCCTCCCCTCGAATCTCACGTCGCCGCGCAATGAAATAACCGTGCAGGCAACACGGTTGCCTGCACGGTCATGGCGCGGATGGTGAGATTTGAACTCACGCTGCGGTTTCCCGCACTACACCCTTAGCAGGGGCGCCCCTTGAGCCACTTGGGTACATCCGCATTTAGCTCAAAGTGATTTTATATCCGAAAAGCTTTTAAACTATAACATAATTTTATTTAATTGTCAAAGCATTAAATAATGCTTTTGAAAATAAATTTATTTTACCCCTTGCATAAATTGCCTCTGCGTGGTAAAATATTTATATAAAGTGACGGCTTTAAGGGAGAAAGTTATGAAAATTATATTTTTCGGCGATTCCATTACGGATTGCGACCGCGACCGCAACGACGAAAAATCATTAGGCAACGGGTATGTGAAAATTCTTGCGGACAAGCTCCGCCCCATATACCCCGATACCGACATAGAGCTCATCAATAAAGGCATAGCCGGCAACGAGGTGTGCGATCTTTTGGCGCGCGTTCAGAGCGACGTTATCGATTTGAACCCCGACGCCGTTGTCATAATGATAGGCATCAACAACACGATACATAAATTCAAGTACGGTAAGGAATTGAATTTGAAACAGTTTGAACGCGACTTGAAAGAGCTTTTGACGCTTTTGAAAGAAGCGGGGATAACCGTGATTTTCCTCGAACCGTTTCTTCTGCCCGCGCCCGACAAGCGCAGAATGCGCAAGCTTTTCGACGACGAGCTGAAAATCATAGATAAAACCGCAACCGCGCTCGCCGACGAATTCGTCGCCTACGACGAAATGTTTAACGGACTTGCTCTCAGTATTCCATATACCGAGTACTCCGAGGACGGCGTGCACCCCACCCACCGCGGCTCGCGCCTGATTGCAGACACCGCGATTAAAGCAATAAGAAAACATCTGTTATAAACATAACAAAAAACAGCTGACAAGTCAGCTGTTTTTTTATTATCAGACAATTTGTTTTTTATCTTTAAGAAATATAAGCGCAATTTCAATCATAACCGTTACCGCTATAACAGCGGCATATACCCATGCGGCGGGCAACAATATATCCGCAGCTCCGACTATTATTACAAAATTTATTATCCCGATAACCATTCCGTAAAAATATCCGTAACGTACAATCCGCCAAATCAAGATACTATATCTGCCGTCTATTATCGCGTATGCGCCCCAAGCCAAATTCCAAAGTAGCGACAGCAAGCCCAAGATGCCCAAAAACAGCATTATCCACCTTTCGGGATAAATATATATCTCAATTCCATAAATTTCCCGATTGTCAAAACCGCTGTAATGCAATTCACAAAAGTCGAAATTTGTTATTAGAACCGCCGTCAGCGACAACACCGCCGCTACTATACTTAATATTCTTATATTTTTGTATGCCATTTAATATTTCTTCCAAAAAATTTATTTATGCCAATTCATTTGAAAAGAATCGGAACCAATAATTTTAACGCCGTAAATTAAGGTAATTACGAACAGACAAATTGTTATGCCGAAAAGAATTGCTCCGGAAATTCTCAGAATTTTTTCACGTTTCGATTTGTCTGCAAAAAACAGAAACGCCGTGTAAACGCAACAAATAAGACATAAAATAAACGAAATTACCGCAAGAGGATTTTTGCATTTAAAATACGCGCTTAAAAGACTGACAGTTCCGTAAACATACTCGCTTTTGTCACCGTCTATAAAGTGACCGTAAGAAAAAACAGGCAAGACAAGCAATAATACGGAAGTTAAAGAAATTATGAGAGCAAAAGCAGTCAGCGATATCCACAACGGCTTTAAAGAAGTTTTGACTGCTACAGCAATTTTTTCTTCGTCGGGCATCAGCTCGCTTGTCGTAACTGCAAAATAGTCGGCAAGGCGTTTTAAATTTTCTTCCGTGGGTAAGACTGCGCCGCTTTCGTATTTTGTAATAAGCGTTCTTGACACCAGAATTTCGCTTGCAAGATTTTCCTGCGTAAGATTTTTCTCTTTTCTCAGATTTTTCAGATTTTCGGCAAAGCTCATTAAGTCACCCCGATAAAATTAAACCATACAAAAGTTCGACTGTCAATATCTGTCAATGTGAATTAATGTGAAAATATAAAAACCACCTCCCGACGAATTTCGTCCGGAGGCGTTAAAATTATAAGTAGATTTGATTTTCGTTAATTAAGCGCCCTGCGCTTCGCCCGTTATGGCAAACGAAACTTCGGAAAACTCGACCGTAAGACCTCTGTTAGCAAACAGACATAAATAAATTTTAGTATTGTCAACCCCGACGAAAGAAATATCGGTAAACTTCGTTGTAACGCTGTTTGCGCCCTGCTTTACGGTCACGTCAACGACCTGCCCCACCCTCGTTACGGTGAGCTCGTATTCGGCGTTGAGAGTAAACGGCATAGCTCCGCCGTAGCCGAGCGAAGTATTTACGGTACGGCTCATATTTGCCTTGCCCTTGCCCGTAACGCTTGCCGAAACAAAGTTGGAAGCGACGGTAGTAATATTCGTATCTATATAGATATCGTCGCGGAGCATCATTCCGAAAGCTATCTGATCGCTTGCCGAGGAAGCCGAAGCCGTAACTTTTGCCTTTGCCGTAGCGGTGAAATTTTTGCTTTCGTCTATCTGCACGAAAATTGCGCCCGTGCCGTCCTGAGTTGCGGCGAATTTACTGCCCTCTCCCGCCTTGACCGTGAATTTATTTTCGGCGTAACTGAAACTGTAATCTTTAACTTTCGAAGCGCCGCCCAGAGTTCCGAACGCCGTTTTATACCAGTCGGCGCCCGAAACCGAGGCAAGCTTGTTCGCCGTATGGTTTGCAGGGTTGAAACCCGTATAATCCGGCTTGACGTAATCCTGATTGATTGCCGCGGAATAATCTGCGTCCGTCGGAGCCGCGACGCCGCCCTTAACGTGTTTTTTCAAAGCACAGCCGTCGGGCAAGTCAGTCAAAAGCCAGTACGAAATCATTTTTGCGCCGTACATATTTATATGGGTTTTATCCATACCGTCGGGTTTTTCGTTCGGCTTAGCGCCCGAATAAGTTGTGAACGCGTGAAACTTCTTTGCTTTTTCGTTGTCCGCCGAGTAATTTTTTTGGGTTATCTCAGTCAGATCCGCAACCGCCGTTTCCGTATCCGCACCGAGTTTTTTTATCGCTCCGGCATAGTCTCCGTCCGCAGTAACGTGGGCAACGCTCTTGCCCTCGTAAACTCCGTCTTCGGCATACCTGACAATCGGCGTACAGAGAATAGGCGTTGCACCCCTGCTCTTTGCAAGCTTGATATAATTTTCGTAAAGCGTATATTGAAACGAAGGTCCCTTCCCCGTCGAAGGCGTCATATAATCCGCCTTAGGATCGGTGAACCGCCCCTTATCGTCGCTCTTTTCGTCGTTGTGCCCGAAGCCGATTATCAGATAATCGCCGTCACCTATTTCGTTTTTCAGCCTGGCATAGTTCGCCTCGGTAAGAAACGATAATGAACTTCTGCCCGAAAGCGCTAAATTGACAACCTGATTTTTACTTTCGAGATTGAGATAATTATACAGCTGTGTACCGTAGCCGTAGCGCTGCAAGTAATAATTGTCGGGTTTTTCGCTGTAATCGCAGACCGTCGAGTCCCCCACTACGAAAATCTTTTTATCAGTAAGTTTAATTGAATTATCCACTTCGGTATCCCCCGTGTTGTCACCGTTACCCGTGTTGTCGCCGTTGCCCGTATTGTCACCGCCCAAATCGGTATTTCCGCTGTTGTCGGTCCCTTCGCCGTTCTGAGTATTACCGCAACCGGAAAACGCAATTCCCGAAGCAAACGCCGCACAGAGCAATAAAATTAGTAATTTTTTAAATTTCATTTTCTGCTCCTTACATTATATTTACTTTATTTTATCATATTTATATAAAAAGTCAAATTAATCGAAACGCCTGTTTTTTGTATTTAATTTGTTGACAAATCAACAAATTAATGGTACAATTCTTGTTGACAAATCAACAAAGAGGTTAAAATGGAAGCGAGATTTGAAACTTTTACAAGACAGATTACTTCGATTTACCGCTCGATCCAAAAGATAAAGAGCGTTGAAATGACTTCGTTCGGGCTTAAAGGAGTTCACGTTTTGTGTACTTATTTTCTTTCGAAACACGAAGAAGGGCTTACAAGCGCACAGCTTTGCGATATGTGCGGTGAGGACAAAGGAGCGATATCGCGTGCGGTTTCCGCTTTGAAAGAAAAGGGATACGTCACCGAAACGCAGCCCGACGAAATCAAGAAATACCGCAGTATCATTACCCTGACCGATTCCGGGCGCGAAGTTGCAAAGTACGAAACGGAAAAGATCTGCGACGTTTTGGAAAAAGGCGGCTGCGGACTTTCGGAAGAGAAGAGAAAAAGTTTTTACGAAAGTCTGACTCTGATTTGTAAAAACCTTGAACAATACATTAACGGGTTAGATGATGAAAGCCGATGAACGGGCTTTTAAATTTTATAATAAATTAATAAGGTTTTTCCTTAAATAGTGAGGTCAGTATGTCAATTAAATTAATAGTCGATTCGGCGGGCGATATCGACAAAGCAGAAGCGGAAAACCGCAATATTACCCTGATTCCGATGGAAGTTTCGTTCGGAAACGAAACCTATTTCGACGGCGTTAATCTTTCGCGCAGAGAGTTTTTCGAAAAGCTTGTCGAAAGCGACGTCTTTCCCAAAACCAGCCAGATAAACAAATTCCGCTTCGAGGAAGAGTTCAAAAACGCCGTTTCGGACGGAAGCGACGTTATATGTATGGTTATGTCGTCAAAACTTAGCGCAACTTATCAGAGCGCGGTCGACGCTTCGAAGAGCTTTAACGGAAGAGTCAGGGTTATAGACACGAAGAACGCCTGCCTCGGCGAAAGGATTCTTATAGATTACGCGCAAAGTCTTATTGCCGAAGGTAAAGAAGCCGACGAAATAGAAAGAGAACTTAACAAAAAGAAGGGCAAAATAAAAGTGCTTGCACTTCTGAATACCTTGAAATACCTGCAAAAGGGCGGAAGAATTTCGTATATGACGGCGTTTGCAGGCGGACTTTTAAACATTAAACCCGTAGTCGCAGTCGAGAACGGCGAAGTAAAGCTCGTCGGCAAGGCAGTAGGCTCGAAAAAGGGCAATAACCTTTTGGTTCAGCTGATTGAAAAATGCGGAGGAATCGATTTTGATATGCCTTACGCCGTCGGATATTCGGGACTTTCCGACGAGGTTTTGAAAAAATACCTCTCGGACAGCGCGTATATCTGGCAGGGCAAGACGGAAAGCGTGCCCTCCTATCAGATAGGCTCTACGATAGGCGCGCACGTAGGCCCCGGCGCAATAGCCGTAGCGTTTTTCGCAAAATGACGATGTTTAAAAAATAATATCGCGGTATTTAACTCTGTATTATTCAATGCCGAATATTGAATAGTCAATATAAAACCACGTCGGGCGGAAAAATTTCCGCCCGACGTGGTTTTTTAATTAATATTCAATAATCTATTACAGCAGATTTTTGATTAAAAGGCAAAATAGGAATAATAAAGTTTTCGTCTTTTTCAATGCTATTAAATTTGGTAATAGCATCTGCCGTCTTATCTCTACTATAATTTAAATTATTATAATCTGTACTTATGGGCATAATTGCCATAAAAGTAGCACCAATTAAAGAACCAATCAAATTTAACATAATTTAAACTCCTTTATTATTAAGATATTTTTGAATTTCCTTATCAACAAAAGTTTTTAGACCGTTATAATCAACAGCTCCTGCCGTTGTAATATAATGAGTATCATTGATTGAGCATTCGGCTTTTCCGTTTTCCGCAACGATAACGTAATAAGTGTCATTACCGAAACACAGCTCTAAATCTTCTTCAAAAATCACGTTACCGTCAGCTTCTGTAAGTACCTCATCAGATAAAATAAATTCGGCTTTATCGAAGAATGCATATATCTTATCTATCTCGCTTTTTTTCTTAAAGGTTGAAAATGGACTGTAAAGGCCTAATCTATACAATGTAATTTCATCCGGTCTTTTCAAAGTCTTTCCGCCGACTGTTATCGAACTGCAACCCGATAAACTTGCAACGGCTAAAAGAGAAATTATTATCGAAATTAATAAAAAAATTTTCTTTTTCAAACACATAACCTCCTCACAAAATTAATAAGGTTGCATATACTTCTGTATCTGCAACCTTATTATAAAACAGTATTTATATTTTGTCTGCAACATCACGTGTTACATTTTATTAAAAACGTGTTACATTTTATTCTTTTTCCTATTAATGAAGTAAATAATCCAAATCAGAGAGAGTATTATAAAAGAAACAATACTTGCAACCACACAAATAATACCTATGTAATTGAACCTGTATGCAATACGGTTATTAATTGACGGATTTTCAATCGGCGATAGCATAGTTACACTTGTAAAAATGCAAACAGCTATACACGCAAGTAATAAAAAAGATATAACTATATAGAGATATCGTTTCGACATTTGGTTCGGCGATCCCCGTTTTACTTCAACTTCGCATACCTCCGTTACAGTAGCGATTTCCGAATCACCGTTCGTTAAAGTTAAGATATCAGTTTTAAAATAATCCGATAAAATTTTTAAATTTTCTTCGGTAGGTTTTACGGAATTATTTTCCCAACGCGATATTGTCTGCCTTGTCACGTTCAAAGCAAATGCCAACTCTTCCTGCGAAATATTATTCTCTTTTCTTAAATTGTGAATTCTGTCGCCTAATGTTTCCATAAATTAATTTTATCACATATTTTTGAAAAAACAAAATAAATATTATAAAGCTTTTTATAATAACTTTCGTCCTTAGTATAAGCGTAATTTGAAATTTTCGTCACTTCGTGCAAATCTGTCAGCAAAGCAGTAGGCTCGAAAAAGGGCAATAACCTTTTGGTTCAGCTGATTGAAAAATGCGGAGGAATCGATTTTGATATGCCTTACGCTGTGGGATATTCGGGGCTTTCCGACGAGGTTTTGAAAAAATACCTCTCGGACAGCGCGTATATCTGGCATGGCAAGACGGAAAGCGTGCCCTCCTATCAGATAGGCTCTACGATAGGCGCGCACGTAGGCCCCGGCGCAATAGCCGTAGCGTTTTTCGCTAAATAACTTTTTAATATATTCGATATAAGCGCTGTCGCTTTAAAGCGACAGCGCTTATTAATGCAATTTTTATTGATACTTTTTTTCTATACTGCTTCCCCGTACAGTTAAATACCATAAACCGTTTTCAAGATTGTCATTTGAATCACATACAAGAAAATCCAGTTCAAATTTTGTGCCGTCATAATGCAGTTCTGCCGCAAGAATTCTGCTCCACGGCTTAGTGGGGTCAAACTCGTCGAAAGTATAAATTTTTCTGTCTGCTCCCTCAATCACTTCTCCGTTTTTTACTATAAAATAAAAATCGTCTATTCCTATGTAAATATCGCCGTTTTTATTTTCTAAACTTAATAAATCGCTATCACAATTTTCGTTTAACTCGTCCACATCAATAACTTTATGTAATTTCATTTCAGCAAAAACTGTTTGTCGATAAGCTATTTTCTTCACTTCCTCTAATTCTTCCGAAAGTTCTTTACAGTAGGTACGCAATAATTTTTTGACTTCCGGAGTTGCATAGCCTAATGCGAATACTCTGATATCGGCGATTTTTTCAAGAATTGTTTCCGGAAGACGGCTGCAAACTGAAATTCTGTTTTCTTGCATCTCTTTGAAATTTTTATCAAATAATTCCTTATCAAATTCAATAAATTTTCCGTTTTCAATGCGCTCTTTATTTACGGCTTTGAACGCTTCCAACATCTTCATTCTACTCTCGCGCTCTTCGTCCGTTATGCCTTCTGCGTTGCAGTATTCCTCTAACTCACGCAACTCCTCGAAAACGTCTTTATAACAAGGATTATTTCTGGTATTCTTTTCATAGAGATCTGAAACACGTTTATAAAGCTTTTTATAATTACTTTCATCCTTAGTATAAGCGTAGGTTGAAATTTTCGTCACTGCGTGCAAATCTGTAAGCAAAGTCAACTTATAAAAGTCTTTTGTGTAAATTGTCATTTTTTTACTCCTTATAATCAATCGGCTTTACGATTGTTTTTTTTAATTAATTTTTTCGTTATTATTTTGTTTTCATTTTGAATACTAAATTTATATAACTTCAATTTGGCTTTTGTGTCGCTATTTTAAGTAAACTATAGGTTAGAATATTTAAAAATTGTCGTATGGCTTTTATGCCGCTATTGAATAAAAATGTCTATTTCAACGAGTTTTAAAAACAGAATAAACGAATTGACGGAAGATTGTGAAGTTAATAAATCAGCACTGCCGAAATTAATCGGCATAGACAGCCGACCGCTATCCAACGCTTTAAATTACGGCATTATACCGACACCGAGAATTTTAATTCGTATAGCAGATTATTTTAACGTATCTTTTGCTTATTTACTCGGAACTTCCGATAACGAATATTTTTGTAATGCAAAAGTTAAAAGCGATTTTCAATCGCGGTTTGAAATGCTTTGTAAAGAAAAAAATATTACCTATTACAGAGCAAGTCAATTAATGCACTTTAATAACAGCTATATAAGTCGTTGGATAAATAAAAATTATTTGCCGTCATTAGAACTTTTGGAAACGATAAGTGATTATTTTAACGTTTCCGTTGATTTTTTGCTTGGCAGAACCGATGACAGAAATTCTTATGTTTAACCTACTTACATTAGTTTAAAATGTTTACTGCAACAAATTTCGGATTATTTTTAATTATTATATCATAATTATATCATACCGTTTGGTATAAGTAAAATATTTTATGCCGTTTGGTATAAAATAATTATGTGAATAAATATACAGAAAGTTTTGCTGCTAATCTTAAAGATTTGATAGGTGAAACGACAATAAGCGAATTCGCTGAAAAAGTTAAAATTCCACAACCTACTATTTCAAGATATCTATCGTGTCAAAGGCAAATTACTTTTGATAATCTTGTTGCATTGGCAGATTATTTTGATATCAGCATTGACGTTTTAATCTGAAGAAAAGATTATTGATATTTAGTTAAATGAACTGACCGACCGAGCGAAATATTTCGCTCGGTCGGTTTAAAAAAAATCACGGCAGGTTGTGCCGTGATTTTTTCAGTTAAATTAAACAAGCTCGATAATTGCTTCTTCGGCATTATCGCCCTTGCGGGTGCCTAACAGGTAGATTCGGGTATAACCGCCGCCCTGACCGAGTTCTTCGGCGCGCTGAGCGTATTTGGGAGCAATTTCGTTAAAGAGTTTTTCCATTAAAGGGTGCTTTATATCTGCCGTTCTCTTCTTGAAGTCGGACTTCTTTTCGTTGAAAGCCTTGACTTCCTGCAAATCGCGAAGCTTGCCCATAATCGCACGGCGTACAGCAAGTTTTTTGGGGCTGTCTTTGATGACTTTGCTCTTGATTTCCTTGCCTTTCTTGTCCGTAGTTACGACTTCGGTTTCTTCGTTGAGGTCGTAAACTCTGATTGCCTTGGTTATGATTTTTTCAACGTAGGGTTGAAGTTCTTTGGCTCTGGCGTGGGTGGTAGTTATCCTGCCGTACCATAAAAGCTCCGAAGCCTGATTGCGAAGAATTGCCAGTCTTTGCTCTGCCGTTTTTCCTAATTTGCCTGACATTTTTTAATCCTCCTTGTTTGCAAGTGTTAATCCGTAGGATTGAAGCTTCAAGATAACCTCGTCCAAAGACTTCCTGCCTAAGTTTCTTACTTTCAGCATTTCGTCTTCCGTCTTTTTGGTCAAATCTTCTACGGTATGAATGTTTGCGCGCTTTAAGCAGTTGTACGAACGGACGGACAAGTCCATCTCTTCGATCTGCATAGCGAGTATCTTTTGCTGTTTGTCATCCTCGTTCTTGACGAGAATATCCATTTCCTTTATGCTGTCCGAAAGATCGACGAACAGGGTTATGTGGTCCTGCATAATTTTAGCGGCGAGCGACACGATTTCTTTTGCACTGAACGCGCCGTTGGTCGTGATTTCAAGCGTGAGCTTGTCGTAGTCGGTTTTCTGTCCGACGCGCGTATTCTCAACCGAATAGTTGACCTTTTTGACGGGCGTATATATCGAGTCGATAGGGATGTAATCCAAAAGCTCGGTTCTGGTATGATCCGCGCCCTTGTAACCTCTGCCTCTGCCGATGGTTATTTCCATATCTATCTTTCCGCCTGCGTCCACGGTGCAGATATGCTGGTCGCCGTTGATTATTTCGATTTCCGCATCTTCGGAAATATCGCTTGCCTTTACTTCGCAGGGACCTTCTTTATAAAGGTGAACGACCTTTACGTAGTCCTTGTCTGTAACTTTGGTTTTTATTGCAAGCGTTTTTAAGTTGAGTATTATCTCGGTCACGTCTTCCTTGACGCCTGCCACTGCCGAAAATTCGTGTTTTACGGTTCCGTCAAGAAATCTTATACCCTGTGCAGCCGCTCCGGGAAGTGCGGAAAGCAGTATTCTTCTAAGGCAGTTGCCTATTGTAAGACCGAAGCCTTTTTCGAGCGGTTCGACGACGACTTTCGCATAGGACTGGTCCTCGCTTTCTTCCACTTCGATTTTCGGCATATCCATTTCGATCATATTGTTACCTCCTTGGATTCAGTTATTACTTGGAGTACAACTCGACAATCATATGCTCTGCTATCTGGCTGTCGATATCATCTCTTGCGGGAAGCGATAAAATTTTGCCTTCCAACTTTTCGGGGTTAAATTCAAGCCATTTGGGCATTACGCCGACTTTCATAGCTTTTATCGTTTCGAAATACTTATTCGAAGTTTTGTTTTCTTTGACCGTAATAACGTCTCCGACCTTGATTATATAGGAGGGAATGTTTACCTTCTTTCCGTTTACAAGGAAATGTCCGTGATTGACAAGCTGTCTTGCCTGTGAACGGCTTGCGCCGATACCCATACGGAAGATAACGTTGTCGAGTCTGCGCTCCAAAAGCGAAAGCATATTTTCACCGGTGATGCCTTTCATTCTGTCGGCTTTCTCGTAATATGCGCGGAACTGACCTTCCTGTACGCCGTAAATACGCTTAACCTTCTGCTTTTCGCGGAGCTGCTGACCGTATTCGGACACTTTCTTTCTGCCTGCGCCGTGCACACCCGGAGGCGTAGGTCTTTTTTCAAACGGGCACTTGCCTGTGTAGCACTTGTCGCCCTTTAAAAACAATTTTCCGCCCTCTCTTCTGCAAAGACGGCATTTTGCTTCTCTGTACGTTGCCATATTATTATCTTTACCTCCGATTATACTCTACGACGCTTAGGCGGTCTGCATCCGTTGTGGGGAATAGGCGATACGTCCGAAATCAGCGTGATTTCGACGTCGCACGCGCCTATTGCTCTTATAGCCGACTCCCTGCCTGCGCCGGGGCCTTTAACGTAAACTTCCGCAGAACGGAGTCCGTGTTCTTTTGCCTGCTTTACAGCGGTTTCGCAAGCCATCTGCGCCGCGAACGGCGTTCCCTTTCTCGAACCCTTGAAGTTGAGACTGCCTGCGCTTGACCAGCTTATAACGTTGCCCTGTAAATCGGTAACGGTAACGAGCGTGTTATTGAAGGTCGACTGAATGTGTACCTGACCTTTGTCGACTTTTTTAAGCTCTCTACGCTTTCTCGTAGTCTGCTTTTTAGTATTTCCTGCCATACCTTACCTCCTTACTTTGCTCCTTTCTTCTTAGCGACCGTACGGCGCGGACCTTTTCTCGTCCTTGCGTTGGTCTTTGTGGACTGTCCCCTTACGGGCAGACCCTTTCTGTGACGGATACCGCGATAGCATCCGATTTCCATAAGCCTTTTGATGTTGAGCGAAACTTCGCTTCTGAGTTCGCCCTCGACCCTGTAATTGTGGTCGATGTATTCTCTGAGTTTCGAAACGGTTGTTTCGTCCAGATCCTTAACTCTTGTATCGGGGTCAACGCCCGTCGCAGCGAGAATCTTCTGCGACGTCTTCAAGCCGATACCGTAAATATAGGTAAGCCCTATCTCTATTCTCTTCTCTCTTGGTAAATCCACACCGGCAATACGTGCCATAGATTTAATTCCTCCGTTAAATTTTAAAATGTTTTGTTATGTCAACCCGTTTAACTTTCAGCTTAAAATTTCGGAATGTAGCTGAAAATTCAAACAGAAATAGTTTTCTGCTATTATACAGCGCCCTGCAAACCGTTTCAACGCGGTTAAAACGTGAAAGAGCCGACAGGATAAATAGTTACGCTATAAAACCCGCAAAGCGGTATTTCGGTTAAAAGAAGCAAGCATAACACTGCCGAATGTACGGCAGTTTTTAAAGCGGCTTCCGAGCGGTAAAATACGGAGATACGAGCAAGACAAGGAGAGTGCGGATTTGTTCGCAGGAAGTGTACACCGAGGTACACGCCCAAGACAAAACGCAAACTCGACGCTGTATTGCGACGTATATACGTATTTTAATTTAGCCCTGACGCTGTTTATGGCTCTTGTTTTTACTACAAATAACCATTACTTTTCCGTTTCTCTTGATTACTTTGCATTTATCGCACATAGGCTTTACAGAAGGTCTGACTTTCATAAAAAATATCCTCACAAAAAATTTCGGCTATTTAAGCGCCTTCAATTTTTTCGTGATTTGAGAGGCGTTGCCTCTCTTTTTGCGATTTTAATGGCAAACTTATTATATAATCGCAAAAATTCACTCCACTGAGGTGGCGTAGCCACAAATTGAGTGCGCGGGCGCAGGGAAACCCTGCTTGCGCCGTTATTTCATTTTAATTTTCCTCACAAAAAATTTCGGCTGTTTATGCTCAAATTTTTTTCTTTGTTAGAGCGGTCGTTTCGCCGTTTGCATTGTTCGCTCAGTTTTTACTGCGCCAGGTAATGCGGCCTTTGGTCAAATCGTAAGGGCTCATTTCAAGCTTGACGTTATCGCCCTCGATTATGCGGATATAGTTCATACGCAATTTGCCCGAAATATAGGCTGTAATTACGTATCCGTTTGTTAGTTTAACTTTAAAGTTCGCGTTCGGAAGGCACTCTATTACCTTTCCTTCGGCTTCTATAACGTCGTCTTTTGACACACGCAACCTCTCAAAATATTTACTGTTCCACTTCGGGCTTCGGGCAGTTGTAACCTTTAAGCGCGGAATACACTTCCGTGTCAAAGACCTGTCTGCCGTCGATAAGTTTCAAAGCGATAGTTTCGGCTTTTTCGGGCAACAACCTGACGTGTTTAATGTTTTTACGCTTCGGAGTGGCAAGTTTTTTGAAATTGCCGTCCACGACGCCCACTGAACCGTCGGGATATATCAGCTTGATAAGATAATATCTTCCCTTATCCCTGCCCTGAGTGCTCTGGCATATACCGCCTATCATAGGAATTTTCAACTTCATAAAAATCTCACAAAGATTATAACGTTAAAATCTCTACGCCGTCATCTTTTATCAGAACGGTATTTTCGTAGTGCGCCGACGGAAGTCCATCCGCGGTAGTCACCGTCCAGCCGTCCGTCTGACTGAAATTGACCTTATGCGTACCGGCGTTGACCATAGGCTCTATGCAGATAGTCATTCCGCTCTTCAATCTTATGCCGGTGCCTGCTCTTCCGTAGTTGGGAACGGCAGGATCTTCGTGCATTTCTCTGCCTATCCCGTGACCCGTGAGAGCACGGACTACACTGTAACCGTTTGCTTCGGCGTGGGTCTGAACTTTATAACCGATATCGTACAGAGGAACGCCTGCCTGCAAGCCCTCTATTGCCTTGAAAAAACATTCTTCCGTCACTTTAACGAGCCGTCTTTTCTCCTCTGAAACGTTACCTATCAGAAAAGTTCTGCACGCGTCGCCGTGATAGCCGTTCTTTTCGGCTGTGATATCCACGCTTACGATGTCGCCGTCGAGGATAACTCTGTCCGACGGTATTCCGTGAACGACCACCTCGTTTACCGAAACGCAGGAGCTTGCCGGATAACCGTCATAACCGAGTTCGGAGGGATAGGCTCCGCAGGAAGTGATATACTTATAGACGAGTTCGTCCACGTCCTTGGTAGTCATACCCGCTTTGATATTCCTGCCTACGAAATCGAGCGTTTCCCTGACGATACGGCAGCTTTCGCGCATATATTCTATTTCTTTTTCGGTTTTGATCTTAATCATTTAAAAACTTATCTAAAATTGCGCAAATCTGTACGAACACATCGTCGGGACTGCCCTCTCCGCTTGTTACGCTATAAAGCTTACCCTGAGATTTGTAGTACTCGATAAGAGGCGCAGTCTGCGACTTATAGGTCGAAAGCCTTGTTTTGACCGTTTCGGGAACGTCGTCGGGACGCTGGTACAGCTTACCTCCGCACTTTGCGCAGGTTTCACTGCCCTGAAGCGTGGAAACGTGATAGCTTTCACCGCACGCGCACATACGGCGGCCGCAGATTCTGTCCATAAGAAGGCTTTCGTCGACGTCGATATTCAGACAGATATCGATATCTGCGAATTTGTCGAGTTGCTGAGCCTGAAACAGATTGCGCGGAAAACCGTCGAGCATATAACCTTGTCCGGCGTCCTTCCAGCTCAGCCTGTCCTTTACGATTTCACAGGTGACCTCGTCGGGAACGAGCCTGCCCGAATCGGTGTAAGATTTTGCAATCTTACCGATTTCGGTGCCGTTTTTTATGTTGGCGCGGAATATATCTCCGGTCGAAATGTGCAAAAGCTTGTATTTGCCTGCAATTCTGCTTGCCTGAGTGCCTTTGCCGGCGCCCGGTGCGCCGAGTAAAATTATTTTCATATAAATATTACCACCTTTATAAAATGTGGAGATACAAGCAGAACAAGGCGTCTGCGGATTTTGCGAAGGAGTTTACATAGACGTAAATGACTGAGCAAAAACGTAAAGACAACACCGTTATGCGAAGTATATACGCATTTTATTTGAGGAAGCCCTTATAGTTTTTCATCATCAGCTGCGATTCAAGCTGTTTGTCAAGCTCCAACGCAACCGAAACCACGATGAGAATACCCGTAGTCGAGAATACCGACAGAAGCGCCGTATCCGTTACGTTGAGAAGACTCAGAGCTATCATCGAGATAAGCGACGGAATGAACGCAACAAGCGAGAGATAGATCGCACCGAAGAGCGTTATTCTGTTGGATATCTTTTTGAGATAGTCGGCAGTAGGTCTGCCCGGTCTTATGCCCTGAATGAAACCGCCGTTCTGCTGAATGGTCTTTGAAACATCCTCGGGATTGAATTGCATCGACTGATAGAAGAATGCAAATGCGAAAATGAGAACGCAGAGCGTTATCATATAGATGAGCTGTCCGTACCAGGCGCCCGTAGCCGAGAACCACTCGTTGAGCCCAGCGTTCGCCGAACTGTCGGGCCAGAACAGGGAGATAATCATCTGAGGGAAGGAAATTATCGCAAACGCGAAGATGAGGGGCATAACGCCCGAACCGGAAATCCTGATGGGGATAACCGACGACTGTCCGCCGTACATCTTCCTGCCCTTTACCTGTTTTGCGTACTGGACGGGTATTCTTCTCTCGGATAAGTCGACTGCGACTATCGCGGTGAATTCAAGCACTGTAAGTATTGCGAAACCTAACAGCTCCCAAAGAACCGAAGGAGTGCCCGTGAAAGCGAGTTTGAATTTTTCAACGATGGTAAGACCTGCGGTAGAAATAATACCGATGAAGATAATAAGCGAAATGCCGTTGGAAATTCCGTACTCGGTAATTCTTTCGCCGATCCACATAACGAGCATTGCACCCGCAGTATATACGACCGTTAAGAAAATCCCTGCTATCCACTTAGCGCCCGTTTCGGAAATTCCGCTGCCGTTTGCATAGTGACCGAAGAGCGAGAGTTTGATAGCGTCGCTCTGCATACCGAAGTTGATAACGATACCGATTGCCTGCGCAACTGCAAGCGCGATCGTAACGTAACGGGTTATCTGCGCGATTTTCTTCCTGCCTTCTTCGCCCTGCTTGGACATACGTTCAAGCGCCGGAATACCGACGGTAAGAAGCTGAATTATAATCGACGCATTGATGTAGGGGCTTATACCGAGCGCAAACAGCGTTGCGTTGGCAAGCGAACCGCCCGTTATGCTGGTTAAAATTTCAAGGAAAGAAAAGCTTCCGTCGTTAATATAACTTTTGAACGTATCAACGTCGATGCCCGGAACGGGAATATAACAGCCGAGACGGAAGATGAGAAGCAGAAGAAGAGTAATAAATATCTTCTTTCTGATTTCCTTTACCTTAAAACAATTTTTTATTGTTTCAAACATTTTGAACCTCTTTGTCGAAGGCGCATCCGAACGCCTTCCGCTGAGTATTATTCTGCGATTTCGCAGGTTCCGCCGGCTTTTTCTATTGCCGTCTTAGCGCTTTCGGAAAATTTTGCGGCTTTTACGGTGAGCTTGACTTTGAGTTCGCCCGTGCCGAGGACTTTGAGTCCAGCGGAATTCTTGACGTCCTTTGCAAGGTTGTTAGCGCAAACGTAGTCGAAATCGACGACGGTGCCTGCCGCAACCTTTTCAAGCTGGCTTAAATTTATGATCGTGTAGCGCGTTGCCCACTTGTTGTGGAAGCCGCGTTTGGGAATACGTCTTGCCAAAGGCATCTGACCGCCCTCGAAACCGGGACGGACGCCGCCGCCCGAACGTGCCCATTGACCTTTATGTCCTTTACACGAAGTTTTGCCGTGACCGGAGCCTATTCCTCTGCCGAGCCTTTTGGTGCGCGTCGTTGCGCCCTCGGCAGGCGATAATGTATCTATTCTCATTATTTGTCACCTTCCTTTTCTATTTTAAGAAGGTATGCAACCTTTTTGATCTGTCCTAAGTTGGCAGAATTTTCGTCAAAGGTCTTTGTACTTCCTATTTTTTTGAGTCCGAGCGCCGCAACAGTTGCTTTAACCGTCTTGGTTTCGTTGGACGCACTTTTAATAAGCGTTACCTTAATCATTACGCTCCTCCGTTAAAGTGATAATTCTTCCACGCTCTTTCCGCGTGCCGAAGCAACGTCTTCGGGGGACATCAGCTCGTAAAGTCCGTTGACGGCAGCCTTTACGCAGTTGATAGGATTGGAAGTGCCGTGCGACTTGGTTCTGACGTCCTTTACGCCTGCGGCTTCCATAACCGCACGGACGGGTCCGCCTGCGATAACGCCGGTACCTTCGGAAGCAGGCATCATAAGAACCGAGCCTCTGCCGAACACACCCGTTACGGTATGAGGAATGGAAGTTTCTTTGAGGTTGACTTTTCTCATAGCCTTTTTAGCCTGAGCCGTAGCTTTTTCGATAGCTTCGGGAACTTCCTTTGACTTTCCCGTGCCGTAGCCTACCGAACCGTTGCCGTCGCCGACGACCACGAGAGCCGCAAAGCGCATATTTCTACCGCCCTTTACGGTTTTGGTAACTCTGTTTACCTGTATAAGCTTTTTGATAAGCCCGTCGTCTTCCTGCCTTTTTGCTCTTTCTCTTCTTGCAGGTCTTTCTTTCTTTTCTTCCATAATTAGCTCCTTAGAAATTGAGTCCGGCTTCTCTTGCGCCGTCTGCCACTGCCTGTACACGTCCCGTATAGAGATAACCGCCTCTGTCGAAAACGACTTCTTTGATACCTAAGTCGAGCGCCTTTTTAGCGGCGGCCTTGCCGACTGCTTTTGCGGCGTCGGTCTTGGTCATATCCTTGATTTCGGACTTGACGGCCTTTTCCATAGTCGAAGCCGAGCAGAGCGTAACGCCTTTCGTATCGTCGATTATCTGAACGTAAATATGGTTCAGACTTCTGTAAACGTTGAGGCGCGGAGTCTGTGCCGTACCGGTAATTTTCTTTCTTACCCTTGTATGACGGCGCTGTCTTTCTGCATTTTTATCTATCATTTTAATCATAATAAATTCTCCTTAATAAGGCAAAACCTCAGTTGGAAAGCAATTGCACGCAGGACAAGAAGTGCGCGGCTTTGCCGAGGGCGTGTACAATGAAGTACACAACCGAAAGCAAAACGCAAGCACGACGCCGTAGTGCGTGATAAATGCTTTTCAAAAAATTACTTTTTGCCTTTGCCTCCCGTCTTACCTTCCTTCCTCTCGATAACTTCGTCGCTGTATGCGATGCCGTAACCGTGGTAGGGTTCGGGAACTCTTATTTTACGGATATTTGCGGCGACCTGACCGACTTTCGTCTTGTCGATGCCGGAAACGACTATTTCGTTCTGCGAAGGACATTCGAGCTTAACGCCGTCTGTTTCGACAAATTCAACGGGGTGGGAAAAGCCGACGTTCATAACGAGCTTGTTGCCCTGTTTTGCAACCTTCCAGCCTACGCCGTTTACCTTTAAGGTCTTCTTGTAGCCTTCGGTCACGCCGACGACCATATTGTGAAGAAGCGCTCTGTACAAACCGTGTTTAGCCTCGTCCGAAGGAGCCGTGCCCGTCTTGACGACGTGAGCTTCCGCGCCCTCGATTTTAATATCGATACCGCCTGCGACGTCCTGCGTAAGCGTACCCTTTGCGCCCTTTACCGTTATAACTCCGCCGTTGAATTCGACGGTAACGCCGGCCGGAATTGCTACGGGTAATTTACCTATTCTTGACATATCTAAATTACCTCCTTACCAGATATAGCAAAGCACTTCGCCGCCAACGTTGGCAGCCTTAGCTTTCCTGTCCGTCATTATTCCTTTGTTCGTTGAAAGAATTGCGATACCCAAACCGTCTAAAACCTTAGGCATATCTTCTACGCCGGAATACGAGCGGAGACCGGGCTTTGAAATTCTTTTGAGTCCGTTTATAACCGACTGCTTTTTGCCGACGTATTTAAGCGTAATCAAAAGCTTGCCGCTATAGCCGTCCTCGACGAGTTTCAAATCGGAAATATAGCCCTCTTCGAGCAAAATATCCGCAATTGCTTTCTTCATATTGGATGAGGGAACCTCAACCGTGTCTTTATTTACCATAATCGCATTTCTGATGCGAGTGAGCATATCTGCTATCGGATCTGTCATAACTACACCTCTCTTACCAACTTGATTTCTTGACACCGGGAATTTGTCCCTTGTAAGCAAGGTTTCTGAAACAGATACGGCAAACTCCGTACTTGCGGAGAACTGCGTGAGGTCTTCCGCAAATGGAACATCTCGTATACGCTCTCGTTGAGTATTTAGCAGGCTTCTGCTGCTTGTTTATCATTGCTTTCTTTGCCATAACTTTCTCCTTACTTCTTGAAGGGCATACCCATCGCCCTTAAAAGCTCTCTGGCTTCTTCATCCGTCTTGGCGGTTGTTACGAAGCAGATATCCATACCTCTTATTTTCTCGACCTGATCGTACTGGATCTCGGGGAAAACAAGCTGTTCCTTTAAGCCCATACAGTAGTTTCCCTTGCCGTCGAAACTGTCGGCGGGAACGCCCCTGAAGTCGCGGACTCTGGGAAGAGCCAAAGATACGAGCTTATCGTAGAAATCGTACATCATCTTGCCGCGGAGCGTAACTTTGATACCTATCGTCATACCTTCGCGGACTTTGAAGTTTGCAACCGACTTCTTTGCCTTGCAGAGTACAGGCTGTTGACCTGCGATCTGCTTGATCTCGTTCTGTGCCATCTGAATGGACTTTGCATTGTCCTTTATGTCGCCTAAACCCGAGCTTATCACTATCTTTACAAGCTTAGGAACCTGCATCGGGTTTTTGTAACCGAATTTTTTGGTAAGCGCGGGGACTACTTCTTTTTCATAGCTTTCGATTATTCTTGATTTATACACTTTTGCAGCCATAATTCCCCTCCTTACTCTTCTGCCTTATCCTCGGAAGGAGCCGCAGTTTCCGCCTCTTCCTTCTTTGCACGCTTTCTTACGCGCTTCTTCGGCTCTTCCTTCTTGGCAGTCTTTCCGCCCTTGCCGGAATAAGCCTTGTCAAGCACTGCGCCGCACTTGGGGCAAACTCTGTGTTTTTCCTTGCCCTCGACGTTGTACTTTATACGGACAGCCTTGTCGCACGAAGGGCAGACGACCATAACGTTGGATACGTCGATGGGAGCTTCCTTTTCGACGATTTTCGAAACTTCGTTAGCCTTTCTTGCTTTCTGTGATTTCTTGTGGATATTCACGCCTTCCACAACCACCGTTCCGCTCTTAGGAGAAGTGGCAACTACTTTGCCCTGCTTGCCCGCATACTTACCGGTGATAACCAAAACATTATCATTCAATTTTACGTTCATAGCTTCTTCCCTCCCTTAAAGCACTTCGGGTGCGAGAGATATTATTTTCATATAGTTCTTTTCTCTCAGTTCTCTTGCAATCGGTCCGAAGATACGCGTTCCGCGGGGCTCCTGATTGTTACCGATTATTACTGCGGCATTTTCATCGAATCTGATGTAAGTGCCGTCTTCGCGCCTGATGCCCTTTGCCGTGCGAACGATTACCGCTTTAACTACTTCGCCCTTCTTGACCGCACCGCCGGGGTTGGCAGTCTTGACGGAACATACGATAACGTCGCCTATGTTTGCGGTCTTTCTGAACGAACCGCCGAGCACCTTTATACACATAAGCTCTTTCGCGCCGCTGTTGTCTGCGGCTTTGAGCCTTGTCTGAGGTTGTATCATAAATTTACTCCTTTAAATTTGAAACTTACAACTAATAAATTTTGCAGAGGATTGTTCCCGATCTACATAAGCGAGGGGAGAGCCCCGCTCTGCATTAAACCGCAGATACAATCATAACTTTACTCAATATTCATAAAATTCGGAGAAGCGAGCAGAGCAAGGCGACTGCGGATTTTGCGAGGGAGCATACAAAGAAGTATGTGACCGAGCAAAAACGTAAAGTCAACACAGCTATGCGACGCTTATACGGATTTTATTTAGCTTTTTCGATAACTTCAGCCACGCGCCAGTTCTTATCCTTCGACAGTTTACGCGTTTCGACTATTCTCACCTTATCGCCCTCGCCGCACTCGTTGTTTTCGTCGTGCGCCTTGAAACGGGTGGTTCTTGTTATCGTCTTTTTATAGAGGGGGTGTTTCGTCTTTTCGGTGACTGCAACCACTACGGTCTTATCCATCTTGTCCGAAACCACGAGCCCCACTCTCTCTTTACGAAGATTTCTTTCTTCCATCGTCTGCCTCCTTAAGCCTTCAACTGCCTTGCACGGATAACCGTGTTCACACGCGCGATATCCTTCTTGATAAGGTTTATCGACAGGGGGTTGTCAAGCTGTCTGCTCGCCTGGCGGAAACGCAGGTTGAAAAGTTCGCTCTTCAATTCTTTAAGCTTAGCTTCAAGCTCTTCGTCGCTTAAATTAACTATTTCCTTAGCCTTCATTAGCTTCCACCTCTTCTTTCTTTATGAACTTGCATTTGACGGGAAGCTTATGACTTGCAAGACGCATAGCTTCTCTTGCAACGTCCTCGGCAACGCCTGCCATTTCGAACATAACTCTGCCGGGCTTTACAATAGCTACCCAGTATTCTACCGAGCCTTTACCGGAACCCATACGGGATTCGGCAGGGTGCCTTGTGATAGGCTTGTGAGGGAAGATATCTATCCAGACTTTACCGCCTCTGCGGATAAATCTCGTCATTGCGATACGCGCCGCCTCTATCTGACGGGAAGTGATTCTTGCCGCGCTTTCGGCAACAAGACCGTATTCGCCGTAAGCGATTTTATTTCCCTTCTGCGCAGTGCCCTTCAAGTTGCCCCTGTGCTGTTTTCTTCTTTTAACTCTCTTAGGAATTAACATAATTATTCTTCGCCTCCCTCCGAGATTGCCAGCTTCTTATTGCCGGTAAGGACTTCGCCCTTATAGATCCAGCACTTGATGCCGAGCACACCGAACGTGGTGTGAGCTTCGGCGAAGCCGTAATCGATGTCTGCACGCAACGTCTGAAGAGGGATCGAACCGTCGTGATAACTTTCGCTTCCTGCGATTTCTCTGCCGTCAAGACGACCGCTGACGGTGATTTTGACGCCCTTCGTGCCGGTCTTTGCAACCTTTGCGATCTGCTGTTTTACGGCTCTTCTGTAAGATACGCGCTTTTCAAGCTGAGCCGCGACAGACTCTGCCACGAGCTGTGCGTCCTGATCGATCTTTTCAACCTTTCTGACGTTGATTATAATTGCCTTGCCCTTGGTAAGAGAAGCAAGGTCCTTCTTGATAACTTCTATTTCCGAGCCGGCCTTGCCGATAAGCACGCCGGGGCGGCCGGTGTAGATACCTACTTCAACCTTATTCGCTGCCCTTACGATGGTTATCTTGCTGATAGCGGCGTCGTAGTACTTCTTCTTGATGAAGGTACGGATCACGTTGTCTTCTTTAAGATTTGCGCCGAACGATTTCTTATCTGCATACCACTGGGTGTCCCAGCTCTTTATTATACCGACTCTTAAACCGTGAGGATTAACTTTCTGTCCCATATCTCTTCTCCTTATACCTTCTTCGCATCGAGTATTACAGTGATGTGGCTCGTTCTCTTCAAAATCGCGTGACCCCTTCCCTTGGAAACGGGCTGCATTCTTTTGAGGTGGGGACCGCCGTCGGCAAAAGCCTCTGCGACGTATAAATCGCCCCTGTCCATACCCTGATTGTGTTCTGCATTTGCAGCGGCCGAGAGAAGAACTTTCTTGACTTCCGCGCTTCCGCCCTTATCGCAATAGGTGAGTATAGCTTCCGCTTCGTCTACGGATTTACCGCGGATGAGCGCAAGAACCGTTCTTACCTTATAGGGTGAAAGTCTGAGATATTTAGCCTTTGCGTAAGGACGTTTATCCTTGTTGGCTTCAATTCTTTCTTTCTTTTTATTCATATTGCTTGCCATAACGTAACTTCTCCTTACTTCTTGGCGGTTTTAGCCGCGTGCCCCTTGAACGTTCTCGTAGGCGCGAACTCGCCGAGCTTGCATCCTACCATATCTTCGGTTACATATACGGGAACGTGTTTTCTTCCGTCGTAAACCGCAATAGTGTGTCCTACCATTTCGGGGAATATCGTTGTCGCGCGCGACCAGGTCTTGACGACCTTCTTCTCGCCGGCAGCGTTCATCGCCTCGATCCTTGCCATAAGTCTTCCTTCGGCATAAGGTCCTTTCTTAACGCTTCTTGACATTTAATATTCCTCCTTAATTAATTCTCTTCAAAATGAACTTTGAAGTGGGATTTTTCTTCTTTCTGGTCTTATAACCGAGAGCAGGCTTGCCCCAAGGGGTCATAGGACCTGCGTGTCCGACAGGGCTCTTGCCTTCGCCGCCGCCGTGAGGGTGGTCGCAGGGGTTCATAACCGCACCGCGGACGGTGGGTTTGATTCCGAGATATCTCGTCTTGCCCGCCTTGCCGAGGTGAATAATCTCGTGCTCGACGTTGCCTACCTGACCTATCGTAGCCTTGCACTTAACGGGAACGTATCTCATTTCGCCCGAAGGCATTTTCAAGGTTGCGTAAGCTCCCTCTTTTGCCATTATCTGAGCCGACATACCGGCCGCTCTTGCGATCTGCGCGCCTCTGCCGGGCTGCAGCTCGATTGCGTGAACGATCGTACCTACGGGGATATCCGCAAGCGCGAGGCAGTTGCCCGCCTTGATGTCCGCGCCCTTGCCGGAGAGCACCTTGTCGCCCGCATTAAGTCCGATGGGAGCGAGGATATACCTCTTTTCGCCGTCGGCGTAAGCAAGTAAAGCGATGTGAGCCGATCTGTTGGGATCGTACTGAATACTCTTGACCGTTGCCGGAATCCCGTCTTTGTTGCGCTTGAAATCTATGATTCTGTATTTGGTTCTGTTTCCGCCGCCGATATGACGAACGGTGATTTTACCCTGATTGTTTCTTCCGCCCGATTTGCGCTTATCCGTAAGCAAACTCTTTTCGGGTTTGTCGCCCGTGAGTTCGGTGTATGCGCTTACCGTCATAAAACGACGGGACGGGGAAGTCGGTTTATACCTTTTAACTGCCATAATCCTTGTCCTCCTTACGATAACGAGTTGAAGAACTCAATCGCTTTGGAATCAGCCGTAAGCTGTACGATCGCCTTCTTGTAGTCGGGCGTGTAACCTTCGTTTCTGCCCATTCTTTTAAGCTTGCCCTTGCAATTCACGGTGTTTACGTATTTGACGTCAACCCCGAAAAGCTTTTCAACAGCCTGCTTGATCTGTGTCTTATCTGCCGACTTTCTGACGATAAACATATACTTTTTATCAGCCAGACCGTCGTAACCCTTTTCAGTTAAAAGAGGTTTAATTATAATATCTTCTGCAAACATTATTCTCCGTAGACCTCCTCTATTTTTGCAACCGCCGCTTTTGTCATAACGACTTTCTGATTTGCGACGACTTCGTAGGTTGAAATCTGCTGTACGGGAAGCGTGGTGAATTTTTCGATATTCGCCGCCGCTCTGATTACCTTGACGTCATCGTTATCCATAACGACCACCGCAGACTTGTCCAGCTTTAAAGCCTTCTGAAAAGCTACCATTTCCTTGGTTTTGCCTTCCTTGACTTCGAGCTTGTCGACAACCAAAAGTTCGCCGTCTGCAACCTTTTTGGAAAGTGCGGAAATCAAAGCCGCAACCTTTGCCTTCTTGTTCATATCCTTGGAAAAATCACGGCTCTTGGGTGCGAATACGACGCCGCCCTTTATCCACTGCGGAGCCCTGATGGAACCCTGCCTTGCGTTGCCCGTGCCTTTCTGTCTCCACGGCTTTCTTCCGCCTCCCCTTACTTCCGTACGGGTAAGAGTGGATTTCGTGCCCTGTCTTTCGTTCGCAAGTCTTGTAACAACCGCCTGATGAATGAGCGGTTCGTTATACTCTGCGCCGAATACCTTTTCGCTTAAATCTATCGTGCCGGCCTCTTTGCCGTCCATTTTATATACTTTAATTGTAGGCATTTCAATACTCCTTATTTAACGGTGTCGTTTATGGTAACGATGCTTCCGTTTGCACCGGGAACCGAACCTTTGATAAGAAGGCAGTTTCTTTCGGTGTCTACCTTGACGATTTCAAGATTCTGTACCGTCGTAGCTTCTACGCCGTAGTGACCGGGCAGGTTTTTGTGCTTGAATACTCTCGACGGATCGCTTATCGAGCCCATTGAACCGGGTTCTCTGTGCACGGGGCCGACGCCGTGAGTTTCTTTAAGTCTGTGCTGATTCCATCTCTTGATAACGCCGGAGAAGCCGTGACCTTTCGAAGTTCCGTGAACGTCGACTTTATCGCCTGCGCTGAACACGTCAACTTTTACTTCCTTTCCGACTTCGTACGATGCAAGCTCCGCAAGGCGGAATTCTTTAAGCACTTTGCAGGGCTTTACGCCTGCTTTCTTGTACTGACCTAATTCAGGTTTCGTGAGTGTTTTTTCCTTTGCCTCGCCAAAACCGAGCTTCAGAGCCGAGTAGCCGTCCTTTTCTACGGTTTTGATCTGCACTATCGGGCAGGGGCCTGCCTCGATGACCGTTACGGGAATTACCTTTCCCTCTGCCGTGAATATCTGCGTCATTCCGGCTTTACGTCCGATGATTGCTTTATTCATTAATAAAGATCCTCCAAAATATTTTTTCTCAGATACCGCGTTTACCGTTCCGCCGTCTTATATATAAGGCATATACCGTCGTCTGTAAATCGTAGAGTATCTATATTATTAATAATGTTATATGGTTTTGCCGTAATCAACTCTGTGTTTTACAGCGCTTTAATTGCAAAGACGCATCAGAGTTTGATTTTGATATCAACGCCCGCAGGAAGCTGAACCGTATCCAACAGCTTAGCATTAGGCGTGTAGATGTCGATAATTCTCTTATACGTTCTCTGCTCGAACTGCTCGCGGCTGTCCTTATACTTGTGGGGTGAACGCAGAATAGTGATTATTTCCCTTTCTGTGGGAAGGGGGATGGGTCCCGAAATTTTCGCTCCGCCCTTCTTCATCGTTTCAACGATGCGCGAAGCCGCCAAATCCACGAGCTCGTGATCGTAAGCTGCCAACTTAATTCTGATTTTCTGTGCTGCCATTTTGTTTCTCCTTATTATACTAACAAATTTCTTAATGCCGTCAACGCAACCGTGTGTATCGCAACTTTTCACATAAAAAATCAGCTGCGGTTAGTCGCAGGGATCGCGCCCCTACATTTGTCAGCGTAAATTATCTGTTCCGTCAGCTGAGCGGTATTTTGCAGTAACTTCACGCCTCTACCCTATACACAAGGTCAAAAGAGCATAGTAATGCCTATATTGACACACTTGACAAGTATAACCCAAAAATCAACCTAAGTCAAACGAATTATGCCTGTTTTTCAAAAAAATTTCCAAAAATTTACGCGGTCGGAATATTCCGACCGCGTGTATAATATATTGCAAAAAATATTGAATTATTCGGACATACTTTCACACACGAAACGCACGCCCAGCTTTACACCCTCTTTGAAATAGAACCCGTTCGATTCAAATTCCGCGTCAGAATAGCAGTCAACTAATTTATTAAGTATTTCTTTTTGTTCGTCATTCAGCGTTTTTTCAAGTTTTTTGTAATTTTTATCCGCCAAAATCTGATATTCCTCATAATTCTCATTATTTCTTATTTTCCCTTGAATACCGCTATCCGGACCGAATAAATAATCAATAATCGAACGTTCCATTTTTCACCTCTTTTTTAATATTATATTAGGAATATTTCCTAATGTCAAGCATTTATTAGGAAAATATCCTATAATTGTAATATGAAAAATTACCTGACGCGTTTAAAAACTTTAAGATGCGAAAAGCAATTGAGTCAAAAACAACTTGCCGCCGAATTAAAGACGACAAACAGCAGTGTTTGCGATTGGGAATGTGGACGAGCCGAACCAGATATCGAAACTTTAATTCAGATTGCAAAATTTTTTGAAGTCAGCGTTGACTACCTCTTAGGTTTGGAAGATTGACAAGCCTTACGCTTGGCTATGTATCTTAATACCTTACCGCTTGACTTGCTTTTCGCTAATCAGACTTAACCCGACCGCGTTCTGCGCTGTCGGGTTTTTTTATTTAAAAATTTTAATTTGCCTATTGAAAAGCGCGCATTTCCATAGTATAATATAAATATCATTTGATAAAGGGGAAAAATTGTATGGATATTACTGCAAAGAATATCAGAAACATTGCGGTCATCGGGCACAGCGGCGAGGGAAAAACGACGCTTTGCGAAGCTATGCTTTTCAACGGCGGAGCTATCGACAGAATAGGCAGAGTCGAGGACGGCACTGCGTTTCTGGACTTTGACGAAGCCGAAAAAGCAAAAAAACTTTCCGTCTACGCCTCGGTCGCCTGTCTGTTCTGGAAGGGCGTAAAAATCAACCTTCTGGATCTTCCCGGGTTTTACGACTTCGAGGGCGAACGCAGAGAGGGACTTTCCGCCTGCGGCGCGGCGATACTCGTTATCGGCGCGAACGGAATTATTCCTATCGGCGCGGAAACCGTTATAGAATACTGCCTCAAAGCAAAAAAACCGCTGATAATTTTCATAAACGGAATGGATAAGCCGAACGCCGACTACGTCGGCACGCTCGCCGCGCTAAAAGACAAGTATGCAGGCAAGCTTGCTCCCATTCAGATACCCGTTATGGACGGCGAAAAAATGACGGGTTACGTCAACGCGATTCAGGAAAGGTGCTACGAGTTTTCGACTTCGGGGCCGAAAGAAGTTGCCCTTCCCGAAAACCTCAAAACCGAAATGGAAGAAATGCAGGCTAACCTTATGGAAGCGGCGGCAGAAAACGACGAAATTCTGCTTGACAAATATTTTTCCGACGGAAAACTGTCCAAAGAGGACACTATACACGGCATACGGAAAGGCATTCTCACGGGCAGCGTAATTCCCGTAATGGCAGGCAGCGCGCTTTACAACAGGGGCGTAATAAACCTTTTAGACGAAATCGTCAGCTATATGCCGTCGGCAAACGAAAGGCTTAACGCCATTGCAACCGACCTTGAAAAAGACGATATCGTCAGCATCTCCTGCGAGGAAAACGCACCGCTTGCGGCGCAGGTGTTCAAAACAGTTCACGACCCCTATTCGGGAAAACTCAGCTATATCAAGATTTTCAGGGGGAAGTTGAAATCGGGCACGACCGTGTACAATCCCAACACCGACAGCGAGGAGCGCATAGGTCAGATTTTCCTGCTTAAAGGCAAAAAGACCGAACTCGTCACCGAGCTCGGCGCAGGGGATATAGGCGCGCTCAATAAACTGAACGCCACGCTCACGGGCCACTCGCTCTGCGCGCAGGGCACTAAAATTCAGTTCGACCCCATCGCGTTCCCCAAGCCCTGCCTTTCGCTTGCGGTAAGGGCAGCAGATAAAAAGAACGAGGACAAAGTTTTTTCGGGTTTCTCTAAAATGTGCGAAGAGGACTGCACCCTTTCGGTTGAAAAGAACAGCGAAACAGGCGAGCTTATCGTCAGCGGTCAGGGCGAAATACATATAGAAATTCTTGCAAAAAAATTGAAATCGAGATACGGAATAGACGTAATTTTATCCGAACCGAAAATCCCTTACAGGGAAACTATCAAAGCCGTTGCCACAGCCGAAGGCAAACACAAAAAGCAGTCGGGCGGACACGGTCAGTACGGACACTGCAAAGTGCGCTTCGAGCCGTGCGAAAGCGAGTTCGAGTTCGGCGACGAGGTTGTCGGCGGAGCCGTGCCCAGACAGTATATCCCCGCAGTTGAAAAGGGTTTGCGGGAATGTATGGCAAGAGGCGTTCTGGCAGACTATCCCGTTACGGGCGTCAGAGCTGTGCTGTTCGACGGAAGCTATCACGACGTGGACTCTTCCGAAATGGCGTTCAAAATGGCGGCGGCGCTCGCGTTCAGGGACGGAATACTGAAAGCAAAACCCACACTTTTAGAACCCGTTATGAAACTTAAAGTCGCCGTATCGGACGACTGCCTCGGTGCGGTGCTGGGCGACGTATCAAAACGGCGCGGAAGAATCTGCGACAGTCACACAGGGGACGGAATTTCAACGGTGACCGCCGAAGTTCCGCTTGCGGAAATAACCAAATACGCAACCGATTTAAGGGGCTTAACGCGCGGACAGGGCAAGTTCACAACCGAGTTTTTGCGCTACGAGGAAGTACCTCCTCAGCTCGCCGAAAAGATTATTTTAGCCGCAAAGCAAGCCTGACAAGCCAAATGCCTGACCGGAGTATCTTAATTACTTAAACAAAAAAATAGCTTATCGCTAATCAAACGGTAAACGCCCGACGAAATTCGTCGGGCGTTGTTTTATTCCGTATTGTGTCTGAGTAATATAAGATTATTCATTTCTGTTTGTGGTAAATTCAGTATAACAGCAAAACAAAAATAAAGCAAGCGTTTAATTAAAAAATATGCACGGCGGAATTTTACGCCGTGCATTGCTTATCTTATAAAGTTTGTACGGATAGGTTTTTCCTTTTCGGGGAGACCGAATTTTTCTTTGCCGAGCGAAATACTCTTCATCAAAAATGCCATATTTTTCGCAAGCGTTCGCATAGACTGCAAGCCCTCTTCGTCTTTCAAAGCCTCGCCCTTGTCCCTGCCGTGAACGCCGTTCCAGTACTGTCCCGAAGCTATCGGCATACCCGCGATTGCGAAAAACTTGTTCAGCTCGTCATAGGTCGCCGTAAGTCCGCCTCGCCTGCCTGCGACGACAGACGCGCCGACTTTCATAGTTTTGTCGATATGCGCGCTGTAAAAAAGTCTTGTTAAAAACGCTATTATAGTTGCGTTCGCCGAGGCATAGTATACGGGTGAACCGACCACAAGCCCGTCGGCTTCCCCGAACAGCGGAGCAACTTCGTTGACGCTGTCGTCAAAAACGCACTTACCGTTTTTATAGCAGGAACCGCAGGCGATACAGCCCCTGATATTTTTGTTTCCGATATGTATGATTTGAGCCCCGATACCCTCGGCATCGAAAATCTTTTTCATTTCATTGAGCGCGGTAAAAGTATTACCGTCCGCCCTCGGACTTCCGTTAATTAATAAAACTTTCATAATTCCTCCTTCACGCAAATTAACGTCTTGTGCGACGATAATTTGCCGTGATTTTGAGAGGCTCTGCCTCTCTGCCCGTAATCTAAGTGGCTCTCATATTATATAATTACGGGCATTCACTCCGCTGAGGCGCAAGTATGCGCAAATTGAGGCGTGCTAACGCAGGGAAACCCTGCTTGCACCATAATTTGTTTGAAATTTTACACCTTTTTAAAAAGCAATTCAAAACTTTTGAGAAGCAAGTAGTACAAGGAGTGTGCGGCTTTTGCGAGGGAGTTTACATAGAAGTAAATGACCGAGCAAAAACGCAAGCACGACGCCGTAATACGCCGCTTATCGGAAGTTTATCTTCCAAGCCAGCCGCCGTCGACTGCAAGCGTAAACCCGTTGACATAATCCGACGCGGACGACGCTAAAAAGACCGCCGCGCCCTCCAAGTCTTCGGGCGTGCCCCACCTGCCGGCAGGTATTCTTGAAAGAATGTCCTCTCTTCTGTCATCGTCCTGACGGAGCTGCCATGTGTTATTCGTAGCCATATATCCGGGGGCTATTGCGTTCACGCATATTCCGAACTGCGCCCATTCGTTTGAAAGCGTCATCGTAATACCCTTTAACGCAGATTTGGACGCCGTATAAGACGGAACTCTGATTCCGCCCTGATAGGAGAGCATAGAGGCGATATTTATCACCTTGCCTCCCGACTTCTGTTTTATAAACTGCCTTGCGGCCGCCTGAGTTAAAAAGAACACCGTTTTTAGATTGACATTTAAAACGCTGTCCCAGTTTTCTTCTGAAAATTCAATACTGTCCTGACGTTTGATTACGCCTGCGTTGTTGACGAGTATATCTATCTTTCCGAATTTTTTCAACGTCTTTTCAATGATTTCGGGAACGGACTCTATCGTCGATAAATCGGCGATGACGTTATAAAATTTATCGCCGAGCATAGCCTCAGTTTCGTCGCTCGGACGGCGAGAAACTCCGGCGACGAGCGCGCCCGCCTCAACGAAAGCACGGCATATCCCCTGTCCTAAGCCCGTGTTGCTGCCCGTAACTATTGCGACTTTGCCGTCGAGTCTGAATTTGTCTAAAATCATATCCCCCCCTTTTTTCGGTTTTATGAAAACAGTTTTGAAATTTCCTGTTCGGCGGTAATTTCGCTTTCGCCGTAGTCGGGATAATCTTTCAAAAGCCCCGAAGATTTTTTCCAGTTGCCGCTGAGATATCTTAAAAGGAAGAACGTGCTTCTCAACACCCAGTCGGAAACCATTCCTATCCACAGCCCCATCGCGCCGAGGTGCGCGCCGACCGCGTCGCAGGTAAGAAGGAAGCATAGCCCTACGCGCATTAAAAGCATAGAACACACCGACGAGCACATAACGTACTTCATATCGGAATTTGCTTTCAGAACCGCAGGCATACCGAACGACAGCGGATAAGTTACAAACTGAATAGGCAGACACAGCAGAATACAGTTCCAGGCGATATCCCTCGCTTCGCCCGAAATGTTGTAGAAATTGAGCAGCAGCGGCGACATTGCGAAGGTAAACGCCACACAGCACGCGTTGCCGATATAGCCTATCACAAGCATTTTTTTAACGTAATATTTTACCTGATCGATTTCGCCCGTGCCCACCGCCTGACCTATTATCGTCAGAATCGAAGTGTTTATTCCGTTACCGACGATCGAGGCTACAGTGTTGACGTTGTACGCAACAGAGTTCGCGCTCGTGTGATAGTTGGTGAGAATTTCTTCGCCAAGCTCGTTGAAGCCTACAACGGTATTATAACTTGCAATGGAAATGAAAACTATTACAAGAATTTTACCGAGCTGAAACAGACTGTTTTCGATACCGCTCGGAATAGCAAGATGAAGAATTTTTTTAAGCTGTTTTCCGTTGAAACGGAATTTTTCGAAAATTCTTATGCGGACGGTATTCTTTTTGCGCGTGAGCAAAAACAGAGTGAACGCCGCAGGGAAAATGCGCGCAAGCAGAGTGCCGAGCGCAACGCCGGCAATGCCGAGATTGAAAGCATAGATGAACAGCGCGTTAAAACCGATATTCAGAAAGAAACTTATTATACCCGAAAGCATAGTGTTAAGGCTCTTTCTCTGCGCCCTTAAAAGCGCGGCGCAGGAATTGAAGATTGCCAGAAACGGGAACGAGGCCGCGTTTATGTAAAAATAGATATACGCATTTTCCTTAGTACCCTCGCCTGCCGAACCGAACAGAAGATTTATTATCTGATGATTCAAAGCAAGACACAGCCCCGTAAGACACAGCGAGATGAGAAGCATTATTACGATAAGCTGTTTGGCGCTCTTGTTTGCTTTCTCTACCTTTCCCGCACCCAACAGCTGTGAAGTTATTACAGCGCCTCCCACGCCGAACGCCGAGAAAAGCTGAATTATCAGACTTGAAATCTGATCCACGTCGGTAATCGCCGTCAGAATATCGTCGCCCGCTCCGGACTTTGCGTACGAAGCCATAAGCCCGTCTATCATTCCCAGCGACATCGACAGCGCCGACTCTATTATTATCGGGAATATAAGAAAGAACAGAGCTTTCCCCGTAAAAAGAGTATATTTTTTCTTTACTTTTTCCACCTTTTCACCTGTTATATTTATTGTCCGTACACGTTGCTTTGAAATATTTGAAAGTTGCAGACCCCGTACTGTCCTTTCTCGAACGGGCATATATGCCTATCTTTGCGCCCGTCCACACTCCTTTATCCGCATAGAATTTGTGTGTGAACGCGCTTCCGCCGAAAGTAAAGCGGTACGTCAGCTTATTTTTGTCCTCGTATCTTGCAGACATCTGAAATGTCACAAAATTATCGTCGTAGGGCTGGCTCTGGCACAGAGTTTCATCAGCGTCGCCGTCTATTGCGCCCTTGCGTATTTCCAGAAAATTCTGTCCGCCGCGCCTTACTACGCAAATATATGCGTAAGTTCTGCCAAATACGACAAAGCCCGTTTCGTCACCGTCCTCCGAAAGGTTAAGACGGCATTTTGTTTTGATTGAAAAGTTGAGATAGGGCACTTTCTGCATAATTAACTGCGGCATATTCCCTATCGAATTGTAATCGTAGCTTACGCAGTTGAGCTTTAAGCCCTTTTTCATATCGAACCATTCGGCTTTCGGCGTCGCAGGAACCTGCCAGACGAGCGAAAGACCCTCCCCGTCGAACCCGTCCGAAGGCTCTATATTGAAATCGGTTCTGATATCCACGGGATATTCCCCGTCCGATACGGGATGACCTGCAAGATTTTCATCGGTAACTTCACCGCAGAGAGGCCAGTCGTTCACCCATTTTACGGGTTGAAGATGCACCGCCCTGCCGTAAGCGTTCATATCCTGAAAATGCAGAAAAGCCCACTTCTCTTTGCTGTCGTCGATATCGACCAGCGCACCCTGATGAGGTCCGTTGACGGGGCTGTCGCCCTGAGTTAAAATAATTTTTGTTTCGTATGGTCCGTATATTTTTTCGGAACGCAGCGCAACCTGCCAGCCCGTACTCACACCGCCCGCAGGGGCTAAAATGTAAAAATATCTGCCCTTTTTCAGAAATTTGGGTCCCTCGATATTCGGGCTGATATCGTGCCCGTCGTAAATCTTTTTGTAAGAGTGCGCACAGCTTACAAGCTGTTCGTCCGTTTCGAAAACCGCAAGTTCGGAGTTGAAGCCTGCCCTGCTCTTTACAAAGGCAAACACGACGTAGCACTTTCCGCCGTGCCATACAGGACAGGGGTCCTCGTAGCCCTTGCCTTCCAACAGCGGACGCAGCGGCGACCATTCGCCGAAAGGGTCGTCCGTTTCCGAAACGAAAATACCCTCGTCGGGGAAAGGAATAAGACAGTAATATTTACCGCCGTGAAACCGTATCGACGGAGCCCACGCTCCGTTGCCGTGCCTGACTTTATCGTAGCCCTCGAAAGGAATTTCGTTTAAAACGTAATTGACAAGACGCCATTCGACAAGATTTTTCGAGTGCAGGACAGGCACGCCCGGAACGTGGTTAAACGACGATGCGACCATAAAAAAATCTTCGCCGACTCTTATTACGTCGGGGTCGGAATAATCCGCCTGCAAAACGGGGTTTGAATATCTCATTTTCTGCCTCTGAAATTTATTAACTGCAATTATAATTGCTTTTAATCTTTTTGTCAAGTAAGCGTTTCGCTTGACAAATATATCCTTTTTATTTTTGCCACCTGAAAAATAATTTGCGGTGCGGACAAATCTGTCCGCACCGCTTTTGATTTTACAGTTTTTTATACATACGGATTTCGTCGGAGCCTGCACCCGAAATTCTTCTTGCGTCGGGTATTCTTCCGCACTCGATAAAGCCAAACTTTTCATAGAGACTGCGTGCCCGAATATTATCCGCATAGACCGTAAGCTCCATCTGTTCGAAGCCTGCCTTCTTAGCTTCGGTGAGCAGTTTTTCAAGCATAATTTTTCCGAGACCTTTGCCCGTAAATTCCTGAAATACAGCTATGCCGAGAGAGGCACGGTGAGCCGTCCTGCGGCTTGCGGTTTTACCGGCAAAATTACAGTTACCTGCATACTTTCCGTTGACAAACGCTAAAAGAAGAAGTTTATCTTTATCATTATTACTACCTTCTATAAACGTCTTTTCCTGCTCGACAGTAAGACTGATTTCATCCGGTCCGCAAGATAAAAACTGCGTTTCGCCTAACATCTTTTTATATCCCGACAAAAGCATTTCCGCATCTTCAGCTGTCGCACAGCGAAGTAAAATTTCGCTTCCGTCCTTTGTTATCTTTATCTTTTCTACAATCATTTTTCTACCTTTTCGAAACCCTTTTTCGGACGGTAAGACGGCAGTCTGTATCTGAATACATACAGGCATATGCCTGCGCCGACCGCCAGAGCGAGCGCGCCCAGAGTCCACCACAGCGCAGGGTCGACGTCCTTTAAATCGGGACAGCGCACGTTTATCCACATCTGATTGATTTCGGAAAGCTTGTCGCCGAAATCAAGCATAACCACGCTTCGCCCGATAACGTTCGAAGGGGGGTACTGCGCAAACAGCTGTCTGCCCCTGTTTATGCCGTTTTCGTCCAGGACAAAGTTTTCTTTATCCGCTGTTACGGCGCAGTCTCCGCCGAAGAAATAACTCAGATCATAGTCGAGCGTATCTTCTCCCTCCGCACCGTAGTTCCACTCCATATATTCAAAGACGGTATCTGTCGCGATAGAGGAAGTATAGCCGATATAGTACATATTTCTTATTGCATTTTCGCTCTCGGACAAAAAGTCGACAAACGCTTCCGCCGCCTCTTTTTTCTTTTGGCTTCCGTCAATGCCGTCCTTCAACATCACCCAGCCGTCGAACCACAGGTTTGAACATTCATTCGGAACGGAATACCACAGCTCGCTGTCTTCCGCGTCCGCTTCGTCCATAATATAAACGGCGTCGCCCGACCACTGATAATTTGCCGCTACCTTACCCGTGACCATATCCGACTTGCCAGAATCGGTTTCGAAAGAGTAGACGTTTTCCTTAATCTGTTTAAGGACGTCCTCCGCTTTTGCAATGGTTTCGCTGTTCGTATCGTTGAGATATTCGCTCAGCTTCCCGTCCGTAAGTCCGCCGGAGAGAAGACTCTCTTCTTTTATTATGCTTAGCGCCGCAAAATACGCGTCCCTAACGTTGTCCTTTATCGTAACAGCGCGCTTATAGTCGGGGTTGATAAGAATTTTACAGGACGAAACGTCGCTTTCGTCTTTGAGATTTTCGGGGTCGTACACAAAGCCCGACGTACCCCACATATAGCAGGCGGCGTATTCCGTCCAGCCGTAATCTTCAAAAACTCCGGCAATATACGGCGAAACGTTTTCGGCGTATCCGCCCTCGCCGTTCAGAAATTCTTCCGAATACTTTTCTATTTTGTCCTCTGCCAAAAGCTTCATAATCATATAGTCGGACGGGCAGACCAGATCGTACGTATCGCCGAGGCTCAAACGGTTGTATAAATCTTCGTTCGTGCCGAAAGTAGAATACTCGACTTTGACGTTATAATCGTGCGTAGCATTGAAGCGTTCCGTAAAATCGTCTATCATAGGATTTTCGCCGAAGATATCTCCGCTCTCCAAATCTATGACCTCATCTTCGCTCCAACCTCCCAAATCTATATATTCTTCCCAGTTACTGACGCGGAGCGTGACGGTCTCGTCTCCGCCCGAACAGCCTGCAAACGGAATTATTAAAAGTAAGAGGACTGCGGCGGATAAAAGCGATAAAATTTTTTTCATTCAGCCTGCCTCCTCTTCCTCGAAGATAGAACGTTCATTACTACGACGAAAACTATAACGAGAATGAATATGAGAGTTGAAAGCGCCCATAACGCGGTTTTGGTTTCCGTCTGCGAGCCCTTGGTTGCGTTGACGACGTAAGTGCTTATCGTGTCGAACGTGGACGGCTTTGTGTAAGTTGTTATAAAATAGTCGTCGAGCGAAAGCGTTACCGCAAGCATAAATCCCGAAAGTATGCCCGGCACGAGCTGGGGCAGAACCACTTTAAAGAGAGCCTGCGCCGGCGTTGCGCCCAAGTCGAGCGCCGCCTCGTACAGAGAGTTATCCATTTGTTTGAGCTTAGGCAGTATCGAAAGATAGGCAAACGGCGCGGTAAGTACAACGTGACCTATGCCGAGGGGAATAAAAGTATCTTTATCAGCCCTTAAAATAACTATCATCAAAATACAAATAGAAAAGCCCGTAACTATGTCCGCGTTGACAACGGGCACCTGATTTGCCGCATTTATCAGACTCTTTGTAACCCGCTTGGAATAGAACGAACCTATTGCGCCGAGAGTTGCAAGCGCGGTAGAGATAGCCGCGCAGACAAGCGCCAAAAGAACCGTGCCGAAAATCATTCCCCTTAGCTCGTCGTCGGCAAAGAGGTTGATATAGTTTTTGAACGAAAATCCGCTTATCCCTCCGCCGACCGCCGACGCGTCCGTAAACGAGTATACGGCAAGCACTAAAATGGGAACGTAGATAAACATAAGAACGAGAACGAGCCAGAATATCCGTAAAGTCTTTTTCACAGCACCGTCCCCCTTGAAGTATTTGCGTCCTTATCCGAAAAGCGGTTTGTCACCAGCGTCACGATAAATATTATGACGAGCAGGACGAGCGAAATCATAGACCCGTTGTGCCAGTCGTACGCCGAGAAATAACTGCCTATCAGACTGCCCATTATATAAGTGCTGTTGTACAGCATATCCAGAACGACGTAGTTTGTCATAGAGGGCAGTAAAACCATAGTGACGCCCGAAATTATCCCCGGCACCGACAGAGGAAGAGTTACCCTAAGAAAAACCGTAAGTCTGTTCGCCCCCAAATCGGACGCCGCCTCCAGAAGGCTTTTATCCATTTTCTGCAGCGAAGTATACAGAGGCAGAAGCATAAACGGAAGAAAGTCGTAAGTCATACCTATTACGGAATTTAAAAATGGGTATCTGGAAATATTTCCTTCGAGCACGGAGAGTATCTCTTTGAGCGCGGTAATGCGCAGAGTAAAGTTTATCCACATAGGCAGAATAAACAACATCAAAAGCACGTATTTTTTCTTTAAATCCGATCTCGCAAGCACATATGCCGTAGGGTACGCAATTAACAGACAGACCGAAGTAGTTACTATCGCAAGTCCGAACGAATAAAAAAGAGTGCCCAACGTATTCGTACTCGTGAAGAAATCGGCAAAGTTGCCGAACGAAAATCTGCCCTCGCCGTTTGTGAAAGCATAGTATACTATAACAAACAGCGGAGCTATGACGAAAAGTATTAAAAACACAGCGTAAGGAATACAGAGCTGTTTCCTCGAAAAACGCAGCTTAGTCATTGCTTTGGCTCTCTTTCAGTTTCATTTTTATCTTGTCCGGCGGAATGATAATTCCGACCCTGTCGCCCGTATTCCACAAATCGGGACACGAGAAAACGTAGTCCTCTTCGTTCTCTTCCGTCCTTACGATATAGCGGTAATGGTCGCCCTTGTATATCATCGAAATTATGTTGCCCTGCGCACCGCCTGCGTCAATGTCGTCGGTCATAGTTATGTCGTGTGTATCGACCTCTATTTCGACTTCGACGCCCGTCAGATCGAGCTGTCCGCCCGCGGCGGTAATGAGATAGCCCTGTTCGTCGAGGTGCGAACCCGAATACAGTTTTGTGACGTCGCAATCAAATTCTCCGTCGCCGAATTTAACCGTATTGTTTTTGGTTATTACGCCGTCGTAGCGGTTGACGGTATAGACCTTTTCCATAAGGTGGATGCCGTCGGGTTCGATTTTCATTCCTATAACGCTGTCGACGGGCGCTGTCGTCGTACTCTGAATTACGATTTCAAACTTGCCTACTCCGACGGTTATTTCATAATGAACGCCCTTGAACACCGAGGAAATCACCTTTCCTTTGAGCTGTCCTTCGCCAGGTTTGCAGATTTTGATATCCTCGGGACGGACTACGACGTCGACGAGCTGATTTATCTCGTAGTCGTCAAGACAGTCGAAAGTTGCTCCGCAGAATCTGACTTTGAGCTTGCCGACTATCGCGCCGTTGAAAATGTTGCTGTCGCCTATGAAGTCGGCTACGAAAGTATTGACCGGCTCGTTATATATCTCGTCGGGCGTGCCCGTCTGCTGAATTTCGCCGTCGTTTATTACGACGACTTTATCCGACATAGTAAGCGCCTCTTCCTGATCGTGCGTGACGTAAATAAAAGTTATTCCCAAAAGCCGGTGCATCTTTTTAAGCTCTATCTGCATCTCTTTGCGCATTTTTAAGTCAAGCGCGCCCAGAGGCTCGTCCAGAAGCAGAATTTCAGGCTCGTTGACTATCGCCCTTGCAATAGCAATACGCTGCTGCTGTCCGCCCGAAAGCGTGGCGACGCTCCGCTTTTCGAAGCCCTCAAGATCGACTATTTCCAAAGCTTTCTTTACCTTTTTATCGATTTCGGATTTGGAAAGTTTCTGCTTCTTTTTGTACTCTTTGCCGTCCTTGTTCCGGTAGGTGTTTTCCGTCCTTTTAAGGCGAAGCCCGAACGCAATATTTTCGTAAACGTTCAGATGGGGGAACAGAGCGTATTTCTGAAAGACCGTGTTTACGGGGCGCTTGTTCGGCGGAAGAAGAGAAATGTCCTCGCCGTTCAATAAAATTTTGCCCGAAGAAGGAATATCGAAGCCGGCAATCATTCTCAGCGTCGTCGTCTTTCCGCATCCCGACGGGCCTAAAAAAGTGACGAACTCACCCTTTCTGACTTGAAGATTAAAATTATCCACGGCGACGGTTTCGTCGTCGAAAACCTTTCTCACGTCTATAAGCTCGATAATATTTTCGGTTGAACTATTTTTATTCATATACATTCCTCTCAAAGTTACTATTGTATTGACGAAAAGGCAACGCCTTTCAGATCAGAAAAATTTAAAAATTCGGAGGGGTCGAAATCCACAAAAATTTCGCCGTGCCGTTTCCCGAGTTGTGTATCGCGTGCGATTTGTCGGCGGTGTAATAAAAAGTTTCGCCCTTTTTACAGGCGTATTTGTTCTTGCCGAGTTCAATGCAGATTTTACCTTCCAGCACGAACCCGAATTCCTCGCCTTCGTGAGGAAAATCGAGCGAAGTCGACGCGCCGGATAAAAGCTCGACCAATACCGGCTCCATCTCGTTTTTCTGAGCGTTCGGAATTATCCATTTGAGTTTCATTCCGTTTTCGTGCTTTTCAATAAAGTCGCTTTCGGAAAAGACTACGCGCGTATCGTCGTCCTTTTTGAAAAATTCCGCAAGGTCGGTGCCTAACGCCGAAAGTATATCCATAAGCGTAGATATCGAAGGCGAAGTCAAGTCGTTTTCAAGCTGGGATATGTAGCCCTTTGTCAGCTCGCACCTGTCGGCAAGCTCCGCCTGCGACAAGTTGAGCTGTAAACGAAGCCTTTTGATTTTATTTCCTATTTCCATACTTCACTTCCATAAACGTTTGGTTAGCAAATTTAAACAAAAAGTTTAATAAAAATAAACCAGAAAAAATTATATATTGCACCGCACTATATGTCAATTGATTTTTTATATTGTTTAAAATGATAATTTTTGACATTTTATGCGGTTATTTTCTTTCAAGTCGCTGTACAAAACGAAAAAGGTGTGTTATACTGTAATTACTGAATTTTACCAAATAAAGGGGATCGAATTTTATGGAAATGAAAGATTTCAGACTTGACGGAAAAGTTGCTCTCGTCACGGGCGCGTCCTACGGCATAGGCTTTGCCATTGCAAGCGGTTTTGCTTCGGCGGGCGCTACTATCGTGTTCAACGATATCAACGCCGAACTTGTAGAAAAGGGCATTAAAGCTTATAAAGATGCCGGCATTAAAGCGCACGGCTACGTTTGCGACGTAACGGACGAAGACGCCGTAAACGCTATGGTTGCAAAAATCGAAAAGGAAGTCGGCGTAATAGACGTTCTCGTCAACAACGCAGGCATAATAAAGCGCATACCTATGACCGAAATGACGGCGGCGCAGTTCAGACAGGTTATCGATATCGACCTGAACGGTCCGTTCATTATGGCGAAAGCCGTCATTCCCTCGATGATAAAGAAAGGACACGGAAAAATTATAAATATCTGTTCGATGATGTCCGAACTCGGCAGAGAGACCGTTTCGGCTTATGCCGCGGCTAAGGGCGGACTTAAAATGCTTACAAGAAATATCTGCTCCGAGTACGGCGAATACAACATACAGTGCAACGGCATAGGGCCGGGCTATATCGCAACACCGCAGACCGCGCCTCTGAGGGAAAGACAGCCCGACGGAAGCCGTCACCCCTTCGACAGCTTTATAATTTCAAAGACGCCGGCAGGAAGATGGCTTGAAGCCGAGGAGCTTGCAGGCCCCGCGGTATTCCTCGCCTCCGACGCTTCCAACGCAGTCAACGGACACATACTCTACGTCGACGGCGGCATTCTTGCTTATATCGGCAAACAACCCAAATAATTATCAAATACACTAAAAAAAGCGGCTTTGAAAGCCGCTTCTTTTGTTTTTAAATTTTAATATTTGCAATAGTTCCGTCCGTACAGTAAACTTTATATTTTTTAAAACTGAAAAGCCAATAAAAACTTTTTCGGCTGAATTGATAAAGACGGCGCGTATCCCGCGCCGTCTTTATTATTTCTTTAATATTTTCTGTATTTCGTGGAAGAGGACGTCCATATCGACGGGTTTTGCCGTATGTCCGTTCATTCCCGCATCTATACAGGAAGCAATATCTTCGGCGAAGGCGTCCGCCGTCATAGCGATTATAGGTATATTGCGCATATAATCGTTTTCCAGCTTCCTTATCTTCTTCGTCGCGGATTTTCCGTCCATTTCGGGCATCTGCACGTCCATTAAAATGAGATCAAACGTTCCCTCGGGTTCGGAAGTGAGCTTTTCGATGCAAAGTCTGCCGTTTTCGGCGCGCTCGGCGGTTATGTTGTACATCTCCAAAAGTTCGGAAATGACTTCCCAGTTAAGTTCGTTGTCCTCGGCAACTAAAATGTGCAGTCCTTCGAGGTCGTTTGTGCCGTCGGCGTGAACGGGGTTTTTCTCCGCTTCGATTTTCAGCACTTCGCAGAGCTTTTCATAGATATAAGAGCGGAACAGCGGTTTTGAAATAAATCCGTCTATCTTCTTGCCGTGCATCTTCTCTTCTATTTCAGTCCAGTCGTACGCGCTTGCAAGAATTATAGGCGTGGGCTTCTTGACTTTCTTTCTGATGCTTTCGGCGATATCGCAGCCGTTCATATCGGGCATACGCCAGTCGACGATTATGACGGAATACGCGTTCTCGGAAGCAAGCTTCAACGCCTGCTCGCCCGTCGTAGCGGTATCTATCTGCGCGCCAAGATCCTCTATCGTATCCCTTGTAGTTTCAAGGAATATTTCGTCGTCGTCGACTACGAGAATTCTTACGTCGGGCAGTTTACGGTCGTCGGTGTCGCTCTTGCCGATGGGAAGATCGAGCTTTATCGTGAACTTGGTTCCCTTGTCAAGTTCGCTTTCGCACTCTATGGTGCCGTTCATAAGCGTTACCATCTGCTTGACTATGGCAAGCCCCAAGCCGGAGCCCTGTATTTTGTTTGTTCGGCTGTCCTCGGCGCGGGAGAAGATTTCGTACATATTTTTCTGGAATTCTTCGCTCATTCCCATACCGTTATCCTGAACGATATAAGTGACCCTCACGCTCTTGCCGTCGGGCAGAAGTTCTTCGAAAAGTTCTAAAACTATCTTGCCTGTGTCGGGCTGGGTGTATTTTACGGCGTTGCTTAAAATATTGATGAATATCTGGCTCAGACGCACTTCGTCGACTATGACCGTTTCGTAATCGATGCCCTTTATGTGTACTTCGAAAGACTGATTTTTTGCTTTGATAAGCGGACGGACGATGTTGACGAGATTCGACATAACGTTTCTCAGCGAAACCGCAACCGGATTCAAAGCTATTTTTCCGCTCTCTATTTTGGAAATGTCGAGCACGTCGTTAATGAGCGTTAAAAGATGATGTCCCGAAAGCGAAATTTTATTGAGGCAGTCCTCGACTTTCTTTTTGTCGTCCATATGCTTAGCCGCAATAGTTGTCATACCGACGATAGCGTTCATAGGCGTACGGATATCGTGCGACATATTAGAAAGGAACAGCGTCTTTGCCTCGCTCGCCTGTTTTGCAAGTTTCAGCGCGCCTTCGAGCACTATTCTGTTCTGCTCCTGCTGTTCGCTGTGAAGCTTCATCTTCTTGCGGTAAACGAAGAACACGACCGCGATTATTATGAATACGGCAAACACTATAACGAGAATGACCGCAGTCACCGACATAGTATTGAGTATGCTGTCGGCGTGGGTATTCAGCGTTGAATCGGGAATTACGGAAATCAGATACCAGCCCTCGTTTGCGGAAATCGGGACGAAGGTGAATACCTGCGACGTTCCGCCGAATTCAAGCTGCATAGCGCCTATATTGCCGTCTTTCATACTGTTGATGAATGTGTTCATATCCTCTTCGGAATTATCCTGTCCGATGAGTTCGAACACGTTCAGAAAAGTATGGTTGCTGTTCGTTTGCAGGGGATGAATTATAACGTCGCCGACAGAATTGACTACATACGAAAAACCCGCTCCGTCGAAAAAGGTCAGCGTAAATTCGTTTTTGAGCGCGGAGGTGTACTGTCCAAGCCTGACTATGCCCTTTTTTCCGTCCTTGAAATCGAAGTTTGCATAGACGCCGAGAGTCCTCAGTCCGTTGACAAGATTGCAGTAAGGCTCGTTATAGCCTCTCTTTTCGGTACAGTTTGCGAAAAATTCTTCAAAGGCTTCCTTCTCGTCCTTTTCGTTGCCGAGCTTGTTATCGTCGGCGTAATATTCCTGAGGTTCGTTTCCGTCGCCGAAATAGAGTATATCTTTTTCTTCGTCGAACACCGCGCAGAAAATAATGCTGTTTTCGCTTAAAAACGAGGCAAGAATACTTTCTATCTCTGCGCGGTCGTCCGAATTGAGATTAGAAAGACGCGCTTCGAGCCTGCCCACCATTTCAAGCTTTTCGTTGAGGTATACTTCGAAGCTATGACCGCCCTGTTCGGTAACTTCCATAACGTTCATTACAAGCTGACGCCATAAGCTTTTGCGCTGTTTAGCGGTGTAAAAATACAGCGAAACTACGCACGCGGTGACGAACACAACCGCAAGAAGGGCGTAGAGAATTGCTTTTATACGGGCCTTGAATTTCATATCTTTCTGCCTCCTCTTTCAATAAGTCCGGCTTCGAGATATTCTTTTACCGCCTCTTTGCTCTCTCCGCAGACAAGCATTGCTCCGCAGTCGTAGACGAGTTCGTCAAGCTCTTCAATCGTCAGACGGTAATCGTACTGAACTACGATTTTCCCCGAAACGTAATGATCGTACGAGGGCGCAAGCGCCGCGTCGGAAGGTTTCTTACAGTCCGCAAGGGGCATAAAACTGCTCTGGCTTTCACTGTAATCGTAGATATGCGACGGCTTTGACATAAACGAAACGAGTTTTTTAGCGGACGCGAGGTTAGCTCCTTCGGCGTTGACCGCTATGCAGGTATCTAAATCTATTGCAAGAACCGAGCCGTCCGAAAGTATCGGATAAGGGTGAATACCGTAGTTGAACGATTTATTTTCGGCGAAAAATCTTTCCTTGACCTGTCCCGATATAAGACTGCTTGCAATCATAAACGGTCTGTCGCCCTTGACGAAGAGATCTATCTCCTCGGTCGACTGCTTGGTTTCCAGCCCCTCTTTCATCGCTACGAAACCGCCGTCCACCATATCGGAAACGAGGTCTATCCCCTCGCAGATATATTCGTAAGCGAGATAAGGATTGTCGTTGAACGAAGCGATTTTCTCATTGACGTCCGCGCTCTGATATACGGAATACAGCCCCTTGGTCTGTATAAGCGTCATAAGCGCGTTGTCGTTGTTTATTATCACGGGTATGACGTTTTTCGAAACAAAATGTCTGCACGCCTCCGTAAATTCCGAAAGGTTGGTCGGAACGGCGATATTTTCCCTGCTTAAAAGGTCGTAATTGACGTACATACTGTACCCCGAAACGGCGCCGGGGATAAAATACGCCCTGCCGTCCTCACCCACTATCTGATCTTTAACCGTCTTTGTGAAAGAATTCAGATCGACCGCGTCCGAAAGGTCGGCAAGTTTATTGTCCTTTCTGAGCGTGCGGTAGATTTCCGTGTTTATCATAAACGCGTCGGAAAGGTTTCCCGTTTCGCTCCTTTTTTCGAAAGCCGGATAATACTCGTCCTCTATTATACCTTCGTAAATGACGTTCAGACCCGAATGTTCTTTCAAAAATGCGACGAAAGTATTTTCAATCGCAAGTAAGCTGGGAGTTCCGACCTTGTAGCCGAAAAGCCTTAAATCGGTCGCAGCCGTTCCCGAATGCGGTTTGTCCTTGATTATAATGCCCTCGCTCCCGTATCCGGCGCAACCCGAAAGCGCCGCGGCGGATACCGCCATACAGAGCAAAGCCGAAAATTGTTTTTTCATAAAAATTTCCTTAGTTGTTTTCTGTTTTTACCAATCAGCGGATATAATATTTCGATTTTAATTATAGCACCTTTCCGCGCAAGTGACAACCTTTTTAATTAATATATATAAAATTTCCCCCGAAGGAAACTGCCTTCGGGGGTTGAAAGCGGGCGCCGCCGTCCGTATTATACGCGCAACTTCTACTCAGTTCAAAATATCCGCGCGGCAAAGTCTTTTTTATCTGATTTTCGATTTGATTTTTTCAACCGCGGCAGGCCTGCCGTCGACGCCGAGTTTGGAATATATCGAGCTTATGTAATTTCTTGCCGTGCCGTCCGAAAGCTGCATAACCGAAGCTATCTGTCTGTTGGTGAAACCGTCGTTTATCATAAGCGCTATTTCAACCTCTCTGTCCGAAAGGTTGAAAGCTTTTTTTAGCTTTATTTCCTTGTCGGACGAAACCATCATAGCCGCGTCCGTAATCTTTTTTGCTATCTTCGAAGGAAGAATAGTATCGCCTGCATAGGCGTTTTTGATAGAATCTATAAGCGCGGTCGAGCCGATATCCTTTAAAAGATATCCGCTTGCTCCGTTGTTTATCGCGCTTAAAATATAGTCGCTGTCGTCGAACGTAGTCAGCACTATTATCTTTACTCTGTCATCTATCTCTTTTATACGCTTTGTTGCCACGACTCCGTTCATATTCGGCATACGGATATCCATAAGCACCACGTCGGGTTTGAGCGATTCGCAGAGTTTTACCGCCTCCGCTCCGTCCTGAGCTATGCCCACGACCTTGAAGTCGGGGCAGGTTTCGAGCACGCTCTTTATGCCCTCCGTCAGAATAGTCTGATCGTCCGCCAAAAGTATTTTTATCATTTTTTACCTCTTGTTTGTTTTTTCGGGTATGGTTATTTCCGTTTCGAAGCCCTCGCCGGCCTCGCTTGAAAACGAGCACCTTCCGCCGAGTTTTTCGGCCTTTTCTCTTATTCCGCGGAGTCCGAAGCCCTCTTTTATTTCACCCTCGGCGCCGCTTCCGTTGTCGGATATGCGCAGGGTAATTGATGAAAACTCCTTCCGCATTTCGACGAAGAACGCCGTCGCCCTGCCGTGCCTTATGCCGTTGACAAGACATTCTTTTACGCTGTTGCAAATAAAGCGCGACTTCTCGCCGTCAAGTTCGGCGTCCTCGATATTGCACCGTATTTTCAGCTCGGTCCCGTCAATGGTCTGCGCTATTATCTCCTCTATCTCGCCTTTTAAAGAGTGCATATCCGTCTTGCCTGCAAGAAGATGCACGCTTTCTCTCATCTGTTCCAAAGCGTTTTTCGCCTGAATGTTTGCGGAAATAATTCTGTTTTTCGCCTCTTCGGGATCGCTGTCGATAAGAAGCTTTGCCGCCTCCGTCTGCATAATTACGGTCGTCATCGAATGCCCTGCATTGTCGTGTATATCCTTTGCTATTCTGTTGCGCTCCTCGTATACCGCGGTGCGCGAAATTTCCTTATATGCCTGTTCGAGCTGCGCCTTGCTTTCATCCGCCTCGTTGAGCGCGCTTCTCAGCTGTTGGTTGTTGGAATAGAATTTTAAAATAAAGCTTACGACCGCAAAGTGAACGGCGAGTATCGCAACGCCTAAAATACTGTCGCCGATTATTTCCACAAGACTTTCGTAAACGGTGGAACCGCTTGCCCCTAAAATTCTTCCGCACACGAATGAAATTATGAACAGCGCACAGCTCACCGAAAACAGAATAAGATTTTCCCTTAAACCGTCTATGGAAATGTATATCTGCGTCAGCACCAGACAGTACAGCGTCGAAAGATAGGTGTTGCCCGTAAAGACGCATAAAAGGAGGACGCATACGGAGTCGAAGCCGAAAAACACGTACTTTACGACTAAGTTTTTGACCGCGAACGAATCTATGCTTGCAAATGTCACCAAAAGCACACAGCTTATGATAACGGCGATAAGATCTCCCGTCCTGCCCTTTTCGATATACTGCGTCGCATACTGCGCGCAGACGATTATTTCGATTATGGCGAGCATCGAGATAAGCACTATTTTTATCGAACTTACTAAATGTTTTCTGCTTTCGCTGAGTTTGAAGTTTTTATCCATTTTTCAAAATTTTTCCAGCCGTACATACTCTTTATTCTGTCCAGCCGTCCGTCGTCCCTGTAACTGAAAATTTCGTTTTCACTGCGGTATATGAAGTGGTCTGCAACGTTTATTCCGTTGACGTCGCATATGAACTGCATCATCCCCGTAAACTCGTCGTCGTAGCAGGACGGCGCAGTCGTTCCGCTGACGTGGTTGTGCGCTATTATTACGTTCACCGGCCGAATAAGCGCAACGTTGCGCGCAATGTCGTCGGCGTTGGCGATGGCGCGGCTCTTTTCGGAAGTGGAATAGTTAAATATCCGCTTCACCCGACTTTCGCCGTCCGTGAAATATATCTCCACGTTTTCAACCGTCTTGTTGAAAAACCGCAGATGCAGAAATCTCTTGCAGTCGCCGAAAGTTTTCAAAGAAGGCGTGTTGCCTATTCTGCCGGCGCGCTCCGCGCTCATTCCGACCGACCTGAGATACTTAGCCACGGCATCGCCGACGCCGTCCACGCCTTTCAGTTCTTTCACGCTTGCGTTTAAAACGTTGTACAGCGTGACGAACCTGTCCATAAGTTTATGAGCAAGAGGATTTGTATTTATCCGCGGACAGACGGCATAGAGAAGAATTTCCAGAACTTCGTGATCGAACAGATCGTCCCCGTTTTCAAGTTTTTCATACATTCGCTGTCTGTGTCCTTCGTGCAATTTCCCACCCCGCAAAAAATTTTACTCAAAAACATTTTACCATAAAAAAATAAAGTTGTATAATGTTTTTATAATAATTTTAAAAAAGGGCGCAATATGGACAATTTATTCGAACAGACTTTATTAAGCATATCGGAAATGATAAAGATAAATTCCGAACAGACTCAACCCGAAAAAGGTATGCCTTTCGGCAGGGGAGCGGCGGAATGCCTTGAAAAATTTCTATCCCTCGCTTCCTCGTTCGGTTTTCAGACCGTCAATTACGACAACTATGCAGGCGAGGTCATTTTCGGCGAGGGCGAAGATTTCGGAGTTCTTGCCCACCTCGACGTGGTGCCTGCCGGCAACGGCTGGACGAAAGAGCCTTTCGGCGGAGAAATAGATTACACCGGAAAGAGGCTTTACGGCAGGGGCGCAATGGACGATAAAGGACCTGCGGTGATTTTGCTGTACTGCCTGAAATCGCTGAAAGACGAGGGCTTCAAACCGAAAAAGCGCATACGCCTTATTGTCGGCTGTAACGAAGAGAGCGGCTGGCAGTGTATCGATTATTTCAAAGCGCACTCCACTATGCCGGAAACGGGCTTTTCTCCCGACGCCGATTTCCCCGTCATCTACGCCGAAAAGGGAATTCTGCAAATTAATTTTACCTTCCCCCGCCCCGTCGGCTTCAAAGAGATTAAAGGCGGAGAAAGGGGCAATATGGTTTGCGATCTTTGCGAAGTCACCGCGGACGAAAATACCGGAAAGCTGAACGCGCTCGCCCAAGCATATCCCGACAGAGAGATATCTTACGCAAACGGAAAGCTCACCGTTAAAGGGAAATCGGCGCACGGCTCCACGCCCGAGGCAGGGATAAACGCAATACTTCCCGCGCTTGATTATATCGGACTCGAAAGGGGAATAAATCTGTTGTTTGAAGACGGTTTCAATTTATCGCATTTAGAAGACGAAACGGGCAGTCTTACTTTTTCGCCGAACGTAATTTCAAGCGACAGTCACGGCGTTCACGTTACCTGCGATATCCGCTTCCCTGCCACATATTCGCGTGCGGACGTGCTTGGCGCAATAGAGAAAACGGGTGTGAAGTACGAAGTCACGCACTATCAGGCTCCGCTGTATAACGATAAGGACTGCCCTCTTATAAAAACGCTTTCGGATACTTATTGCGAAGTTACGGGTAAAAAAATGAAGCCGATTGCTATCGGCGGCGGAACGTACGCGCGCGCTCTCAAATGCGGAGTCGCGTTCGGACCGGAAGAAGAGGGCGAAGAAAACGTAATTCATCAGCCCGACGAATATATCACGTTTGAAAAAATAGAAAAATGTTTAAAAATCTATAAGCTGGCTTTGACAAGACTGACGAAATAATAAAATTGAAGCGCAGATATGCGCAGGGCAACGACATCTTGAAAAGAAGAAGAAACGTAAAAAAAGCGGTGTTTTCCGTATTCACAATTCTGGGATTTATTCTGCTTGCAGTCCTTTCGGTAATGCAGATATCTTTGTCCTGCGCCGATAAAGAGGTTTACTGGCGTCCGGAATATCCGATGGAAAACATCGAGCCTCTGCTCCGTTCGGCTTCGCCTTTAAGCGACGCAGATTACGAAAAACTCTACGCGCAGACGGGACTTACCAAAGTCGGCGTCGACAGAATGCGCAGTGAAGGCAAAAACGGAATTGTGAGAATCTTAGAAATTCAGAAAAGCTATTTTGCTGAACGCGAAACGGTGAGAAAGCCCTTCGGACTGTACATGTGCACCGATCACGTCGACAGCCACGTTCCCATCACTTATCTTGAAAACGGCGATATACTCGTAACCGCTTCTACGCACATAGGCGGTTGGCGGATAGGTCACGCAGGGCTTGTCGTAAACGGAGCTTCGGGCGAGGTTCTGCAAGCCGAATCTTACGGACAGCCGAGCATTATCAAGACCACGAGAAGATTTACCGACCGAATAAATTTTTTAGTGCTTTCGCCAAAGGATAAAAAGCTTGGAAAAAACGTCGCGGACTATGCGGTTAAAAATCTTGTAGGAATAGATTACAGTTCGCTTATCGGTATTTTCAAAAGCAAAAACTCGATTGACTACACCCACTGCTCGCATCTCGTATGGTATGCCTATAATCATTTCGGCGTCGATCTGGACAGCAACGGCGGAACGATGGTAATGTCGAAGGACATTGCAAACAGTCCCCACCTCGAAGTCGTGCAGGTGTTCGGCTTCGATCCCGACAAATTGTGGAAATAATCGAATAAAATCGTTTGACAAAAAAAAGGATTTTTAATATAATAATTAGGCTGTCGCAAGCGGCAGCCCGATATTTTTTATGCCCCGTTAGCTTTGGCCGGATAGAGCGACGAGCAAAGATTTCTCAAAACAGTTTATAACTGTTTTACTTTGCGAGATAAGCAAACGCATACGCAAGGCGTTTGCGGTGCCCGAGCTGGCTGTTCTTCCTTGCAGACAGCGAGAAGTCTACGGAACCAAAGGCGTAGCCGTGTAAACAGAAAAAACTAAATATTTACGCACCGTTAGCTCAACTGGATAGAGCGTTGGTCTACGGAACCAAAGGCTAGGGATTCGAATTCCTTACGGTGCACCAGAATACCCCGAAGGCATATGCTTTCGGGGTATTCTGCTGTAAGGGTGAAAATCCCTATGGATTCGCGCGAGGAGCTGAAAGCTCCGACGCTCTGCGCACCTTATTGTAAAAAGTTTCCGATACGTATGCGCAGAATTCCTTACGGTGCACCACAAAACAGAGAAAGGCTTTTGCCTTTCTCTGTTTTGTTTTGTATTGTCAAGCTGTTCGAATCCCTACGGATTCGCCCGAGCACGCAGTGCGACGGTTTGCACACCGCATTATAAAAAAGTTTCTTGTATTTCCGTGCAAAATTCCTTACGGTGCACCATACGCAACCTAATTCGAATATTAGGTTGCGTTTTTCTTTGCAATAAAAAAGCCGAATTACTAAAAAAACAGTTCGACTTATTTTTACGCTAAATTGAAATTTAGCGGCGTGTCGCCGCAGCCGTGTATCTTTATTGCCAAACCGCTTAGCTGACTTCACTGCACGTCAAATTGAAATTTATTGTTCTTTCTTTTGCATTATTACTTTTCTTCCAAAATGACGAAGGTACTTTATTTATACTGCCATTTGTGCGGTATAACTAAAATTATAAAAACCGCGAGACCGGCGATAAGACAGACCACACCTACAATTAACACCCATAAATTAGGGGTATTACGATAAGCATCAGACGGCACACTCTTCCCATGCCCGTCAATATAAATTTGCACTTTATCACCGATATTTAACTCAGCTGTAGCAGCCTCTCTGCTATTATAATAACCAATGTCGCCACAATAATATGTACCGTCAAAAGATGTATATTCGTAAAAAAGGCTGTACCAATATAAACCATCAGTTCCAGAACTGTGTGCGCGTAAATCTGTTATAGTTGCTTCGACAGGATGCTTAAAATCTACGTTATCTTTCACGTACCACAAGTCTGTGTAGCCACACACAAAAACTATACCGAAAATAAACAATACGATAGTTGAAATTATATAAAAAGGTAGATTTTTCTTTCCACCTTTCCATACTCTTTTTCGTTCGGATTTTTCGTTCATATTCACTCCGTGTTATTGCGCTAAATTGAAATTTATCGTTAATTCGTGGATTGCATTTGCAATTCTTTTTTGTATTTTTTCCACTTAACTATAAAGATGATTTCCCTAACGAATGAGTTCAAAAAAACAACAAAACACACAAGAGAGATAGTGCCCACGATCCAAATATAATCACTTGAAATATTTATATCTTTTCTATGGCGCTTCAAAGTATGGTCAACATATATAGGCACTTTCTTTCCCACTTGCGCTTTTGCTTCTTCCTCATCTTCTATCAATCTTTGCCACATACCATAATACACTCCATCGTCCGCTTCGTACTCATAATAGGTAGTATAGGTATAGCCTTGATACCTATTTTGCACTGCTTCATATCGCACGATTGTGGCATATTCTTTTACATAATTTGCGTGAGCATCAATATTATAGTCGATTATCCCAGTCACAAAATGGATAAAAAAAAGCGCACACGCTGTTCCCATTAAAATCATTACACATATATGGACGATAGTAAGATTGTCGGGTTTTTCAGTCATAAAATTGCTCCGTGTTATACCGCTAAATTACAGTTTATCGCTCTATATGAGCAAATAAATTATAGCATAAACGGAAAGTATTTTCAACTGTTTGACAACGTAAAAACGGACTTGTGCACTGTGGCGGGTGCTTGAATAAAACGAGCGCGCGGCTGCGCGCCGCTTAATTCTTCCACAAAAAAATCAGCAAATAAAAAAGTCGGCGACAGCCGACTTTTTTATTAATTGATTTATCAGTACATCGGTATATACGATACGGATGCCGATATGGTCATCATAACGAAAATCATACACCACGCAATCGCGCCCGTCCATACGTTGCCCGTAGCCTTATAGGTTAATCTGTTGAAAATGGGAAGTATAAACATCATTACCACGAGTCCGAATACCATATTCACGAACAGCCAGACTTCATTGTTGCCGCTGCCCCAGTTGCCGTAGTACGGCGAGCCTGTCGTGAAGTAGCACACATAATTTATAAGAAGAATGAACGCAAGTCCGATGCTGTTTGCAAGTGCGCCGACCAGCAGAACTTTCCACTCCTTCCAGCCCTCTCTGCCTATACTGCAATTTACTCTTATCGAGTTCGAGATATAGAAAACGAATATGAAAGGTATATATTCCAGTGCCGTCACAAACATTCTTGCATTCAGCGGAGCTGCGGAAACAAGCATAAATCTGAAATCCTGATGGAATATCCAGTAAGAAAGCTGAACAAGGAAATAGAACGAAGCGAACATAATAAGCGCGATAAGCAAGCTTTTCAAAACGTTGATGACGACGTTTTTCCAACCGTTTCCGCGGATTTTTATATCACCGAACTTAGCCCAGTCGTAGCGGGGCTGTACGCCCTTTACTTTGTACATAGTATATTCGTAAAGATTTTCAAGCGCGGTCGTTCCGAAGAATATCGCAAGCCCCACTGCGCCGTTTATCGCCGCCCAAAGAAGTATTGCGTTGATCATACGCGCGGGGAATGTGAACGTGAACACGCTTGCAAGATTGCTTGTCGGGAAAATTTCTATGGAAAGATTTGCAAGGGGGATATAGTCGAGGCAGGCGATTATCGCCGTAAGAATCATACACGACCAGAATATCACTTTATGCGCAACGCTCTTTTTCGCTATTTCGGGAGCGGTAACCATTTTAGCCTTAGCAACGGAACTCATTTCGCCCGAAACGTTTCCGTCCTCTGCCGGAACGCCGTCCGCCGTGCCTTCCGCCTTTTCGCCGTTTTTACTCTTCGCACCCGCTTTAATGCTCTTGAAGAACGGAATATTCATCAATACTCCGCACAGTGCAAGCACAAACGTGAACGCGGACGCAAGCGCTATTCCGTTAGAGAATTCCTTGCCGAACCATATCTGATTCAAACCGCCGTTATCCGAGCCCATATTCAGCGTTTCGTTGAAGAAATCGACTGTGTTTGCAATACTGACTCTGTCGTACATTTCGAAGCAGTGATTTATCTTTTCGCGGTGTACTATTCTGTAAGTTCCGTTTGACATATCGCCGTAACCGTAGTCGTAAGCGACTGTATCGAAAGAGTTTGCCGCGCCGTTAATCTCGTTTATGAAGCGCAGACCTATCACCTCGAACGCGGTCGAATCCGACTGATAGCGGTACGCGCCCTCGTCGTAATAGGCGTAAGACATAGCTGCGTTGCAGTTGAGATTTTTGAACTTATTTGCAGCCGAGGTCTTTATGTAGCCCGAATTGTAAACCGATTTTATAATGCTGTCGTTATAATCCGCGCCTGCCATATCGGAAGCAAGGGTGATAACGTTTCCGCCGCCCTGCGAGTGCCCTACCGCGCCGAAGCGGTTTTTATCGCAGAATTTGAAGTCGTCGGAATTATTGTAGACGTACTGAACGAGGTACTCAATACCGTGAGCGCCCGTTGAGGAGTTTTCCGTAGTACCGCCCTGACCGCCGGGGTCGGAACAGAACACCACCGCACCGCGTCTTGAAAGTTCTATGCAGTACTGAGCCATAGTCGCTTTCGTACGCGTAAAACCGGGAAGCACGAATACGACGGGCGCAGGGTTTTCTTCCGTTGCCGAATCGGGCTTATACATAGTTACCGAATAAGAAGTTTCGTGCTCCTTGCCGTCGTCGGTGACGGTGAGAGGTATCGCATACTGCTTATCGTGAATTTTACCCTCGTTATACGCAAGCGTCATTTCGCGGGTCAGAGTAAAGTCTGAAACGCCGACGGAAAAACCCGAAGTTTCGAAGCACATTGCAGTAAAGCTTGCAACGAAAATCAAAGCAAACGCAACGCACGCCGTTATAAAACTCTTTGCTTTGCAGAATTTTTTTACGCTTGCTTTCAAAGATTTCTTTTCTTCGGCAGGCTGAACGGGTTCAGCCGTCACGGCCTCCACGACCGCCTCTTCTTTAACCGTATTTCTGCGGACCGTAATTTCATCTTCGGTTTTGCGGAAATACGCGATACCGCACAGAATAAACGCAGGCAGGCAAACGATGCTTAAAATCCAGCATACGAGAAATTTCGTATTTTCGGTTTTGCTCAGTTCGACGTTTGTCATCTTTTCCCTTACGGAAGTTATCACGAAGCCGTTATACAGGCTTACGAGCGCGAATATGAGGAAAGCCCAGTACCAGTTGTTGGACAGCGCAAAAAAGGAAGCGCATAACACGAACCACAGCGCGGTGAATACGTAAGAACATACCGACGCCGATTTCATTAATTTACTTTTCAAAAACATATCCTGCCTCCTTATACCGTTGCAGGCGCAGCAAGCAGCGCCAGCCCCTCGGCCGAAAGTATCCAGTTGTAAACGGCAAGCGCAAGTCCGTCGTTTGTAAACCTTATTACCTTTCTGTTATTGCTGGTACCTATCGACATATCGCCGGACGATTCCTTAATCAAAGGATTGAGATAGGGCGCTTTGTCTTTGGCAAGCGCTCTGCCGCCCAAAAGAATGTTTACGCCACCATCCGCCTCGATAGCCTTATCGAGCGCCGTTACGTCCGTTTCGCTGTCGGAACCGCCCGTTTCCTTAAGGCAGTAGAATTTGACCTCTACGCCCGCAAGCTGTTCGTCGGACGCGCCGCAAACTTTAAGCGCAGCCTTTAAGCCCTCTTCGAAGTTAGCTTTTATTTCATTGCTGAAACCCGAGGTTTTAAAAAGACCGTAGCAGCCTATTTTTAAGGAAATGACGTCTTCCGCGCCTATCGTGTACTTAATACCGCTCTGGTCGTCGGGTTCGGGTTCGGGCTCGGGTTCAGGCTCGTTTCCTTCGTACTTATAGTCAAGCGTTGCTCCGCCCTCGCCTGCGTAAGTACCGAGTATCCAGCCGTAAACCGCGTTGACGGTTTCGCTTTCGTAAAGCTTTGCGGCGTAGCGCGCCTTGAAGTCGGGGTTAATGAGAATATTTCCGTGGTTTTCAAGGACTTCGTCGGGCATCATACCGCCCGTACCGCTGAGGTTTGCGTAATCCGACCAACCGACCATAATATCGATATCGCCGTCGGAACGGATTGCGTCGCAGGTAGGACCGACATTGCCGGCATAGGCACGGATAACTATATCCATATCTTCGGTGTTGTAGCCGTTTTCTTTAAGGAAAGCGTTTAACTTAGTTTCGAATCCGGACATTACCGAAGCATTGAGCCCCGACGTCTTGTCTTTGTCGTACCAGGCGATTGCTATATCGTGACGGATGATTTCGCCGAATACGGGATAGAGCGTTACGCTGAGCTCGTCGCCCTTTACCCAGTCCTTGACGTCGTCGTAGCGCACGAGCCCCTTGTTCGCAGTAACGGGCACGTTGTCTGCGCCGACCTCTTCCCAGTTTTCTTCCGCGGTCCAGCCGTAGAACTTCAAGCCCTTAGGCGCCTCGGGAACGGGAACGATTGCATTGTTGAAAATGTTTACCGTATAGCAGCCCTGATACTCTCCGTTTACGTTGAGTACGACCTGAACGTCCTTTTCGAAGCCCTTTACCAACGTACAGCCCGAAAGCGCCGCCAAACACATAACCATAGCAAGCAATGCCGCAATCAAGTGTTTTTTCATTATCTTCCTCCTGAAAAATTTTATTAATGTGCCGCGTTATATGCAGCCGTTTTAAGTATATTTGCCGTATCCGCGTCAAGTCCGCCGATATACGGCGATAAGCGCGGATCGATATCGAGGACAGTAGCAAAATGTACGCAAGCCGAAAGAAACGCGCCCGTATACGAGGGATGTTTATTGTCCTGGTAATACAGATTAAGATGGGGATAATTATTGTATACAGCCGTGAATGCCGAACCGACGTAACAGACTTTCAGCCCCGTAGCCGACGCGGCTTTTTCGTACGCTTCGCGTATCTTTGCCTCCATTTCGGGAACGGTAATTTTCCTTGCGTCCGCTTCTTCCTTATAGCCCCAGGTCGAATAAAGATAAATACGGCAGTCTGCCTGCGTCCTGTTTATCTTGCTCTGCAAGCTCTTTACCGACGACAAAAACCCGTCGTAATCGTTGAGCGGTTTAGTACTCTGTTCCTGCAAAATTATCGCGTCGTAGTCGTTGTTCGAAGTGAGTTTTTCGTCGACTATCTTTCCGTATTCGTCGTTTTTATCCGCAAATTTTTTAAGCGTCCAGCTTCCCTGCGTCACCGACTCGACCTCCGTCCATTCGCCTGCCGAAACGGCAATTTCATTGAAAAGCGCAGGGATATCGCTGTAAAAAGTAAAGCTGTTGCCGATAAAGAGAACTTTCTTTTTCTCCCAGACGGAAGCGGTGTTCCCTATATAGCGCCAGTGCGTATTTTCCGTATCGGGCTTGGTTTCCGAATAGGCGTAAGTCTTTGCCCCGTCCGCAGTGACCGTTTCGCCGAAAACGCAGATTCCGGTATTCTTATAAAAACAGTTTCTGCCGACTGTCTTTGCCGTCGACGGTACGACGACGGTCTTGACCTTGCAGTCCGTAAAGGCGTTATCCCCGATTTTGGTAATACCCTCGCCGATGACCACGTCGGTAATTCTTCCCGATTTTCTGTACCAGGGCGCGTCCTTTGCGGAGGCGTAATCAGGTATTTCCCCCTCTCCTTTCACCGTAAGCACGAAGCCGTATCTGCCGTTATCCGAAAGGCTTGCCCTGACGCCCGAAGCCACTTTGAAGCTGAATTCGTCATTACCCGAACAGGACGCGGAAATTCCGCAACCGAGTGCAAGCAAAACAGCCGACAGAATAATCGGGAAAAATTTTCTTTTCATTTCAGACCTCCGGCTGATAGTGATTTATGCGGCAGGCAACGTAAGTTGTCTGCCCTTTTTTGCGTTAGCAAAAAAACCTACTTTTTCAGTTTGGAAACGCCCGTCCTGTAAACGGCTTCCTCCACCGCTTTTGCAACGGCTCTGTGCGCCGACTTGTCGTAGGCGTAGGGAAGAATGTAATCGGGCGCAAGCTCTTTTTCGCCCACGCACGAAGCGATGCCGTATGCCGCCGCTATCATCATTTCGTCGTTCACCGTCGACGCCCTCGCATCGAGCGCTCCGCGGAAAAGTCCGGGGAAAACCAGAACGTTATTTATCTGATTGGGGTGTTCGGAAGATCCCGTTCCGACTATGAACGCACCTGCCTCCAAAGCGTCCTCCGGCTCGATTTCGGGGACGGGGTTTGCGCAAGTGAACAGTACGGGTTTTTCCGCCATCGACCTTACCATCTCTTTGGTCACGCAGTGAGGTCCCGAAACGCCGATGAACACGTCCGCTCCGCGCATTGCGTCTGCAAGCTTGCCCTTTGCGTGCGATAAATTAGTTATCTTTGCTACCTGCTTCTGCGCAGGGTTGAGCCACTCTTCGCCGTCGCAGACTATGCCTTTGAGATCGCAGAGCGTAACGTCTTTGACGCCGAGTTTCAATAAAAATCTGCCTATAGCTATACCTGCGGCGCCCGCGCCGTTTATCACAAGCTTAATGCCGTCCGTTTTTTTGCCCGTAAGCTTTAAAGCGTTTATGAGCGCGGCGGCTGAAACTATTGCAGTTCCGTGCTGGTCGTCGTGAAAGACGGGAATATCCAGCTCCTCTTTTAGCCTTGTTTCTATTTCGAAACAGCGCGGCGCGGATATATCCTCTAAATTGATTCCGCCGAAAGAGCCTGCCATAAATTTGATTGTATTGATTATCTCTTCCGTGTCCTTGGTCCTCAGACATATGGGATATGCGTCGACGTTTCCGAATGCCTTGAAAAGCGCGCACTTGCCCTCCATTACGGGCATACCCGCCTCAGGACCTATATCGCCCAGCCCCAGAACCGCCGTTCCGTCGGTGATGACGGGAACCGTGTTCCAGCGCCTCGTCAGCTCAAAGCTTTTTTCCGTGTCGTTATGAATTGCCAGACAGGGTTCGGCAACGCCCGGCGTGTACGCCAGCGACAGCGCTTCTCTGCTGTCCACGGGCACGCGCGCCACAGTTTCTATTTTGCCCTTCCACTCGCCGTGCTTTTTCAAAGACGTTTCCCTGTAATTCATTCTTCTGCCTCCATAATTTTTTGTTAATTTATAACATAATTTTTTATTTAGTTTCATTTTCCTTTACATTCTATCACGGAACAGTTATAATGTAAAATAATAATATATCATAAGTATTATAACAAATTGATATGGAAGTAAAGCAGTATGAATTACGAGTACTATAAAATATTTTACTACGTGGGAAAACACAAGAACATTACGAGGGCGGCGGCGGACCTGTTTTCAAGCCAGCCTGCCGTAACGAGGGCGATACAGAACCTCGAAGCCGAGCTCGGTTGCAGGCTGTTTGTCAGGACTAAAAACGGCGTAGAATTTACGCACGACGGCGGAAAGCTGTACGAATATATTTCGGCGGCGCACAGCCAGATAGTCAAGGGCGAGGAGGAAATAAGCCGTTCTAACAGCGTTGAAAACGGAACGGTCTACATTGCCGCGACCGTCACCGCGCTGAGGTGTTACCTGTTCGATATACTCGACGATTTTCATCTGAATAAGTTCCCGAAAGTAAAATTCAAAATAAACACGGGCTCGACCAACAACTGCATAAATCAGCTCAAAAGCGGTATTGCCGACCTTGCTTTCGTGTCCACGCCGTACAGCAACACGAAAGAGCTGAACGTTTCCGTAATTAAACAGTTCAACGACGTTCTGATAGGCGGAAGCAAATTCGAAGAGCTGAAAGACAAAGTGCTTCCGCTTGAAGAGCTTCGCTCGTATCCCGTCGTGGGGCTGAGAAGCCATATGCAGCTAAGACAGTTTATCGATTCGTATTTATCCGAAAAAGGTCTTTCCGTTACGCCCGATATCGAGGTGGACAGCGCCGACCTTTTAGTGCCTATGATACGGCACAACTTCGGGCTCGGCTTCGTTCCTTACGATATGGCGCGCAAAGCGATAGAAAAAGGCGAAGTTTTTAAAATAGGAATCGACAGGGAACTGCCTGCACGGCAGATCTGCATCATATCAGATCCTCACCACCCCCACACGAACGCCTCGCGCGAGCTTTACAGAACGGTACTGAATAAAACCATTACATAGCAAAAAACAGCGCCGCCCGTTACTGTAATTCCCACAGGGAATTTAATAAAACGCAAATAAAAAGATTCAGGCATAGCGTTAAGCTGTGCCTTTTCTGTACTTTTTTTCGTGGACGAATCAGGCTACTCGTAGCCTAATGAGATATAGATATGTTTTATATTCCCCGCAAAATTCAATGGGTTGCGTTCTTTCATTTTTCGTGATATAATGAAAGTAAGATAAACAGTAATTTCTACATAGAGGTGGGCAAATTCAAAATGGATTTTGTATTCGATGTAATATTCGGTTTGCTGTTGGAGCTGTTTAAAGCGGTGTGCCCCGATTACGAGCTGAAAAAGTGGCAAAGCGCACTGCTGATCGTTTTAGGACTTATAGTGCTCTTTGCGACAATAGGCTGTTTTGTTGCCGGATTGGTGTTGCTCAATGAATACGCCGAGCATAAAGCATTGGGAGTTGCACTGACCGCTGTGGGAGTGTCGTTGTTTCTTATACAGGGCGGAATCTTCGGCGCTCTTATCGGACTGCATTTCAAAGCCGAAGCGAAAAAGAACAATGCCGATGGCAATGCAGACGGCGACAGTGAAGCTGACGGCGATAATTAAGACGATTTGCGGCGGTTTTCTGCGGCATAACCGTAAAATAAACAAAATTAAATATACTGGATAAATTTCAATTTATCTTTGTAAATGGTTTGTAGTAAAAAGCTCTCGAACATATCGTTCGAGAGCTTTTGTCCTTGCTTGAAAGTATAACTCTTAATAATTTAGTTTTTTAATTCCCTATGGGAAGTGCGCATTACTGGCGGCGCTGTTTTATTTACTTCTTAATATATTTAAGATTATAATTATCTATACATTTACGGATAATCTGAATAGCTTCGTATTTGTGACAGATTTCCTTGACTGTCGTAGTCTTGTGTTCGAGCATCTTATACACTTCGAAAAAGTGCATCATTTCGTCGAAGATATGTTTTGGCAATTCCTTTATATCGTAGTAGTGTTTATAATTTGGATCGTTCAGCGGTACGGCGATTATCTTTTCGTCCATTTCGCCGCCGTCTATCATCTTTATAACGCCTATCGGCATACACGTCACCAAAGTCATAGGATAGATTATCTCGTTGCAAAGTATAAGTACGTCCAGAGGATCTCCGTCGTCGGCAAGCGTACGGGGTATAAATCCGTAATTCGCAGGATACACCGTCGACGTATACAGTACCCTGTCCAACCTAAGAAGTCCCGTTTCCTTATCGAGTTCATACTTTGCCTTGCTTCCCTTCGGTATTTCTATCAGCGCTTCGAATTTATTTTCCTCTATCCTCTTTTCGTCTATTTCGTGCCAGATATTCATTTGCAGCCCCCTTTTTATTAGATTATAACATATTTTATAATAAAGTAAAATAATATTTTATAATATAAGTTATATAAAAAACGCATAATTTTGCAAATTATACCGATTATTCAAAACGTTTGACAACCGAACGAATTTGTGATAATATCAATTCATCTTTTTCAAGGAGAAAAAATAATATGGACGACGCCCCAAGTTGCGTTGCCTTTTATGAAAAGACGAATAATTTTTCCGATAAGCATAGTCTGCCGAATTTGACGCAGACTGTGTTTTTTTGCTGTACGGGGGAGGGCCGCGGCGTGTAATACTCTGCTTTCGATCAGACAAAAATATTAAATTATCGGAGGAATTTTTTTATGAATACCGTTACGGCAATTGTGCTTGTCTCGGTTTTGTTTGTTTTACTGTTGTTGTCCGCATTCTTTTCGGCGTCCGAAACGGCGTTTACGAGTCTTTCTCCCGTAAGAGTAAGAAGTCTTGCGTCCGCGAAAAAATCGGCAAAGCTCGTCCTGAAAATGAGCGAAAATTACAACAGGCTTTTATCCACTCTTCTCATCGGCAACAATATCGTCAATATAGCTTCCGCGTCAATCGCCACGATAGTGTTTACTTTCTGGTTCGGAGATTTAGGCGTGACGCTTTCGACCGCGGTTATGACGGTTCTTGTTCTGACATTCGGCGAAATCACACCGAAGAGCATCGCAAAGGAACGGCCCGAAGAATTTGCATTTTTCGCAGTGAGAATACTGTACGTCTGTCAGATACTCTTCACTCCGCTGAATATAATTTTCGAAGGCTGGAAAAAACTCGTCAACAAAGTTTTCAGACTGAATAAAAAGCGTCCGACTATGACGGAGGAAGAATTTTCGCTTATCGTCGACGACATAACCGGCGAGGGCGTGCTTGCCGAATCCGAAGCCGAAATAATTCAGAACACAATCAGGTTGGACGAAACCGCAGTGGCTCAGGTTATGACGAAAGCCGAAGACATAACTTCGGTCTGCATTACCGACAATATGAAATCCGTTAAAAACGTTTTCGTGGAAAGCAACTATTCGCGCGTACCCGTCTACGACGAAAAAAGGAAGAATACAATAGGCATACTCTACCGCGCGGATTTCTATGAAATGCTGTTGAGCGGAAAATCGGATATATCGAAAATTTTAAAGCCCGTGCTGTTTACAGGCTCGGACGTTCACGTTTCCGTCCTTTTCGAAACTCTTCAAAGCCAACAGGTTCCGCAGGCAATCGTAAAGGACGGCGAAGAAATTAAAGGGCTTATTTCTATGGAGGACGTGCTTGAAGAATTAGTCGGCGAGATAGACGATAAATACGATTACTGATTTAAATATCGAAAAAGACGGACTTGAACGTCCGTCTTTTATTTTAGTTTTCGTCGTCGATTCGGTCAATGGAAATTATGTACGGATATTCTTTGAGCGCGTTTAAAATAAACTTGTCGTCAAAATTTTTGTCGGTCCGCACAAGCACCGAAAACACGATATCTTCGCCCTGCTTCTTTGCGTCAAGCTGAAGATATCTGTCCACGTTGAACAGCTCCTGAATCTGTGCGCTTTCGCCGTTATTGTTTAAGAAAACCACCCTCAGCTGCATATAGTGCTTGTTTCTGAAAAATCTGATATCCGCGTGCATTATGCACTGCACCGCGACGAGTATCGCCGTCGAGCTTGCCGCGACTATGTACATACCCGCGCCGACAGCCATTCCCACGCCTGCCGTTATCCACACGCCTGCCGCCGTGGTCAGTCCGTGGATCGCCTGCTTTCTGTACATTATCATTCCCGCGCCGATAAAACCTATGCCCGAAACGACCTGCGCCGCCAGTCTTGCCCCGTCGAACTTCTCGCCGCCCAGATCGTTAAAGCCGTATTTTGAAATAAGCATAAACAGGCACGCGCCTGCCGCCACTATCGTATGCGTGCGCATACCGGCTTCTTTGAAGCGCATTTTGCGCTCGATGCCTATGGCAAACCCCAACAGCACCGCTATAAGTATTCTTATTACATATTCAAGCTCAATGAGCTTATCAGGCAATAATTGCATTTTTTCCCACCCTCATTAAAAGATATAATCTATTATAACACTTAATTTAAAAATTTCAAGAGGTAAACCGAATTTTTATTTCTTCCGTTCCGCAGTTAAATTATCGAGTATTTTTTTATACTTTTCGTCGGCTTCTATCTCCTGTCTGTCCTTACTTTCCGCGCCCTTATCCGCGATTGAAGTAAAGTTTCCGTCCCCGTCCTTTGCCGAACCGAACGCCGTCAGAAGGTTTGAAACGTAGAAATTTTCTTCGAAATAAGGTATCTCGTTTCCGTTTGATATAAACAAATTACTCTCATATATATTTATGCCGACGGCGCCGACTATATTTCCCGAATATCCGTCCGCTTCGATATTCCCTGTAAAATACGACCCGACCGCACGGCTGCTGTAAACGACGGTTTCACCGCTTGTATCGAATTTTTCTTCCGCAAAAAATCCTGCAATGCCCCCTACATATGCCGTACCCTCGTCCGTCGTTACCGCCTTTATACTGCTTTTCGAAATACAGCTCTCTATCGAAGCCGAGTGAAGACTCGAATAAAACGGACCGTCTACACGGACGACTGCGCCGAAGCCTAAAATTCCGCCTGCGTACGCCTCGTCCGCGCTTGCGTTCACGTTGCCCTGTGAAATACAGTTATAAATCTGAGCGACGGATTTTGCCGCAATTCCGCCCGTATAGCTCTTTGCCCCGACGGAATATATATCCGCGTCGTTTTCCGACATCACAATATATCCGTTGGCAAAGGCGCTTATACCGCCCGTATAAGACTCCTTTCTGTTTTCCGCCGAAGCCGAAATTTTGCCGTAATTCGAACAGCTTATTATACCACTTGCGTTGAGTATGCACACGCCCGAAGCGTAGGCGTTCCTGTACTTCGCGCCTGCAGTAACCGTACCCGTATTTTTACAGCCCCTTATAATCAGACTCGACACGTACCCATCGCTCATATAGACGATACCCGACGCCGAAACGGCCGCCTCTCTTTCGGTATCTCCGAGGTCTCCGCATTCCGACAGCGCGGTTATATTACCGCTGTTTTCGCAGTTTTCGACCACGTTGCCGTTGGTTATAACTATTCCGCAGGTGACCGTATTCCAGCCCGTATCACGACTCGTCTGATATAGCTCCGCCGTGTTTTTGACGTCCGAAAGAAGCCCCTGGTTTTCAACGCAAATGCCCGCAATATCGAAAGTGTCGCCACTGATATTACCCGAAACGGTACAGCCCTGAACGGTGCCGTAGTTTAAGCCTGTAATTCCGCCGAACGCCGGGTTTGCGCCTGCCGTGCCCGTAAGAGAAAAGCCGTCGTACGTTGCGGTGCAGTCCCTGACGGTTCCCCTGTAAGTCGTCTGAAGCTGTGAATTGTATTTATAATAATTATTCTGCACGATACCGCCGAACGTCAGCGGAATCGCTTCTTCGCCGTTCTGCTCCGCGTACGCGCCCATTTTTCCGCTCACGCCGAGAGTAACTTTTTCCACCGTGCCGAGATTGGTTTTTGCAAGAAAGGCCACAGACTCTTCCGCGGTAAAATCCGCATTGACTTTTAGCACGATATTTTCGACTTCCGCCGTTTCGGCGACGAGTGTGAACACGGGCTTATCCCCCGACGTTTCGACCTCGGCGTTATAAAATTTTCCGTACAGCGCGCCGAGCGTTGCGCCCGATTTAAATATAAGCTTTTTCCCTCCGCCGTCTATACTGCAGTTGACCCTCTCCACCGAATAGTTTTCCGGCAGAACCAAATCGTTTTTGAGCGTGTATTTCTTTTTCGAAGAGAAGTCTATCTGGCTCAGTTCTGTAACGTCGCCCTCGACCGGCTTGGGCATAAGCGATATTGCAAGCGAGGGCGTAAGCACGGTTATCGCTACTGCGAAGAATACTCCTGCGCAGACGGCAATTATTTTCCTTTTCCGCGCTTTACTCAAAGGGCGTCTGTCTAAGATTATCCGTCCGTTTTCGTACTTTACGTCGAGTCCGTATCTTATAAAGTAAGCCTCTCTGAGCCTCTTTTTAATATCCTCTGACGGCTTCGCAAGGGGATATATCCGCTTCAACCGCCTTATATCGTCCGAAATAAGCAGCATTTCAAACGGTGAAACAATTTCCGAAAAATAGAGTCTTAAACATTTGCCCGCAATCTTTTTAAACTCTGAAAACGCCGTAACGGGTTCGTTCTTTTCCGTAAACGAAGTGATTTTGATAAACTCCTCTTCGTAGCGCTTTATAAGTTTTTTTGATTTGAACAGATACATCAAAGAGAGTACGGGAAATCTGCCGTAGCGGTATGCCCCGATACGGTCCTTTTCCATAAGCGCGCCGAACGAAACGGCGTCGTCGCGCAATATTGCTTCAAACGTTTTTTCGGCAATTAACTCCGTCATATGCCCTGCTCAGATCACTTTTTCTTTATTTTTACGTTTCTGTCCTTGGCCCATTTATCGAACGCGTCGAAAAGATATTCTTCGTTCACGCTTCCGCTCTCGGCGACCTTTTTAAGCAGCGCCGCAGTTTCCCTGAACGCCGAAACGAGCGTTGCAATATCGTTGCTCTGTTCCTTGACCGCCGTGCCGAGACGTTCGTTTTCCTTTTTTATTTCCTCTATCTTTTCGGCGTTCTGCGTCAGCACCGACGCAATGTCTTTATTGATAAATTCGCTTATTTTTTCAACGTTCGTATTATAGCCGTCGAGCGATTTCTGCAACTCTTTAAGATTGTAAGACGAACGCTTTTCGTTGACTATGCCGTCGATTCTGGCAAGCTGGCTTTCGGCGCTTTTTTCGATTTCCGCGAGCGCGTCGATACTCTTTGCCACGCCCTCGAAGCGCGCGCTCATATCCCTGACCGCCTGAGCGTACTTTTCGCCCGATTGAGAATATTCGTCTATACGGCGGGAAAGTTCCTGACCGCTTCTCGCCTGTGCTCCTATCGCGGAATGGACCTTTTCAAGTTGCGACATCGCGCCCGACGAAAAGTTCTTTGACAGACTGTCGAGGTCTTCCCTTATTTCGCCGTAGGTCTTTGAAACCTGTCTTAAACTCTCCTCCAAAGGAGCTATCATATTGCGGTAGGCGATAAAGCTGTCAATAAGTTCCTTTACCGAATTGTCGTTCATTGTCTTTTCCTCTTTGCTTTGAATTTATCGTTGATTTCCCTGATACTTGCGCCGAGCTCTTTCGCGTCGGTCTGCAAAGTATCGAGAATTATTTTTTTTGCGACTTCGTTGTTTTCCGCAAGCGGATAGAAACGCACTATTTCCGGATCGAGCGCGCCTCCGCCCTCCTTGCACGCGTCCATAAGAGGGAACAGTGCGGTATCGCCCGAACGCGTGAACATTTCGCGCGCCTGCGCGTCAAGACCTCTGCGCCAATACTCGACCCCCGCTTCCCTGAACGAGGAAAACCTTAAATATTTTTCGTGCACGAAGATGTATGCAAGCTCTTCTTCCCTCTTTCTCTCATCCGACATTCTGTCGGCGGAGTCACGCGCGTTTGCGTACTGTCCGAGCGAACAGAATTTTTCTATTCTCTCCGTAAGCTCTCCGTCGTCTATTAAGATCCTGCCTGCACATTCTTTCAGATACGCGAGCGCGTCTTCTTTGCTTTTTCTTTCGAATTTTTCGTTAAACAGGCTTTCGAACGATTTCGGATATTCCCTCTCGCATACGAAAAGGTGTTGCTTAGCCCTTGAAATTCCGACGTAGAATAAGTTGAAGTAATATCTGTAAACGGAATTTTCGTCCGCCGTCTTTCTGTTCAGCGAAAGGTTTTCAAGATACTGCCATTTGTCTATGCTGTCGCTCAGAACGTCAGCTAAAATGACGGTGTTGCGTTCCAGACCCTTCGCCTCGGCAACGGTAAGAATTTCTATTTTTCCGAGAGATTTTTTCAGCTTTTCCTTCTTCCTTTCAGAAGCTACGACTATCGTCGCATTCTCGTATTTTTTATCGTCCAGAGAATAGACGAAGTTTTTATCCTTTACGAAAACTGCGGATGAGTCGAGCGGAGACGCCACGCTTTTGCCCTTTAAAACAAAGCTGTGCGTGCCGAACCGGCCGATATTCATTTCGCCGAGTTTTTCGGCAATGCTCTCTATTTTTTGGGTGCTCCGGTAATTGTGCGTCAGCTCTTCCACGCCGGTGACGTCGCCGTACATAAGACTCTTCAGATATCCGAAATTGAAGTATGACGGATTTATCATCTGCAACGCGTCGCCCACGCAGAAAAGCTTTCTTGCAAGCTTTTTCACAAGGCACAGATTCACCTGCGTGAAGTCCTGAACCTCGTCGACGACGGCGACGGAATATACGGGCGACGATATCGCGTTCAAAAGCGCACGGCTCATAAGATTATTGTCGGTATAGCCGTTTTTCTTCAAAAACTGAAGATAGTCCGCCGCAACGGAATAGATCGTATCGCACTCGTTTTTGCGGAAACTGTCCGCCCTTGCCAGGGCATATTCCTCCCTCGACATCATTTCCGACGGAGCGGAAAGCGAGTACTTGCCGAAAATCATTCCGTAAATTTCTTTGTAAATTATCTCGGGCGCGATATTCTTTATCCTGTCCACCGCACCCGAAAGCCGATAATTTTTACCGCCGAGATATTCGTTGAGAAAAACGCTTTCGTCCGCGACTTTTCTCTTTTCGAACCGAGCCGAATATATGTCCTCGATAAGAAGGTATTCCACCTTGTTTTTCAGAAAATCGGCTATCCGCAAAAGCGCGGTCATTATCTGCCCGTCTCCGTCAACCGAAAAGCTTATTCCTATCTTGTTTTCGACGCTTTTTTTATGGTCTGCGTCCAAAAATACGACGTTGCCCCCGGCATATGCCTTTGTGAAATCTTCGATATTCTTTAAAAACAGTTCTACCCTGTCCCTTGTTTCCGCTAAAAGCCCCCTTGAAAAAGTAGTGTACAGAACTTTTCCGCGGTAATCACGGCAGGCGCAGTAGACTACTTTTTCAACGCAGACGTTGGTCTTTCCGCTTCCTGCGATTCCCTGCACAAGCATATTCGCGTCTTCCGTTTCCACGATTTTTTTCTGCGTTTTATTTAAAAGCGGAAAATTGACTATGCCGTCGGACGACGACAGAAGATAGAGTTTTTTCAGATCGTTCCCGTCGAAACCTTCCTGCGTTTCGCTTATATCCAGCTTTATTTTTTTATGCGCGGAAAGATATTCGCAGAGCCGTCTGTCAAACCCTCCGCCGTCTTCTTTGCAGCGGTAACCGTAAAAAATTATATCGTTATTATCCCCGCCCCCTGCGGTAAAAAACAGCGTGTAAAGTCCGTCTCCGGTCTTTGCGCAGTAACTTTTTTTATCGAGCCGTAAATTTTCCGCAAATATGCTTTCCGCCGTTCGGGAAGCAAACCTGTCTATTGCCGAAGTTTTTTTCGTAAGCGAAATAAAGCCCTCCGTCTTGTAGACGTTGCGCTTTGCCGACAGAATTATTTTGCTTGTGTCGATTACAACCTGCATATTTTTACCGTTAAAGCCGAACTTATTTTACGGACAATGCGTCGAGATACTGCGAAACCGCGTCCGCCGTCAAAGGGATACGTCCGAACGATGAAAGCCTTTTGTCCGCAAACGTATTGTCCTCCGCATAGAAAACAATAGGGGTGGAATTATATGAAAACTGCGCTTTGATCTCCTCTTCGGCGCGCTGTTTCTCCGCGGATGTCAAAAGCCCGTCAACTCTCCGTTTAAGGGTTTCCACGGCTCGGTTTCTGTTTTTGAGCTGACTTCTTTCGTCCTGACAGACGGCAACAGTTCCCGTGGGAATATGAGTAGCCCTAACCGCCGTTTCCACCTTGTTAATATTTTGTCCGCCCGCGCCGTGAGAGTGAAAGACGTCTATCTTTATATCGCAGTCCTTGATTTGCGGCACCTCTTCCGCCTGCACCGCCGCGACTAAAATTTCGCCCTTCGAGGCGGATATTCTGTGACAGCCTGCAAGGGGCAGAAGGCGCGACAGCGCACCGTCGCCGAAGCAGACGAATTCCGTCAGACACGCTTCGGTTTTTATTCCGCTTATTCTCATTCCGCGCCTTTCCGCATCCGCCGTCACGGCCGACGTAAATTTTTCAAAGAGTGCACGGCAATTGCCCGAAAGCTTAATTCTGACAAACGACTTTTCTTCAACGCTTCTGCCGAGAGCGGAAGCTATATTTTTAATAAGCTCAGCCGTCCTTATTCTGTTTGCGGAAATTTCCGCAAACACCGCCGCGCGCTCGCTCTCCGCGCGTGTTACGGACAGAAGAGAATACAGCTCCGCCTCCTCTGATACAGCCGATTTAAGTCTGTCGAGATTTGACTTTATGAGATTGAGCGAATTGTACTTTTCAAGAACGGAAAGATAGTACGCCTTGTCCGCCGTAACTTCGGGATATTCCAAAAGAGAAGCAACTTCGTCATAGTCTTTTAACGCCTCTTCCGCAGAGGAAATTATTTCGGCACGAAATCCGTTCATTACGATCTTAAAAACTTAACCGAGCCTACGCCCGAAAGCCCGTCAAGGTAGGACATATCTTCGGATGAAATAGTGAAATCTGTTTTTAAATTCGCCTTTATCCTGTCGGCGTTTGTGCTCTTCGGCAGGGGCAGAACGCCGTTTTGAAGGCAGTATTTCAAGCAAATCTGCGCGACGCTCACGCCGTACTTCCCGGCTAATTTTTTCAAAGTTTCATTACCGATAAGCTCGCCCGTGGCAAGCGGAGAATACGCCTCGACAAGTATACCGTTCTGCTTGCAGTAACCCGTAATTTCGGGCTGCGTGTTGCCGATGAAATAGCGTATCTGATTGACCATAGGCTGAACGCCCGTCGCGTCGGAAACCGCCTTCATATCCTTGACGAGGAAATTTGAAACGCCTATCGCACGCGCCTTTTTCTGTCTGTAAATTTCTATAAAAGCTTTCCACGCCTCTATATTACCCTCGGTACATTCCTGACCTATATTGCTCCACGGCCAGGGCGCGTGGATTAAATATAAATCGATATAGTCAAGTCCTAAATTCTTATTCGATTTATCAAAGTATTCCATAGCCCCGTCATAGCTTTTAATATGCGAAGGAAGCTTAGTCGTAATAAACACCTCTTCCCTCTTTATTCCGAAATCGCGCACGGCTTTGCCTACGCTCTCCTCGTTCTCGTACGCATACGCCGTGTCGATATGTCTGTAACCCGCTTCAAGCGCGGATATAGTGGAATTATACGCCTCGCCGCCTGCCTTGATCTGCCAGGTTCCGAAACCTGTTTCGGGAATTTCAACCCCGTTGTAAAGTCTGAACATTTTAATCTCCCCGTCTGATTTTTAACAATTATAACACTAATTTTACAAAATGTCACCCGATTATATGCAAAAGGCGGAAAGAGAAGATCTTTCCGGTTTCCATAGTATCGTCTTACCGGAATCTGTATTTTTCTTTATCGATTATTTTTAGAATCTTGTAAACCTTTTCCGTGTCGGCGTGCGAGTAGCTTATAAAAATATAAGGTTCTTCGCCGTCATAAGAATCGAGATCTATTTTAAGATAGTTTGTGCCCTCGATTTTTTGCCTGCCTTCTTCCGTTTGCATTTCCCCAGTAAATTTATTTTTTTATTTAAAAAATCAAAAACGTCACCGCGAGCGCGCCGAGCGCCGCAAAAAGCGCCGGCACCGACACGACCGCGCCCATCTTAACAAAGTCGACGTAGCTGAATTTTTCACCGTGTTCAGATAAAATCGAACTCCACATTATGCCTGCAAGCGCGCCGATAGGCGTTAAAAACGCGCCTATGTTCGAACCGATTATCGTGGCGAATACGGCAGGAAGTCCGACTTCCGCAGTCTGGATTACCGACGAGAACAGTACGCTCATAGGTATGTTGTTTATCACGTTGCACGCAAGGAACGACAGCGTTCCGTATTTCCATATCGCATTTTCGTCCGTGAAAAATTTCGCAAGCGAAGCCGTTACACCCTGCTGATCGAGCGCAATGATAAGCACGAACATTGAAATAATAAACGGCACTATCTGATAGGGCGCGCGTTTAAGACACCCTGTAAGCGAAGCCGGCTTCTGCCTTCTTACCGCCGAAACTATGAGCGTGCAAATAAACAGACAGCCGACGGCGGAAGCCGATACTATCCACATTTCCAAACCTATGTACGAACTTACTGCAAGCAATAACGTGCATACGCCTAAATGCGCTATGCCTATCCATAAGAGAAGCTTATCCTTGATTTCCGCGTCTTCGGCAACGCCCTCGATGGGCGCTTTGAGCTTTTTGCGGTACAGAAGCCAAAGCATTAAAAAAGCGGCTGAACCTGCGCATACTGTGGGGGCAATGCTGTATTTGAGATAATTTAAAAAGTCTATTCCGTAAGCCGTTGCAAGGTAAATGTTTGTCGGGTTTCCGATTATCAGCGCCATACTCCAGGTGTTGGCGGCGATAAACTCTGCGGCAAGATAGGGAATAGCGCTTATCTTTGCATTTTTTGCGAAATAACAAATAAACGGCGTGAACGACAAAATTATTACGTCGTTGGAAGTGAACACGGTGAGTACGGATACTATCAGATACAGAAAGACAAAAAGCTTCATCTGCCCCGTCTTCGCCCTCTTCAATACCGCGCTTGCAAGATAGCGGAAAAAGCCCAGCTCGTCAAGGTAAATCGAAAGTACGGTCATCGAAATGAACAGCACCAGAATTTTAAGCGGGTTGACCGCTGTGTCGGCAATCAACGACTTCCCGACGCCTTCCGCATCCGCAAGCCCCGAAATAAGCAGGATTACCGCGCCGGTCAACGTAACTATCCAATATGTATCGACCGTAATTTTGCCGAGTTTCAGCTCCGGAAAAAACAGTACGCATACTATCATTACCGCGATAGTGGTTATAAATAAGACTAATGTTGCCGTCATATCCCATATTATACCATATCCGACAAAATTCTGCAATAGGTAATTTGAAATACTCTTGCATCTATTATACCGAAAAAACGCCATAAAAATCCAAACGATTGACAAAGCGCGCATTTTAAGCTATGCTTATATCGTAAATAATTTAAATCGGAGACATTATGGCTAAAAAAATCAAAGAAGAAAACTACGAAGAATACGACGGCGGAGAAAAGGCTTCGTTTTTTACAAGAAACAAGACGCGCATACTCGCTATCGGCGGTGCGGCGATTATTTTTCTGACCGCGCTTATCCTCGGAATAACACTCGGAATTCGTTCGTGTTCGGTATCGGGCGGAAGGTATTTCAACCCCTACCCTGCAAAAACTTCGGTCGGGTATCATTCCGAACAGACGGGCTACGCCGAAAGAGTAAAGCCCGTTAAAGAAATGAAAAACGGCGGACTTCCCGCTTACCCCGAATACGGCAAACAGCTTGAAAGCGTTCTGGGTATGACGGGCGACAAAACGGCTATGCGTGACGCTTTGATAGCCGAAGCGAATTCTCTTGCCGCAACGGGGACCTGGAACGCGGGCAACGGCGGAGATTACGTTTGGATGGACAAGGACGGCTTTCTCTACAACGGAACCGTATCTTCGCCCGAACCCTCTCTCGACGGCAGCGGCGGCCGCAGACAGCTTTACAAGCACACCGCGTCGGTCGGTCTGTACGGAGGCGACGTTTCGGACGGCGAACGTGGCGTCATAAAAAAAGTTACTTTAAGCCCGCGCGGTTACGACAGCTATTCTCTGACGGGAGTCTACGCCCCCGCAGGCGAAGTCATAAAGATACAGCTCAGCGAAGCCGATATGAAAGCCACGGGCGGAATTACGGTACATATAGGACAGGCTCTCTACAACGGCAAAGCCAACAACATATGGACCGACAAAAACACGATGAACCGTATGCCCGTAATTCTCAACACAATGCAGGTGAACGAGAATACGGCGGTACTCGAAAACGGAGTTTACACCTCTTACGTCGGCTCATTCCTCGGCGGGCCCGTATATATCCGCAACAATAAAGAGGTTTTCACCGTCACCGTATCGGGCGCGGTAAACTATCAGCATTTCATTTTAGGCTACACTACGGAAAAAGAATTCGAAAACAACGCGAAATCTTCCGCGCCCTACTTCGATATGGAAGTCAGAAATTACGGCGTGCTTCATTCGGGTCCTTCAACTTACGCGAAAAAGCACACTTACGGCGAACTGTACAAAGCCGCCGTCCTGTGGGAAAAGGTTTCGCTTGTGTCAACCTCCAACTCCTTGCAGGGCATAGTATTTTTATACGACCCGTTCGTTGCGGCAGGCGCGGCGGTCGCGTTCCCTTCCCAGCAGTCGGTAAACTGCCCGACCGAATGGATGGCAAACTCGCTTGACTATAAAACTATGGTGACTACGGGCGCCTGGGGCAACTTCCACGAATACCACCACAATTTCCAGAGCTACGGCGTAGGCGAGGGAGGCGAGGTCACTAACAACGGAATGAGCCTTGTATCCTACGCGCTGTTTACAAAAATTTCGGCAAGCAGAGGTACAGGCAGCTTCGGCGCGGATGGACTTGACGGCTGGAACAGATACACCTCCGCAACGTTCGCGCTCAACGAAACGCTTAAAATCGCAAAGGACGGCGCCGAGCCGGAAAACGGTAAAAAGGGACTTGCACTGTACGCAACACTCCTGCACAACTTCGGACCCGACGACTATATTCAGGCGAAAGTGCGCCAGCAGACGCAGGGCTACGGCGAAAGCTACACCGGCTATATGCGCGCGTGGCAGGAAGTTACGCACAACGATATGACTTACTACTTCAAGGACGTGCTCAAAGGCATTTCCGAAGAGGACGCAAACAGATATAAAAATCCGGATTACCCCGTTTTCGTACCCGTATCGTGCGTATATCAGACGGGCAGAAGTTACTCATACGATAATCAGAAAAGATATATACAGACTATGCAGCCTTACCTCATACCGGCAGGCAAAGAATTTGAATTAGACCTTAACAGGTACGACGCACCCGACGGCAGATATGCCTCGGGCAGTGTCATTCTTCCCGAAGATTTTACTTATTCGGTAGTCGGCGTTTCTTCGCCCGAACGCGGACAAATCAAAGACAAAGGCAACGGAGTTTATACTTACACTCCCGACGGAATGAACTCTTCGGGGAAGATATCCGTCACTCTTTCTTTAAAACATAAGACAAACCTCTGCACCGCAGGCGACGTCGAACTTATTCTCGAATTCAAACCCACGCAGGAACACAACAAGAATCTGCTTGAAAGGACGACTTATCTGTATACGGCGGAAACCGCGTACAAGGACGCCGCCGAAGCGTTCGACGCGCAATATGCGGGCTTTATCGAAAAAATAAAGAGCGACAACGTCAACAGAACACAGAACTGCAACACGGACGTCTGGTACACGAACGCGGAAGGCGATACCGTTCCGGAAAACGCCGTCGTAGAAACGGAGGGCAAGCTATATATCGGCGAAACGGCAAAATACAGAATTGCTCTGAGAGGGCGCTGGAACGTAGCGCTGTATACCGCGGTAAACGACGGAGAATATTCTCTTTGCGCAAGCTATAAGCAAACCGGCTCTTCCCCCTCGTTCCCCCTCACAGAGGGAACGTATAAGGATATGGAGCTGAATAAGGGCGACTGGGTACGCTTCAAAGCGGTAATGATAACGGGTCGGAACGGAACCACGTCGAGCTTCATAGGCGTGGGCTTCGGCAAGTTCACGCCCGAACACGGTGTTTTCGACGACGAGGGAAACCTTACGGGCACCGTACCCGAAAGCGTAGAAGTTTCCTACGCGAACGCATACAGAAGCTCTTACGAATTCCCCGACAACGAATTCGAAACCGACTACTTCTACACGAGAGATTATATATACAACTATAAAGACAACCTCGTGCAGAGCACAAGCACCTCTCTCGTCGAAACCAACTACGATGCCGAAATAAGCTGGAATATAAACGAGCACCCCGTCACAAATCTTTTTGACGGAGACAAAAACACCTGGATACATACGGGCGACAAATTTACCGTTTCAAAGGAAACACCTCTAAAAATCACAGCCGACCTCGGCGGAAACAAGCCCGTAAACAGGCTGACCATACACACCCAGTACAGACCGAACGGCGACTGGCACTGCGTAAAATCTTTCAGACTCTACGGCAGAGCGGACGGCGGAGAAGAGTTTCTGATAGGCGAATTTAACGACGCTGTGAGAAACGGCACCTCGGTCACGGTAGACTTCGACGAAACCGTTATACGCTATTACAGACTTGAGATTTTCGAATCGACGGGCAGATATATCATAATCAGCGATATCGAAGCGTTCAGAATGTTCGAATTGAACGGCGGAAAACAGCTTTCGCCGAGCGATGAAAAAATGGAGTTCAAGGGAAGCTGGACCGCAAAACAGTCTTTCTCGACGTTCGGACAGATTTTATACGGAAAAAAGAATGACACTTTAAAATTCGATTTCGAGGGCACGCGCATAGCCGTCCTATGCCCGAAAAATTACAAAGCCGACTTCGAGGTATATATCGACGGAAAAAAAGCCGACTCCGTGACGGTGAAAGACGACGGCGGTAAAATTTTCGTATCGTACCTTTCGCCGGATATAGGCGGCGGAAAGCACGACGTCGAAATAAAGTGTAAGGGTAAGACCGCGATAGATTCCGTCGTAATATTTAACTGACGTTGAAACGCCGTCCGCGCAAATTTACGGACGGCGTAATTTTTTGACTGTGAACGCTTGATTTATAGTACAGAAGTGTTATAATAATTTTTATGAACTACCTGATAATTATTCTGATAACTTTTATTTCGGGTGTAGTCGGAACGGGACTCGGCGGAGTCGTCGGCGCGGTAATGAAGCGCGACTCGAACAAAATAGTCAGCCTGCTCTTATCGTTTGCCGCAGGAATAATGCTTGCCGTAGTCTGTTTCGATCTGATGAGCGAACCCTTGCATATGATGGAAGAAGGCACTCTCCCCTCGCTCACTCCGCTCATCATTGTCGCGTCGGTCGCGGCAGGATACGGAATAGTTTATCTTCTGAATTTTCTTATTGACAAACGAACCAACCGCGAAGTAAAACACATAGACGAAAATCACCCTGCGACGGCGGACGATCTGGACGAGCTTATCCACTCGAACCACTTCGAAACGCACAGGGACGCAAAGTCAAATCTGTTTATTGCAGGGCTTGTGATGATGTTCGCGATAGCTTTGCACAACCTGCCCGAAGGTATGGTAATAGGCGCGTCCTATGCGCTTGAAGCCGACCTTGGCAAAAGTCTTTTTACGGGAAGCGGTTTCATTATGGCGATAGTCATAGGACTGCACAACGTGCCCGAGGGAATGGCGGTTTCGGTGCCCCTTATATCGGGGGGAATGAAAAAATACAAGGCAATTCTTCTCACGGCGCTTAGCGGACTTCCTACCGTTTTCGGTGCGCTTTTAGGCTATGCCGTCGGCGGAATAAACGATATTATGCTCGTCATTTCGCTCGGCTTTGCAAGCGGCGCAATGCTGTACGTCGTGTTCGGCGAACTTCTGCCCGAATCTATTTTAATGTGGCGCAGTAAGCTCCCTGCCTTCGCGCTGTTCGTCGGCGTTCTCGCAGGATTTCTCCTCGTCATATTTTAAAGGAAAAACCGAAACGCACCGCAGACGCGGTGCGTTTTTTATTTGTCCGTTTTCGCTTTTGCTTTCCAGTCCTTGATTTCCTGCAAGCGCGCTTTGAAGCGCGCCTCCACGCCCTCTTCGGTGGGTCGGTAATATTCCCTGCCGAGCAGGCTGTCCGGCAGACACTGCATATCGGTGAGCTTGTCCGCGGTGTCGTGCGCATACTGATAGCCCTTGCCGTATTCGAGTTCCTTCATAAGCTTGGTTGGTGCGTTGCGTATGACGAGAGGCACGGGCTCGGCAAGCATATTCACGGCGTCCCTCTTCGCCGAACCGTACGCCGTGTACAGCGCGTTTGACTTGGGCGCAAGCGACATATACACGACCGCCTCGGTAAGATGAACGGTACATTCGGGCATACCTATGAGGCGGCAAGCCTGAAAAACCGCAACCGCGATTTCGAGCGCGCGCGGATCGGCAAGACCTATATCCTCGCTTGCAAACCTCGTTATGCGCCGTGCCATATACAGTGGATCTTCAAACAAAGTTCCCTGTTCCATTTAAAACCTCTTACAGCCATTATATCGTTTTTCGGCGGAAAAGAAAAGAGTTGCGCAGTATTTTTTAAAGAAAAAACCGAACAGCTTTACGCTGTCCGGTTTTTATGGAATGGAAAAAAATGAAAGTGTGATCGTGATTGAAAAAGCTAAACTATTCTTATGTTGCGTTCAAGCTCTATTACGCTGACTTTGCCTGCGTCGGGTATAATATGAATTTTGCCCGAATACTCGCCGTCCGCCCTGACGTAAATAACCTCTTCGCCGACGGCGCATTTAATGAATTTTTCTTCGCCGTAGTCGAGCGTTTCAAGCGCTTCCGCCTCTATTCCGCTTTCGGAAACCGTAAAGTCGTACGGCGTCCATTCGTAGCGGAAACGGCAGTTGTAAACCTTCCTGCCCGAAGTTGCCGAAAACATCTTCAGATATACATCCTCGGGCGTAGGAATTTTAACGCCGTTGATTTCAAGCGAGTAAACAAGTTCGCCCTTGCCCTCGCCCTTATCCTTTGTGAAAATTCCGTCAAGTCCGTTGACTTCGGGCATCGGCGAAACGCGTTCGTCCGAAATATCGAGCGTAGCTTTTTTATAGTCGATACCTATTAAAACCTCGCCCTTTTTAACCTCGTCGGAAAGCGCGTAGAGCCTTCCGCCGTTTATATCGAGTGTAACGAGAATACGTCCGTTGATATCTTCGCAGTCCGTAACTTTGGCTTTGATACCGCCGTTCCATCTTATTGCCGAAACGGGAATAAGCAATTCACCCTTGCCGTCGGGGCACCTGATTGCAGGCGGAAGCTGAACTTCCGTTCCCGAAAAAGTCAGTTTACCCGATTTGACTTTGCAGTCAAGGTAGTTGTATTCGGGAATCCTCGGCAGAATACTCTCCTCAGTTTCTGCGTCGAAAAGGTGTATCGCGCCGATATCGAGTCCGGCTTCGACAACGGTGTCGGGCTCGATTTCCTTAAAACCGCCTGCCTTGATTATAACCTGAGTGCCCGTGTCGGTGTAGCCGTCTCCGTTCATATTTACGTCGCCGTAAACCAAAGTTTCGGTACCTAATTCCTCCGAATGGGAAATGCGCACTTTGATTTTAGCCTGACAGGAAGCCGTCTTATCCCTGTCGAGAGTGATATCTTCCGCACGGAAACCGAGATAGACGGGTTTTTTGCCGTCTAAGTACTGCGGAGTAGTCTTCATAAGCAGAGAATACGGTACGGTGATTTTAGCGTCGCAGTTTTTAAATTCTATATGAACCTTGTCGCCCGTCTTTTTCAGAGTCGCTTCGAAAAAGTTCATCTGCGGAGTACCTATAAAGCCTGCCACGAATTTGTTTGCAGGGTACTTATACAGGTTTTTCGGCGTGTCTATCTGCTTGACGAAGCCGTCTTTCATAACAACTATGCGCGTGCCCATAGTCATCGCCTCAACCTGATCGTGGGTGACGTATATAAACGTCGTCTGCAATTTTTTATGTAGCTTGACTATCTCGCTGCGCATCTGCGTTCTCAGCTTTGCGTCGAGGTTGGATAAAGGTTCGTCCAGAAGCATAACCTTCGGCTGTCTTACTATCGCACGCCCAAGCGCAACTCGCTGTCTTTGTCCGCCCGACATTTCTTTGGGCTTGCGTTTAAGATATTCGGTTATTCCCAGAATTTCCGCCGCTTCGTTGACCTTTTCGGTAAGCTCCTGTTTGTTGTACTTGCGCATAACGGGAATTTCTTTTCCCTCTTTGTCGAGTACGGGGTTCCCCTCCTTATCGCGCTTGATGTCGGGTATTTTGCGCATTCTGAGTCCGAACGCGATATTTTCGAAGATAGACATATGCGGATAGAGCGCGTAGTTCTGGAATACCATTGCAATATCCCTGTCCTTAGGCTCCATACCGTTGACTACCACGTCGCCGATTTTCAGCTCGCCCGCAGTGATAGGTTCTAACCCTGCTATCATACGGAGAGTAGTCGATTTTCCGCAGCCCGAAGGTCCTACGAATACGATAAACTCCTTATCCTCTATCTGCATATTGAAATCGTTTACCGCTTTCGCTCCGTTTGGATAAACTTTATAGATATGTTTTAAACTAAGATTTGCCATATTAATTTCCTCCCTTTTTTGACAGTAAGAAGCAAGTATTTTGTTAATAAGTACAAAGAAACGAGCAAGAGCAGGCGAGTGCGGATTGTGTGAGGGATTTACACAGAAGTAAATGACCGAAACACAAACGTAAGCTCAACGAACTATTGCGAAGTTTATTTGCTCTTATTCTTTTACGGCGCCCGCGGCCATTCCGTTAATCATATACTTAACCAGACAGAAATACAAAAGTATAATAGGTATTGCTATGAATATCGAGCCTGCCGCGAATCTTGCAAATTCCGTTTCGCCGAGCGACATAAGCCCGACCGCTACGGTGTAAAGGTCTTTATCAATCAAAAGCATTTTAGGCAGAATGAAGTCCGACCACGGCCAGGTGAACGAAGTCAAAGCCGTGTACACGAGCATGGGTTTTGAAAGCGGAAGAATAAACTTCACGAAAACCGTAAAATTAGAAGCCCCGTCTATTCGCGCCGCCTCGTCGATTGAATACGGTATCGTATCGAAAAAGCCTTTCTGTACCATATATCCCATAGGCGCCTGCGCCGAGTATATGAGAATAAGTCCCCAGTGCTGATTGATAAGATTGAACTGAGTCATTATAAGGTACACCGCGATAGTGCCCATAAACGAGGGAAACATTCCGAGCAGCAACGTTGCTTTCATCATTGCCTTTCTTGATTTAAAGCGGAAACGCGACATACAGTACGCCGTGAGTATAGTTAATAACGTACCTAAAATACAGCTCATTACCGCAATGAAAAGGGTATTGAAAAACCAGCGTTTATAGTTATACATAACCGTGTCCGTAAACAGCGCCTTGAATGCGTCGAAGCCGTATTCGGTGGGGAAGAAACCGTCGAAAGAGTATATAGACCCCGACTTGGAAAACGACGCAAGTATCAGCCACAGACAGGGGAAAAAGAAGATAAACGCCACGATCGACAGTATGCAGTAGGTGATGACAACGTTGAAAACTTTTTTTGATTTAGCCTTGACGACTTTGGCTTTTGCTTTATTCATCTGAACGTTTCCTCCTGTTTATACGACGGCGACAGAACGTATACGGTAAGGGATATTACCGAGGTAATGGCGAAAATCACCAGACTTATCGCCGCGCCTATCGAGTAATAGTTGTTGTCTATCGACATATTGTAAAGCCAGTTTATAAGAAGGTCGGTATCGCTTGCAAGGAAGTAACCGTCGACGTAAAGTCCGCCCCTCAAAAAGTAGAAGATACCGAAGTTGTTGAAGTTGCCGATGAACTGCGAAATGAGAACGGGCGTGGTTGCAAACAGAACGTACGGGAGAGTTATTTTTATAAACTGTTTCCACGAACTTGCGCCGTCTACCCTCGCCGCTTCGTACAGATCGGTATTGACGTTAGAAAGTATTCCCGTTGCCAGAAGCATAGTCGAGGGTATGGATATCCAGGCGTTGACCCCAAGTCCCAAAAAGCGTGCCGTCCACTTTGCGTCGAGGCCTAAAAATCCGACGACTTCGCCTCCGCCCTGCTGAATGTAATAGTTTATCGGTCCGCCGTAGGAGAACATAAATTTAAAGCCGAGCAAGGTTATAAAGCCGGGGATAGCGTACGCAAGTATGGGAAAAGCGCGCCATATAGCCTTGCCTTTTACGCACTTCTTGTTAAGAAGAAGAGCAAGACCCAAGCCTGCGAAATAGTTGAGTGCCGTCGAAAGCACCGCCCAGAGCATATTCCAGCCGAATATCTTGAAGAACGTGGGAGCGAACTGTCCGAGCGAGAGAATCTTGCCGAAGTTTTTGAAGCCGACCCAGTCTACGAGCGCCGGAGGCACGACGTCTCCGCCGTAGTTCGTGAACGCTATGAGTATCATAAACACTATCGGAAGTATGCTGAAAACGCATACGCCGATTACGGGCAGAGCAAGCGCGGTTTTGTGGAAAGATTTATCGAGCAGCGCTCCGACTTCCTTTTTGAAAGAGAGAGGCTCTTTCAGCGTATCCACAGCGCACTGTGTGCGGTAAGCGTCCTTTACGTTGGAAATATACAGCATTATATACAGGAAGATTATGAAAACCGAAAGTATGCCCGTAATGAGCATAACCACAGAGTTGTCGCCCTCCACGCCGTACCAGGCGTTGCCTTCGCGTGTGCCGAGGGTGAAAAGTCCGAACAGATCGCCAGCGCCCGTAAGCACGAAATAGACGATAAACGCCGCCTGTACGAAAAGGTACATAAAGCCCTTTATCCACTGTCTGTAAATCAGCTGACCCAAGCCCATTACGAGCATAGACGCAGTGACTTTTCCGTTGCCCTGAGTTAAAATCTCTTTCGCGCCTGCGAATTTGCCTGCAAGTTCAGAAGGTATCGCCCTGAACTTTTTCGCAACCGCGGAAGGCAGGTTTTTGAATTTTGCGGTTATTGTGTCTAATGCTTTCATTTTCAGGAACCTCCGAGCGTATGGATAGCCGCGTAGATCTGATTGTCAACGTTGCGTATTCCGTCTTTAAGTTTTTCGTCCGTGACGTAGACGTCTTTTTCATTGAGAACGTCGTCCGCGAGCGTAGCGCAGAACGTCTGCAAAGGCGTCCACACCTGCGCAAGCGCGCGCACGCTCGGCATAACGTAGATGCTTCCGCTGTCGAGATTCTGATTTATCTTTTCGTTCAGACCGCCCAGCTCTTCGGCAAGGTCGCGCCTTGCAGGCGATATACCCAAAAGCTCCGCTCTGCGGTTTATCATTTTATATGAAGTTGCAAAATTGACGAACGCGAGCGAGGCGTTGGGCGCCTTCGTGTACGAGCTAATCGCATACCCGTTGACGCCGCCCATAGCGACCATATCCTTAAAGCCCTGACTCTCGTCCTCCAAATCTCCGCTTACTGGAAGCGAGGGAATGTCGGTCATTATGAGGTTGGCGCGCGCATATTCCTCGGTGTAGCCTGCGTTTACCATCTCTTTTATAAACAGCGTGTACACGTCGGGCGTAGTCATCGTAGCGAAGTAATCGCCCTTTGCCATACGCGAATACGAGTTCCTCGTAATGGTGTCCTCGGTACATTCGAGGTTCATTACCGAAGCAAGCTGACGGATTATTTTTCCGCCCAGATACCCGTCGTTTTTGGAAAATCCGATATCGGAAGTATCCTTTCCGTCCTCTCCGCCGAAAACGTATCCGCCGTACGAAAAGAAGTAACCCGAAGCGAAATATCCGTCGTTCAAAGACTTCATATAGCCGTATTTCGAATTGTTGCTGTCCTTCTTTATCTGCTTTGAAAAGCGGTACATATCCGTCCAGTATTCTATCATATCGGGAACGCCGTTTTTATCGTCGTCCCATTCCGTTTCCCAGTTTTCGGGAATAAGGTCCTTGCGGTAGAAAAGAAGAGGCTGCTGAATGTTTACGGGCACGCCGAAGGTGTATTCCTGTCCTCCTACCGTTGAGCGGTACGCCTTGAACGCCGCTTCGCTCAACTCTTCCGCGCACTCGATTTTATCGACGGGCAGCGGCAGAATATGCTTGCCGTCGACGTACTTCATAAGCGCGTCGTTCGCCTGATATAAAACGTCGGGGCCGTAGCCGAAAGGACCGCTCTGTTCGAGGTCGTTGTACTGGTCGATATTAGCGTCGACCGCCTTTATGCCGTATTCGGCGTACTCGGAATTGAACGCGTCTAAAAGCTCTTTTAAATAGCCCTGTTCCTTTGCCGTGTCGTTTTCGAGAATATGAAGCGTAACGTTGCGCTCCAGCTCGTCCGTAAACTTTTCACTGCCCTCGGCAGACACGCCTGCCGCGATAACGCCAAGAACACCTACGGTGATTATCACTGCGAGAATTAAGGCGATATGCGCGATAAGCGCAGGTAAAGTTTTTCTCATATTTTCCTCACTGTTAATGATTTATTATGCGTTTGCCTGCAAACGCATAAGGGATATCCCTTAACGAATTTGAATTTAATCTATGGCGAAACCTTCGTTTCCGACCGTTAATTTATAATTATCTCTCTCTATTATAAGCTGTCCGTCCTGCGCGTAAATCTTAACTTCCGCAGAAGCGAACGACGGACTTTTTTTCAGTTCGCTCAACTTCTTAATGAGCGATTTTACCGTGTTTTCGCGCCCCTCTTCATTCCAGTCGAAGGTGCGTCTGCAATCGGGGTCGTAGCCCCCCTCCATTGCGTTTTCCGTGCCGTAATATATGCACGGCGCGCCCGTGAAAAAGAACATAACGCACAGCGCGCTCAAAAGCTTGCTTATATCTCCGCCCGCCTGAGTAAGAAACCTGTGCGTGTCGTGGCTGTCCAGAAGATTGAGCATCATCGAGTTGACGGTGTCGGTGTTGCGCATAAGTATCCCGTTGAGTCTGTCTGCAAAGCCTTGTGCGCTCAGCGTTCCGAACGCGTAAAAGTCGAGGCAGGCTTTCGTGAACGCGTAGTTCATAATCGAATCGAACTGGTCGCCTTTGAGGTACACGTTTGCGTCGTGCCAGTTTTCGCCTATCAGAACACAGTCCTCTTTTATTTCCTTTACCGCCCTGCGCATATCGCGCCAGAATCCGTGCGAAACCTCGTCCGAAACATCCAGCCGCCAGCCGTCTATATCGAACTCCTTTATCCAGTATGTAGCTACGCTTATAAGGTAGTCGCGCACTTCCCTGTCCGACGTGTTGAACTTGGGCATATACTTGCAGGAAGCGAAGCACTCGTATTCAAGCGGACTGTCGCCGTTAATGACGAACCAGTTGTAATATTTTGATTTTCTGCCGTTTTTAAGTACGTCCCGAAACTGTTTGAGATTTTCACTGCAATGGTTGAAAACCGCATCCAGAACGACTTTCATTCCGCGCTTATGCGCGCCTTCCACAAGGTTTTTCAGGTCGTCTTTATCACCGAACTGCCTGTCGATTTCGAAGTAATCGGCTATATCGTACTTGTGGTTTGATACCGAAGTAAACACGGGCGTGAGGTAAATCGTATTTGCGCCGAGGCTTGAAATATAGTCAAGCTTGTCGCATATGCCCTTTAAGTCACCGCCTGCAAAACTTTTCGGCGTGGGCTTTTCTCCCCATTTAAGATTGATATAGCTTTTGTCCTTTTTGCCGTCGCCGATATTGAATCTGTCGACGAAAATCTGATAAAAGACAGCGCTTTTCATCCAGTCGGCGCCCCTGTGTATATCGCAGTCGTTTATATAGGCGTACTGAAAACAGTTATAAAAGCTGAGCGAAAAATCGTAATTTCCGGTGAGTCCGTCCTCGGAATAGTAATAGGTTTTCCCCTTGTCCGAAATTTCAAAGACGTACACAAGACGTCTGTCTTTGAGTTTGAGCGTTGCGGTATAGTACGCAAAAAGCGCGTCCTCGCATACGCGCACCGCCGTAAGGCGATTCTGTTTAAGCGCAAATTCGTATTTTCCGCCGTAGACCACGTCCACCTTTTCGGGGCGGTCGTCACGGGAAATTCTCAGCCTTAATCTGACGGTATTTTTGTCGAGGGCGAAACAGTATTTAGATTCGGGACTGTGCGCCATTGCTTTTTCGTTCATAGAATCCTCTTATATATTGACATTTAAACGTAATTTTGGTATAATTTTTCGTATGAGCAAAAGAATAACGATTCACGATATCGCAAGAGAGGCAGGCGTTTCCGCCGCCACCGTATCGTATGTAATCAACGATACCGCAGGACAGTCGATAAGTCAGGAAACTAAAGACAAGATATGGCACGTAATAAATATGTTCAATTACAAGCCCAACGTCTTTGCAAAAAACCTGCGCTCCTCTGCAAGAAAAATAATCGCCGTATGCACTCAGACGGAAAACTATGCCGACAAAGCCGATTTTATCGACGTTCTGGAAAAGCTTTCGCTTGCCTTCAACGGAAAATACGACCTTGTTTTCATCGCTCCGCCGTTCGGAAGAATAACCAGCGCGGACGCGATAATCGCGTACAACGTTTCAAGGGAAACCTTTTACGCCATAGGCAACGCGAACTATATTCCGCTGATCGCGGTCAACTGCTGCGTAGAGGACAAACTCTTTTTCCAGATTACGCCCGACTTTGAAAAACTCAGAGCAAAAGCCGATAATCATTTTAAAACGGACTATGCTTTCGTCTGCCCCGAGCCGAACGATACGGCGCTGAAAAACAGAATACTTTCAGCCTTTGAGACGGTACGATTTACAGACGATATTCTTTCGGTGAAAGATACCGCCGTGTTTACAATCAACGGGTTTATAGCCGACTTTTTCAAAAGACGGAACGTGGATTTGTATTACGAAGATATATACCTTCCCTTATGCCGTCATACTGCCGACTGCGTTGAAAAGGCTTTAAGCCGTGAACCGTTTGACGTACATATATATACCGTTTAATTAAAGAAGGCGTTCGGAAGAACGCCTTCTTTTTACTTATTATGCGTTCGGCACTGCATAGAAATCGAGTGTTCCCGTTGCAATAGTATAAACTATTTTGTAAGTTCCCGCAACCGAGCAGGTAAAGTTTGTACCGGATTCAGGCTTGAATTTATCGTTCGCGTCACCGCTTGTTCCCATAACAGAAGCTCCGAGATACGTGCCGTAACCCTCTTTCTCACCCTTAGGATGTTTTTCAAGTCCAAACTCAACCGCTTTGCTTTCTTCAACGGTGAGTACGTATTCGTAGGTCAATTCGTCTTCGGAAATAGTAAGCAGATAATCTTCAGACCAGTTGTGCGCCCAACCGTTAATATTCTTACCCTTGATATAAATGTCAAGGTTATCTTTTGATTCTACGTGTTTTGCGATAGTTATCATTTTCGAATAGCTGTCGAAAGTTATATCGTAATTGCCTGCCGTAAGCACCTTTATGTTGAGGTTGTTGCCGTCTACTGCCGAAAAGTCCTTTCCGCCGCCGTAAAGGTAGGTATAGTTAAAATTGCCGAGACCGTTATTCCAGGTAAGCTCCGACTCGTCTTTGGGATAAGCGCGCAGAACCATTTGTCCGTCTTTTGCAAGAGCTACGTTTTCCAAAACGAACACGCCGGACCCCGCCACTGTTTCGGTAAACTTATGCTCGGCTTTGTTTTCAGCTCCCATAAAGTCGCCCCAGTTACCGCCGTCGTAAGTACCGTCGAGATAGTAATCTGCTAAGACGGGAGTTTTAGTCGCGTCGAACGCAACCGAAAGCTTATTCGTAGCTTCGGTAAACGTGAACGTGTATGTTCCGCTTGCCTTTGCAACCATATTCAGACTGGGTTTTTGGTCGATATACGCCTTGCTCGCTTCGTCGAGATAATCGGCTTTTATATATAAGTTGCCCTCGCTGACCGCCGTTCCTACCGTGAATTGCGAAGCGAACATAAACTCTTCGTTGGCTTTGAGATATACTTTCAGAGAATATACGCCGTTTTTGTTGGTCATCTTGGTTGAAGCGTTGACCATATTCTTCCAGTCGGTTATGCCCGAGCCCTTGATAAAGTAGTCGGTTATCTTTTCCGTAATTTCGGGAGCGTTGCCGTTTCTCTTCCAGCTGAGCGTATCCAGAGGGTTGATATTGAACGCCTCTTTGTTGTCTTCGGTATAGCTGGGGTGATTCGTCTCGTAGGTGTCGTCGTCGGGATGAGTCGTAAGCGTGAAAGTATAGTTGCCCGAATATTCGCACTTGATGTCGAGACGGTACGAGGAATTGTCGCCGATCGTCTGCGCTCCGCTGAAAACCGTAGTTCCGTCAAGCTTGGTTTCGGTAAGATATCCGGCTCCGCGCTGGTTCTGCCAGTCGCCCGTTCCCGTAATTTCAAACTGGAACTTGTCGCCTTCATACAAATCCACCGTATAGGTGTATTCGTTTTTGCCTTCGGTTTTAGTCATCTTATGTTTGTCGCTCGTGCTGTTTCCCCAGTTGCTTTCCATAAGCACGGGACTCACGCCGCTTCCCACTATATAGAAATCACGCGTATCATCTGACTGCGTAGCCGAAGCAAACTGCGCAAATGCAGACTTGTTTTCGGTTATGGGCGCGTCAAAATCGAATTTATGCGCAAAATTAGGCGTCGCGTACCAGTCGACGAAAGTATAATTTTCCTTCGTCGGCGTCCATCTTGTTGCCTTCTCGCCTTCCTTGACCGTTTCTTTTTTAAGTTCTTTTGTACCGTCGTAATAAGTAACGGTATATTCATTTTTCGTCGTGTCGGCAGGATCGTCTCCGCACGCAACCAACACACTCATCGAAGTTACGCAAACAGCCGTAGCAACGACAAGACCTGCAATTTTAGTAGCCCTTTTCATCTACACACCTCGTTAATATTTTTCGGTTTTTTAATTTACTTAACCGATTAAGTAAATTATAATACTCATTATTTATTTTGTCAATACTTTTTTTAAAAATTTTTAATAACAAACAAAAAATGTTAAAAATCAACATTTTTGCAAGTTTTTTCAATATGCTGACTGCGCTCCGCCGCTACGGTGCTGTGAGCAGGTACAGTCCGATTATTCACAAAACAATCTTGTCAGTTTTTAACAAAATTAAAAATATTTTCATTTTTGATTACAAAAATGAAGTGTTTTACTGAAAAATGCGTTAAATGTTCACAAAAATAATTTTTTTGCAATGTTTTAAAATGTTATTGACTAACATTTTTCATTCTGCTATACTGCAATCGATTTGGAAAACGAACCAAAAAAATTTCATTGAAAAGGAGAGAAGCAATATGTTTTACGACGTTGAAGAATTAGAAAAACGCGACAATATCGAAGTTATGGAAGAACAGAAAAAAAAGAACAGCCTTTTGTTTGTATACGCACTCTATGCTTCGGTAATGAAATTTTAATCTGACTCGAAAAAATAAAAGGGATAAACTTTTTAAGGTTTATCCTTTTTTATTTTACCTTATTTTAAAAATCCGAAAAATTCTCCGATTAACGGCGCAGGAAAAAATTTGCCTGCGCCGTCAAATAAAGAAAACAATGGAGAAAAAGTTTAATTGATTGCGTTTGCAACGTCGTAAGCGCTGCGCACCGCGTGTGAAATATCGGAAGGTTTTACGCAGTCACCGCAATAACTTACGTTTGCCTTAACGCCCGTAAGATCGATAACTTCGGGCTTTGCGCCGACGGCAACAGCCACGAAATCGGCAGGAACCGTTATGATTTTTCCGTCCGACGTATTTTCGCATACGACTTCCTTTTCAGTGATTTTTATCACTTTGCAGTTGACGAATTCCTTTACGCCGTGTTCGGCAAAATCTGCTTTCATTTCGGGTAAAACGGTGGGGCTTTCGCCGTTTGCGATTTTATCCGTCATCTCTATAATGCTGACGTCCGCGCCCTGATTTGCGAGAAACTCCGCCGTTTCGGCTCCGACAAGCCCTCCGCCGATTACAGCGATTTTGCCGAACAGGGTACAGCTTCCGCAAAGCACGCTCCACGCTCCGACGACGTGCGGAAGAGAGGCGCCTTCGACTTTTATATCCGAATTGCGCGCGCCTACTGCAACGATAACTTCATCGAAGTCATTCAACTGAGAAACCGACGGCTGTCTGCCCGTAATAACCGTAACGCCAAGCGCAGGTAAAACGTTCCTGTAATACAGAACGGCGCGAGTCATTTCGCCCTTTCTCGGAGGGACTGACGCGATATTTATCTGACCGCCGATATCGTAGCTTTTTTCAAAAACCGTGACGTTGTGACCCTTTACGGCGCAAACTCTCGCCGCTTCCAACCCTGCTATGCCCGCGCCGATTACGGCGACTTTTTTTCTGTTTACCGCAGGCTCGATACTGCGGACGTATTCCGCGCCGTTTTCGGCGTTGAGCACGCACTGACAGAACGACCGCCCGATTATATTATCCGTACAGCCTTTGTTACAGCTCATACAGTAGCGGACGGGTCTGCCCGAAATTGCCTTATCCGCGAAATCGGGATCGCACAAAAGCGGCCTGCCGAGTCCGACAAGATCGCATTTGCCCGACGCAAGGACGGCTTCCGCCGTCTCTTCAGTGATAATTCTGCCGACGGCGCACACGGGAACGGTGACCGCCTTTTTTACGGCTTCTGCCAAAGATACGGCAAAACCGTATTCGCGCGTGCCCATTGCAGGGATAGTGTCGTTCATATTTCCCGTATGGTTTGCCTGAGCGACGTGGAACATTTCCACGCCCTCTTTTTCGAGAATCTGCGAAAGCTTTACCGCCTCGTCGATTTCAAGACCGCCCTTTCCGCGAAGTCCGTCTTTGTCCGGAGTTATGACGGGAAGTTTATAGTCTATCGTAAGCGACGGCGCGGAAGCTTTGACCGCGCGCACGACTTCGAGCGCAAACCTTATTCTGTTTTCGAACGTTGCGCCGTATCCGTCCTTCCTCTTGTTTAAAATTTTCGAACACAGCGAACCGACGAGTCTGTCGCCGTGTATCTGTACTGCGTCAACGCCTGCCTGCTCCGCGCGTTTTGCGCAGTCGGCAATCGCGGTGCAGATATCAGAAAGCTGTTTTTCGGTAGCTTCGTTGACGAAATGCTCCATATCGTAATGCAGTTTGGCAAACGCTTCTTTCGTCGTTCTGTCACTGCCCTCTTTATCGCCTGCCTGCATAAGAGCACGGCTTTTGACTATCAGCGCACCGACGCCTTCGACGTCGTATTCGGGGTGAAATATCTGAACGGCGAGTTTTGCGCCGTATTCGTGGCACGCGTCTGCGAGCTTTTTAAACGAAGGTATCTGCGCGTCGCAGAAGAGCTTCGGCGTGGGCGAAGCCGTATTCACGGGAGCCACGTCGCCGACAACTATATAAGCCGTTCCGCCCTGTGCCAACCGCCTGTAAAAGTTGAGGCTTTTTTCGCCGACGGATCCGTCGCGCTCTTCATAGCCCGTAGTAAGCGGAGGGAACACTACGCGGTTTTTGAGTGTCATTTTCCCTGCCTTTAAAGGTTTTTCCAACATATTTTAACTCCTTGACTTAAAAATACGCCGTCGCTGGACGGCGTATTTATCCGAACTTTTAAGCCGCTGCCCTTAAAGTCACGACAACGTTATAAGTCGTGCCTGCCGTCGCAGATTGCATAAGACAGTAATAGCCGTTTATAAACACAGTATCCGAACCGTTTACTTTGACGTTATCAACTTCATAACCGCTTTCGCAAACGACTTTCACGGCGACAAAATTTCCTGCCGTAACGGTCGTGCTCGGCTTTGCAAGCGTCGAGAAATCACCGTTTTTAAAATCGTATGTCGTGATTGTTGCGTGCGCTGTTTCGGCAACGGTAATAGTGCCCGTTGCGGGAACTTCCTCGCCTACCGCGCCGACGACTACCGCGACGTTGTACGTCGTGCCTGCCGTCGCAGGCTGCATCAGGCAATAATAGCCCTGTATGAGCTGAGTATCGCTTCCGTTTACCTTGACGGATTTGACTTCGAAGCCCTCTTCGCAAACAACTTTTACTGCGACGAAGTTACCCTCGGTTACAGTCGTACTCGGCTTGCCGAGCGTCGAGAAATCGCCGTTTTTAAAATCGTATGTCGTGATTGTTGCGTTGGTGACTTCGGGAACTTTGATCTCGCTCGTCGTGGGGATATTCTGCTCGATATCGCCTGCCGTCTTCTTGGTTACCGCGCCGTCGTAGGTTGCCGTAAGCGAACGCGTTCCCGACAGGTCGAGAGGAATAGGCGTCGACGTAATTCTCATATCGAGATGGTTGTCGAGCGTCTGATTAAACGAGGTGATATAGCCTTTCGAATCGGTGACTATCTCGGCTTTCGCGCCCTTATGCGCGGCGTCCGTGCCGAACTCGAACGTACCTGCGTCGCCGTAATAGCCGACGTAGTCCATACCGACGTTGACTTTAAGCCCGTCGCCGTCAGCCTTGTCGTAACTGTAAGTAAAAGATTTTTCCGTGCCGTTCAAAGTACCGCTTCCCAAAAGAAGATAAGTATGTACCCAATCGTTGCTGTAAACGAAAGCGTCGCCGTCAATATAACCGGCAGTCTCTTTCGAAAGCGATTCCAAAAGTTCGCTGATTTTCGTCTTTGCATCTGCTTCGCTTGCAAGCGCCTGCTTCGCCTTCGTGGTAGTCAGATAGTAATAGGTGCTGTCCTCCTTGACGACGAGGTGTTCCGTGACCGAATTGTCCTTTGCCGTCTTTTTGCCGTAATAATACAGGTTGCCGGCAGTATAGTCGATATTTACCGTAACGGTATCGGCTATATCCTTTTCAAACGATTTGAAGCTTGCATTGTCAGAGTTGACTTCAAGCTTGTAAGTCTGCTTGAAAGTTGCATTTACGGTATTAGGCACAGTGGTAAAAGTCGCAATTTTCTTTTTTGCGTCCTCGGCGCTCATTCCCTCGCCGTCTCCGCCGCAGGCTGTAAATCCGACTGTCAGAGCGGTTGCGGCTGTTACCGCGCACACCGCTAAAAGCATTTTCTTTTTCATACATTTTCCTCCGAGAAAATTTTAAATTATTTTTTTATTTTTAAGTTCCTGTAAAAATTTGACTATTTCCGTCCGCCACAGGTCCCAGGTATGGGCATATCCCCCGACGAACGTATAATTTACGCCCGTTCCGTTTTGCGTAAGCCAGCCGTCTAACTGTTTGCTGACTTCGTAGATAAAGTCTTTATCGCCAACGGATATATAGGTATAAGGCAGTCTGCCTTTAGCTTTCGAAAACAGCTCCTTCAATGTTCCGTGCGCGGTTTCATCCACTATCCCGTCGGGCTTTGTCGCAGGCGACAGCGCCATAATCGCCGAATATTTTTCGGGAGATTTCAGCCCGTTGTACAGCGCGCCGTAACCGCCCATAGAAACTCCGCCTATGACGGGAAGCCTGTTCTGATCGAGAGCCGAAAAATTACCGTACAGAAAATCGGGAAGCTCGTCTTCGATAAAAGTGTGCCAGCCGTCTATCGGGCTTTGGTCGAGATACCATTTGTTTTCACCGCCGATCAATGCGACGGCTACTCCGTACTCGGCGCAGAGCGCGGATATATTAGTCTGCAACAACCACGCTTCGTTGTCGTCGCCGAAGCCGGACAGTAAAATGATAAGCGGATATTTCTTATCGCTGTCGCGGTAATGGCGCGGATTTTTTTCGGCGATTGCGCCGTGAAGATCGAGCGACGGTATAACGAGGTTTACTTCAACCTTTCTCAGCAAAGATTTACTTACGAACCGTAAATTAAATCTTGCCATACTCAGTTCTGAGCTCCCCTCTCGTTGATGATGTCGATATATTTCTTAACCATATCGTAGCCTGCCTTGACCTCGCTGTCGAGCGACGTGCCTATCGAGCCGACGTAATGATCATAGCTTGACATTTCGTTCCATTCTTCGGTGCCGTATATGCAGGTTCCGATGACCGAAAACCAGACGCCGCTCTTATCTGCAACGCTGCACGCGGCGGCGCGGTCGGTATCGTCCTGCATAGAAATGAGCGCCTTGCAGTTGCCTGCGATCGCCTGTCTTGCGGCTGCGTCCTGACTCACCGTGCCTGAAACGGAATACTTCTGAGTTTCGAAGTTGTAAACTTTTGCAAGATACCCTTCGACTAAATTTATATAGAGCTGAACCGAGTCGTTTATAGAGTTGGGAACGAGAAGTCCTACTTTGAACTTTTCGGTAGTTGCAACGGTGTCCTTGGGTTTTTCGGCGTTGTGCTTGTCAACGAGGCTTTTAACCCCTTCGAAAGTTTTCGTATAGGTGTTGATAAACTCTTCGAACTTTGCGTTGTCGCCGAGCACCGCGTCGAGGTCAGCCTTCATTATCGTAGGCATATCACCGGTGTAAATATCGTAAGCTTCCATTTCGCAGTACTTTTCATAGCTGTCTATTGTCCAGTAATCCTGCGAACAGTGCAGAGCTTTTCCGTCCGTTCCCAGCATTCTGTTGCCCGTAGTCACCGCGTGATACATTGCGCCGACTATGGGAGCAAGTCCCGAAGTGTATTTCGAAGCCATATAGTTCAGAGTGCCGTTTTCGAAAGCCGTCTTATAGTTAGAAGTAAAGCTTGCGTACGTTACGTTCTGAGTGTCGGGCGAATTTGCCGCGATACGCTCGGAACAGAATTCAACGCCGTTACAGGTCGAAATTACCGCAAGAGGCTGATATTCGAGAAGCTTATCCGTAAGCGCAAGGTTGGTGTCCCAGGTCTGATTGTTTACGAATACTATCTGCGTATCCTCGGGCATAGTACAGTCCGCGGTGCGGGTTGCTTTGAATTGAAGCGAGTCTTTCTGTCCGTCGCCCGTGATTTTCCAGCCGGCTTCTTCAAGCGCTTTCTTCATACCGTCCCAGCGCGACGTGAATGCCTTTCCCTCTATGCCGTAATAATTGATAGGATAGAGAAATAACGTGTTAGAGTTCGCGGTACTGCCACCGCATCCGGCAAGTCCGGCAACCGCCGTAGCCGATACGGCTGTTCCGACTGCAAGAGCGGCTAATTTAGCTTTTAATCCTTTCATTATCTTTTCTCCTTTTTAACTTTATTTTTATCTAATCCGAGACGCTTCTGTTTCCAGACGTAACGGCGCATTTTTACCCAGTTGATGAACGCCTGTTTGTCGACCATATAAGTGAGCACACCTAAAATCATAATGCTCGTTATGAGCGACGATATGGGCGAAGTGATACCGAGCGCACCCGCGTTGTCGAGTCCGCGCGTAAGCAGGGTTGTGGCAAGGCAGGCGAAGAACGAGCTTATAAGCTGATTCGAATACCTCATCATCATACTTCCGATGAATATCGGCAGGAAATTTCTGAAAACCGTACTTGCGCTTCCGAGGTCGACGTTTATCGTCATATAAGTGCTTGAAAGGTCCTGCAAAACTTCGTAAAGTCCTATAAGTCCTCCTGCCAGCAGATAGCAGACGATACAGCTCGTAATTTCCTTGATACCCGTATCGCAGGCTATTTTCTGATTGTACACAAGCGCGTTTTTGTTGTAGCCGAACCGCGAATAACAGATTATCAGCGACATCAGGAAGATGATTATCACGAGTATGAGAATTATATTTACAGGCTGGGAAGTAAACTTTGCGGCAAGCATTCCCGACGGGCGGTACTGAATCTGTCCGCTCTTGCCCTCGACGACCGCCGCAATGCCCTCGAACACGAGGCACATACCCAGCGACGTCACTATCGCGGGAAGTCTTGTGAGTATGTAGACGATACCGCCGATAAGTCCTATTATCATTCCGAAAAGAACGGTGAGAAGGAAGAACGAGGCAACGCCCGTCATCGTGTTGAACGAAACTACTCCGCCGAGCACCTTCGAAGACAACAGCGCCGCAAGTATTCCCGTCGCGCCGAGCGAAAAGTCCATTCGACCCGAGTTAAGGTTTGTGTTGAGCGCCCACATTGCAACGAAAGTCGTAAGCACAGTACTCATAAATACCCAGAAATTGTTGACCGACTGGAAGAGATCCTTGCCCGAAGCCGCCGAAAGTATAAACCCGACGACGAGGCAGATCACAGGCCAGATAAGAGTCATTCCCGTGTTTTTTGCTATGCGCTGAAGTTTGCGGTTGGGCATACGGGTGTTTACCGTAATCTGTTTAGGTTGAGTGTAATTCATATTTTCACCTCCTTACGCAAGCCTCTTGGGTCTGTCGCCCAGAGAAGTAAGACAAACCGCAATAAGGAAGATTATTCCCTTTGCGAGATAGCGGTAGATATCGAGTCCCATTGCCGCGAACATTTCGTCGAGAATGGTGCAGAAGAAACCGCCGATTATCGCAGCCGCAATACGGCTCTTGGGTCCTCCGCTCGTCGGCATACCGCCGAGGTTGATTGCTATGATGACGTTGAGACCGACCGAAGTCAAAGCCGTTCCCGTATTGACGCTTCCCATCTGCGTGATATACAGGAATCCGCAAAGTCCGAGACCGATGCCCGACACTGCGAACGAAATGATTCCGGCTTTCATAAGCGAAATTCCGCTGAACCTTGCGCAGGTCGCGTTCGCGCCTATCATCTTGTTTCTTCTGCCTATCTTGGTGTAGTTGAACAGCACTACGCAGAAGACTATGAATGCAATGAGTATGACCCATTTGACCGCCATTCCGCCGATACCGCGCATTGCGGTTACTTCGATATATCCGCCCTTGTCTGCGGTTATGTTCGCATAGACTGCGGAAAGTACGCTCTGCATCGTCAGCGTCATAACCATTACGGGAAGTCTCAGACAGTTTGCGAGTATTGCGTTTACTACGCCAAGAACTATACCTAAGAACACGCACAGCACGAACGACAGGAAAATGTTGCCCGTCGAGGCGTACGTCATAATTCCGACCGCCGCGCACACAAGCGTCGCGTTGCCGAGCGACATATCGAACGCGCCCTGCGAGTAAATGAATACCGCGCCGACGGCGACTATCGCTACGTAGATTCCCGAAATTATTATGTTGTCAATGTTCATATTGTAGCCCGTTATACTGCAAGTGATAACGTAGGCGACGAACAGCGCAACGAGCACTAAAAGGGGAGTCAAACTCTTCCACAGATTTTTATTTTTGAGCGTCTTTTTGGGATTGAAAGTCGCTTTGACCCCGTAATATACCGTTGCGAGCGACTGTCCGTCAGATTTTCTGCCCTTTGCTTGCGCTATGCGTTTATTCTTTGCCTGACACAAAAGCGCCTGTTGCGACTTGATAGTAACAACGTCCTGATCGTAGTCGTTGTTAAGTTTGCGCATAGAGCGCAGGTGCACGGTTTTAACTCCGCTTACTTCGTCCTTATACTCTTTCTGTCTCTGCTTGTCCGCACGCTCTTCGACAGAGAGAGCGGAATACTTTTCTTCTATTGCTTTGAGCGAAGAAGCAAGCTGAGCGTCGAGCTCTTCCGCGTCCCTTTTTAAGCGGGCTTTTCTCTCTTTGAGCTGTTCGGAAATTTCCGCCGAAAGACGGACGTTCTTTTCCTTATGTAACTGCTTTAATTTTGCGCTAAAATTTTCCGCGCCGACCGCATCCGCACACGCCGTGTCCGCGCCCAGATATGCGTCCGCGAGGTCAATATCGGTTATTATGTTATTTAAAACGTTTTCCATATTCCTCTCCTTAAATCATATACTGAACGATCTGTTCCTGCGTTAAGTCTTTACTGCGCATAAACTCTTTCGCCACAACGCCGTCTTTCATTATGAGTATCCTGTCGGACATTCCTATAAGTTCGGGCAGTTCCTCGCTTATCATAATTATCGATTTGCCGTCTTTTTTCATCTTGCACATAAGCTGGTAGATAAACTGCTTTACGCCGATATCGACTCCGCGCGTGGGGCAGTCGAGAATGAGTATCTGACTGTCGTTGCCTATCCACTTTGCAAGCGAAACTTTCTGTTTGTTTCCGCCCGAGAGCGAAGACACGAGGTCGGAGGGCGAATTGCACTTTATCGAAAGATCTCTCACCTCTTTGGAAACGACCTTTTTCTCACTGCTTTTGAACACGAACGTTTTCAGCTTTGCAAGCTTGTTGACGCTTGCTATCGCTATATTCGAGAAAATCGAATCGTTCTGCGCAAGTCCCTCGGTATCCCTGTTTTTGGGAAGATATCCGATGTGGTTGTTCATTGCCACGACTTCGTTGGTGACTACCTTTGAAAGATTTTCTCCCGTGTAGACGTAACCGCCCTCCATCTTGATATTTCCGAAGAGCGCCTTGCCGAGGGTGTGCATACCGCACTCGCTGAGTCCGCCTATGCCAAGTATCTCGCCCTTGTGAAGCTCGACGCTGACGTGCTTCAACTGCCTGCCCTCTATACCGTCGACCATCTTCAATACGACTTCATCGCCGTAGTCCGCGTCGTAGTCGGAACGGTAATAGTCGCCTTTAAGCTCTCTGCCTATCATCGCCTTTCTTATGACGTCGGGGTCGAATTCGCCCTTCGCCTTATCGAGGTTGGCAACTATATTTCCGTCGCGGAGGACGGTAAGAGTGTCGCATTTTTCCATTATTTCGTCCAGATCGTGCGAAACGAAGAGTACCGATTTCCCCTGTTCCTTCAACTCGGTCATCTGTTTATAGAGGATATTTCTGCCCGTCTCCGAAAGAGCCGTCGTCGTTTCGTCGACGATAAAAATCTCGGGGTTTTTATTGAGGCACTTGGCAATCTCTATAAGCTTTCTGTCCTGCATATCGTACATACCGCAGGGGGCCGCCGCACTGATATGGTTTACGCCTATTTTCGAAAGCGCGTGCTGTGCATACTTGTTGAGTTTTTTGCGGCTGACGAAAAGTCCGAAAATTACAGTGAGCAATGCTTTCAGCGACTTTATGTACAGACTGTCCGCGTTCCTCGCCGTTATGTCTTTGACGAAGTTTTTATAGCGGTTCAGAAGCGATCTTCTGTCGCCTTTCAAAAAGTTACAGAACTGTTCGTGCTTTCTGTCAAGCGAGCGTATCTGATTTGCGTATTCCTTTCTGACTTCCTTGACGTCGTTGTCGTGTCTGCGTTTTTCGAGCGCGGGGTCGGAAGCCGTCTGATACAGCGCCGAATATTTTTCTTCTATGCTTTTCAGCTTTGCCTGAAATGCGTTGAAAAACTCCATAGACGCCTTGTTATATTCTTCGACGCGTCCCGAAAGCAGAGAAGCCTGTCCCTCTTGCAAAATGTTCAGAGTCTTCAAATACTCCTCTTTAAGCGACGCCGTATATTCTTTTCTCAGTGTTTTCAGCTTAGGATAATTCTGTTTACGCACACCTGAGGCCACAGCTTTCTTTTCACCGAGTTCAGCAAGTTTTCCGCTCTTTTCGGCGTCTGAAAGTATCTTGTCCTTTTTTATCAGCTTCGCTTCGCGCGCATATGCGTAATACGCGTCCTCTCCGTCCTTTTTAAGTTCGGAAATCTTTTCTCTCGCAGAATCTGCCTTTTCGTCGAAATCTTTTAAAAGCAGTCTGTCGAACACGGGCGAAAAGTTTTCGACTTTTCTCTCCTCGAAAAAATGAACTCCACTGAAATCTTTCAGCTCGCCGAGAAACATATTTTCCGCAACGGAAATCTGCGGTATAGTGCCGTTTTCCTGTACGATTATGCCTATACCGCCCTGAAGCGCGTCGATCATAGACGCAGGTTTCCACTCCTTACCGTGAAACTGCATACTTCCGCTCGTGACGTCGTGAATACCCGTCATAAGCGCGCCCATAGTAGATTTACCGCTTCCGTTTTCGCCTATGAAACCGCGTATTTCGCCGGGGTATATGGAAATATCGACGTTATTGAGCGCTATCGTCTGACCGAACTTTTTTGTTATGCTGGTAGAAACGAAAATAGGTTCCATTTTTTTGCCTGTGCTTCCCTCCTCGAATTTAAAACAATTAAGAGTTATTATTGCTTTGCGTTGCAAAGCAATAGCCCGTACGGGCTTAAAAAATTCTCTTGTTTATTCTAAATTAACATTTTTTGATAGAAAAGTACATTGCAAGAAAAATGTTCATATATTGCAAATCTTCCGCAGAAAGTAATAAATAATAAAACAGACCGCCTTAAACAGACAGTCTGTTTCAATGTGTATATTATCTTTATCAGTCGTTCGAAGGGGACTTACCTATTATTTTTTTATACATTCGGTAGAATGTAGAATAATCGGAAAAACCGCATCGCGAAGAAACTTCTGTGGGGCGCATACCGCTTCTTAACAGCGCGTTTGCGTACATTATCTTTTTCGTGCGGACGTACTGCATAACGGGCACGCCTATATTCGTCGAAAATTCCTGACAGATGTAGGATTTGGAATAGTGGAACTCACGGCAGATATCGTCAAGACACAGCGGCTTTTCTATATTTTTGTTTATGTAGTCGAGAACGATTGCCATATCCTCTTTGAGAAGATTTATAGCCGTGCCCTCCTTACCGCCGAAGTGCGTGAAGTAAACAAGAATTTCCGTGAGCACGCACCTGAAAAGCATTTTCAGCGTTTCGCTGTCTGCGCCTATCGTTTCTATGTGCGAGTCGAACCGCGAAAATAGCGACGGAATTACGGTGTCGCCGACGTAATAACAACCGCTGTACCGCCCGAACCGTGCCAGAATATCGCTCGGAACAAGGTATTCGGTAAACCTTAAAACATACCTTTCATACTTTTCGGGCCCGAGAATATGCACGTTGTGATGCTGTCCCGGCTTGACGACCACCAGATCGCCCGGCTTTAACGGATAACGCTTGTCCTCTATAAGATACTCTGCGTTTCCGCTTATGAAAAAACAAATTTCATAAATAGTATGATAATGGTCGGCGAGCGACGAGAGCTGTCTTGCAGGCTCGTCAATCTTGTGCGCGTAATAAAGATCGCAGTAATTGTACTTAAAAAGCATAACCCGTTATCCCCCTTTCTCTCTGCATTATAACATTAAATGTGTAAAAATTGCAATGTTTTAAAGGAAAAATTGTAATTGATTGAACAATTTTATTGTGATAGTATAAATTTGATAATGAATAAGGAGGAAAATATTATCAAACTAACTTTCAGATGGTACGGCGAAAAGGACAGTATTCCTTTGCAGTACATAAAGCAGATACCGAATATGTCGGGCGTTGTAACCGCCGTTTACGACACGCCCGTCGGCGAAGTATGGGAACCGGATAAAATCAGACGCCTTAAAGAGCTTTGCGGCAGCGCAGGGCTTGAAATGGAAGTCATCGAGTCGGTGCCCGTTCACGAGGATATCAAACTCGGAAAACCTTCGAGGGACAGGCTGATTAAAAACTACGCGCAGACGATACGAAACCTCGGCAAGGCCGGCGTAAAGTGCATCTGCTACAACTTTATGCCCGTTTTCGACTGGTTCAGAACAGACCTGCACTACGTTCAGAAGGACGGCAGCGTCTGTCTTTCTTACAGCGAAGCCGACTTCAACAAGCTCGACAAACACAATCTTCGCCTCCCCGGCTGGGACGAGAGCTACACGGGCGAAGAGCTGAACGGTCTGCTTGCGGAGTACAGTAGCGTAACGCACGAAAAGCTGTTTGAAAATCTCGTTTATTTTTTAAACGGCATTATGCCGGCCTGCGACGAAACGGGGATAAATATGGCTATTCACCCCGACGACCCTCCCTGGGACATCTTCGGACTTCCCAGAATAGTCGGCAAAGAAGAAGATTACGACAGGCTGTCCAAAGCCGTGCCTGATATGCACAACGGCATAACTTTCTGCACGGGAAGTCTCGGCGCAGGCAGATTCAACGATCTGCCGAAAATGGCTGAAAAGTACGCAAGCCGTATTTACTTCGCGCATTTAAGGCAGCTAAAATTTACCAACGAAACCGACTTTTACGAAAACGGACATCAGACGAATTGCGGAAACGTGGACGTTTATTTGATAGTCAAAGCACTTGTAAACGGCGGCTTCGACGGATACCTCCGCCCCGATCACGGCAGAAATATATGGGGCGAGGACGGTAAACCCGGTTACGGACTTTACGACCGCGCGCTCGGTGCGGCGTACTTGAACGGCTTATTTGAAGCAATAGAAAAGGGGGATAATAAACTATGAAATTGCCTATTAAAGTAAACGATTTAAAAAACAAAGTTATAGTCATCACGGGTGCGGGCGGAGTGCTCTGTTCTACTATGGCGATAGCGCTTGCAGAGGCGGGCGCAAAGGTGGCGCTTCTGGACAGGAGCGACAAGGCACAGGAATTTGCAAATGAGATAACCGCAAACGGCGGAACGGCGAAAGCTTATATCGCCGACGTGCTAAAAAAGGAAAGTCTTGCAAAATGCCATACTGAAATTATAAAAGACTTCGGCAAATGCGATATTCTCATCAACGGCGCAGGCGGAAACAATCCTATGGCTACAACCGATAAGGAGTATTTCGAAATCGGCGATATCGACGCGGACACAAAATCGTTTTTCGATCTGACCGAGGACGGAGTTTCCTTCGTATTCAATTTAAACTTTTTGGGAACGCTTCTGCCCACGCAGGAATTTGCTAAAGATATGGTCGACAGAAAGGGCTGTTCGATACTCAACATATCCTCTATGAACGCCTTTACACCGCTCACAAAGATACCTGCATACAGCGGAGCCAAATCGGCGATATCCAACTTCACGCAGTGGCTTGCGGTGCATTTCTCGAAAGTCGGCGTAAGAGTGAACGCAATCGCGCCCGGCTTCTTCTCTACGGCGCAGAATGCAAAGCTTTTATGGAACGAAGACGGCACACCCACGGCGCGCACGGGCAAAATTCTTTCGGCAACGCCGATGGGCAGATTCGGCGAAACAGAGGAGCTTTTGGGCTCGGTACTTTTCCTTTTGTCCGAACAGGCGGCAGGCTTTATCACGGGCGTGGTGCTGCCTATCGACGGAGGTTTTTCAGCTTACAGCGGAGTTTAAAAAAACAAAAATATACCGCCGTTCCAGAGGGAACGGCGGTTTTTCTATACCCCTAAATTTTTATAGAACGCTTGAATAAGACTCTGTTGATACTCACCGCCGAACTCACCGCCGATAAACCTGCCAAGTGCCTCACTGCTCAGTTTCTGCCAGCTTTCGGTTTCGCGCCTTACGAGAATGGGGTAGAAGTAAACGCCGTTTTTTTCGGCGGACTGCCTGTCGCCGTCGGCGTCGCCCACCATAAGAATTTTTCCTTCGCCGTAGCCTTCGCCCTTCATTTTCCCGATGCAGTGCGCCTTGTCGCCGTCCTCCTGAGTGAGAATCACGTCGACCGACCCGACAAGAGCGTACTTCGTCCACTCCTCGATTACCGCCGACCTGTTCGCCGACGAAACGATAGCAACGTCCGCAACAGAGTGAATTTTTTCAAGAGTTTCTTTGACTTTGCTGAACGGTTTTTTTCTGTCGTCGGACAGCGCGTCAATCGCCTTGTTCAGTTCCAAAGACCAGTTCAAAGCTTTTTTAAGACAGGCGGAATCTTTCTTTTCTATCTCTTTTTTTATGGAAGCGTTAGAGGTTTCCCTCGTATTTCCCGTCCAGAAGAGCAAGTCTTCGAGCCCCTCTATTGCGGCATATTTACCGTCGATTTCTTTGAGCATCAACGCAAGCCCCTTGAACCTGTTGATACCACGCGTCACCGTATAAAGGTTGATTTCGTTCCATCTTTCAAGAATTTCTTTTTTATATTTTTCAAGCTTCCACTCCCTTACGAGGCAGGGGCCGAAGCACTCCTTGTGCTTGACGTCCATTGTATCCATTGCACAGCCGTCCGAATCCACGCAGACGAGAAAATCTTTTTTCTTTTTAAATATTTTTTCCGCCATATCACAACCTCGTATCTATCATTCCGCAGAAAGCGTCGACACTGCTTCTGCCCTTGAACTGCGACCGTCCGACAAGCTTATCGACGAGCGCCGAAAGAGTGCCGTCGTTTTTGTCGTAGCAATTGATATATGTCCTCGACTGCGGTACGTCCGCCAGATGGAACGGACAGAACAGTGACACGAAAATAGTAGGAAGTTCGTGTACATACCAGGGTATGTCGGGAGTACCCTTGCTCAGCGACCAGTTTATTCTCTGTACTGTGCCGTGGTCTATGACGTACGCAACCTGAATAACGGCATCGTAATTGTCGGTGATATGCGTTATCGGAGTCTTGTTCGTGTAGACGTTGAATACACTTTTCATCGCCTCCGCAGGCGGAAGAGTTTTCGCGCGTTCCATAAGCGACTGATAGACGGTAACTTCAAAGCCCTCTTTTTCAAGAAGTTCTTTAAAAGTATCGAAATGCGTTTTGCGCTTAGGCATAAACATAGCGAAAGGATTTTCGCTCGCCTGCGGAACGAGAAGTATTCTCTTATGCTTTTTCGTGTCAAGCGGAAGAACGTTATCGAGGTTTTTAACAAGCGTAATTGCCTTGTCGCTGACCTCGTCCGCGACCGCCCTGAATTCGGCACAGCCGATTTTTTCAAGCTCAGTCGCGGGCGCAACGCGCTCGCTCTTTTTCTTTTTGTGCAGGTTCATACACGCCTTGGTTGCAAGTATTCTGTAAACGGCTTCGTCAAGCCGTTCGGGCGTGATTATTCCTCGGCCGTATCCGTCGCGAAGATACTGCATATCTTCTTCATAGTCGTTCGTATACAGGAACATATCGCACCCCGAAGCGATAATTTCAGGTATGAGTTCACTGCGCTTCATTGCTCCCGTAAGCCCCACCATATGCGTTGCATCGGTGATTATAAGACCGTTGAAATTCAGCTCTTTGCGTAAAAGATTTTTCAAAATGCATTCGCTCAGCGTTGCAGGCAGAAGGGGCGCATTGTGCGCTTTCTGATATTCGGGAAGCATAATGTGTCCTACCATAATACCGTGAACGCCTGCCTCTATCATACCGCCGTATACCTTGCCGAACGAGTTATTCCACTCCTCGACCGACAGCGAGTTAATACTCGACGAGAAATGCTGATCCCTCTCGTCCACACCATCGCCGGGGAAGTGCTTCATAATGCAGACGCCTCCGCTCTCGCCGTAACCGCGCATATATTCCTTGCAGTAATTTAAAACAAGCTCGGGATCCGTTCCGAAAGAACGCACCGAAATTATGGGGTTGCGCCAGTTCATATTGATATCCGCGATAGGTGCAAAACAGCAGTTGCATCCGACCGCGCGTGATTCTATCCCCGAAATTCTGCCAAGCTCGTACGCGTATTTCTTATCACCCGCAGCAGCGATTTTGACAGGCTGGCCGACCTCTGTTCCGCCGAAGCACGCTCCGTTTCCGCCTGCCTCAGTATTGCTTGCCACAAGTAAGGGAATTTCGGAATTTTCCTGCAAAATTCTTATCTGTTCCCTCACCGCAGGCGCAGGAGCGTTGTTGTATCTCACTCCGCCGAACTTCTGTTCTTTTACGAAATTTTTCAGCTCCGTTTCGTCGTTGCTCTTAGGCATCTCTATGACAAGCTGTTGAAGTTTTTCCTCAACCGTCATTTTCCCTGCGGTCTCTTTCACCCACTCTATCTGACCGTCGTTAAGAAAAAACGGCTTCGCTTTAAAATCAATCATAATTTTCTCCCCGTGTTTTCCCCTATTGTAACACGGTTTTTTTTAACAAAGAATTGCAATTTTTACAAATAATATTGCAATTGTTGCAATAATTGCAAACCTACCTCTCTTGACAATCGCATTTTAATGAATTATACTGAATTTGTTTACAAGGCAAAAAGTCGGAAACAAAGGAGAATAAAATGAAAAAACAGCATCAGGGAAACGTTTTTGTTCCGTATTCGGAAATTCAACCCGAACAGGTTGCCCAAGGCGTACAGAGAAAAGTTCTCGCGTACGGCAAAGACGCAATGTGCGTAGAAAACAAGTTTGAAAAGGGAAGTGTAGGCGCTATGCACAGCCACCCTCACACGCAGGTAACGTATATCGTATCGGGACGTTTCCGCTTCACTGTCGGCGAAAAAGTTTTCGAAGTCGGCGCAGGCGATACTCTTTTGAAAGAAAACGGAGTTATTCACGGTTGCACCTGTTTGGAAAGCGGCACAATGTTAGACTTTTTCACTCCTTTGCGCGAAGACTTTGTAAAGTAATGTCATATAAAATACAGCCCCGAAATTTCGGAGCTGTATTTTTCACAGTTTATGAAATATTTTAATCTTGATTTTAGTTTGCGCTATTCAATATTTCAATTGCTTTTTGAACGTGCTCTTCCTCCAAGCCCAAACCAAAATTCGGATTTGTTTTCACAAAGTTGTCGGAAAGTTTACCCCAGCCGTAACGGTAATCGTCTATGATAATCATCGGTGTCGGCTCGCGGCTGTTAATACTTGTATAAGATAACGAACCTTTTTCATACCGCTTAAACTAAAACACGGCGCCACTCATCAGAGGCGCGTTGAATTACTTGTTCGGCATTTACTGAATAAGGTTAAGCAATGTATGATAAAAAAATCATTTATTTTCAACCGCTTCTTTTTTATGAAGTTCATATTGACATCGCGTTAAAATTGTTTTAAAATATAAATACATTACACCTATAATGCATTCGGCAACATCTCATTTCAAGATATTACGACCCTGAAACTTGTAGATTTATCTCTGCTGACGGCATAGAATATCTTGATCCCGAAACACTCGGCGGGTTGAACCTTTACGCTTATTGTAACAATAATCCTGTGATGGGTATTGATCCGTTAGGAACTAGTACACAAGAATTTTTATCATTATTAGAAAGAATATTTTCGTCATTTTCAGGTTTATGCAATTACCTTGTAAAGCACCCTAAAAACGTTGAGATTACTTGGAAACAATTTCATAGATCATATCCTAATATAAGTAAAAGAGAATTTTATCGCGGTAATAGTGCCGCTATAAATGGAACAAAGTCTATTGGGAATGTTTTAGGTAAAATAGCAAATGCATTAGCGTTTACGGCTTTGGCTATTGATATTGGGTTAACTTGGAGAGATAATTACAACAGTGGCAGATCATCATGGGTTACAGATTCTTTAGTTGATACAAGCTATATTGGGGTGAAGTTTGCTATAGGATATGGAATTACTACTTTGTGTTCAATGATTCCTATTCCAGTAATTGGCACACTATTAGGTATAGCAATATCTGTTGGTGTAAATTATTTAATCGATTGGATAGTGGGAGAAACCGGAATTTTAAGCTCTATTAAATCATGGGCTGCTGAGGTTGGCGAAAGTATTAAAAGTGGTTGGAATTATTTTTGGAGTTTTAGCTGGATTTAATTAAAGGAGAACAAGTAATGACAAAAAAAAATTGGCTCAAAGGTGTCCCCAATTTATTGCATTTGAAGATCAAACTTTATTATTAGTTAAAGAACGATTAATTAAATACAATGAAATTTTAGATCATTTTGGTTTAGCTTTGGATATTGATTTGATTTGGTTTTATCAGGGTGAAGAGTTAAATTTTTCAAGGATAGAATTTGCAAACGGTTATACTTGTGCTATTAATATTCAAGTTAGAAGAAAAGAAGACCCCAAATATGATTTAGATTTGAAAGCAATAAATTATATACATCCAATTTCAATGTATGGTAAAAGTTTAATACGATATTTTTTTGGTTTACCAAGCAAATATTCTAAAATAACGAATAAAATGTTAGACGAATTTTCATATGAAGCAGAACAAACAATAAAAAGAGTTATTGATGAAAGTTATGAGGTGGTGCTTCAAGATATGCTAAAATCGAAAAACATATAAAATTAATGCGGTTAATATAACCGCATTAATTTTTTTATTGACTTGATGTCTAATATGTCGTATATTATAATTGTAAGAATTTAATAGAATGTGCAAGTAGCTCATTACGCATACGATGCATACGGCAACTTTGAGATATTGCAGGGCAAAGAAGAAACCAGTATTGCGAACATAAATCCTTTCCGCTATCGTGGATATTATTACGATACTGAAACAGGTTTGTACTATCTGATATCCCGATACTACGATCCCGAGACGTGTAGATTTATTTCAGCCGACAGCATAGAATATCTTGATCCCGAAACGCTCGGAGGACTTAATCTTTATGCTTATTGTTGTAACAATCCTGTAATGATGACGGATGAAGACGGCACAATGCCTAAATGGTTGAGGTGCTTGCTTGGAGTAGTAATAATAGTTGCATCGGTTGCAGCATCAATTATGACTGCTGGACTCATGGCACCATTTGCTACTACTCTTGGTGGAGGATTGGCTGCAACAATTGTTGCAGGTGCAGCGGTTGGTGCTTTGGGTGGTGCGATTTCTGCGTGCGGAATAAGTATAGCCACTCAAGGAATATCAAAAGGTTTCGACAAAATTGATCCAATGCAGGTATTATCAGATACTCTGTTTGGTGCTGCATCTGGTGCAATAGCTGGTGCTATTTTCGGTGCGATAAATTATGTCGCAAGTGCCGATAAAATAGCCAAGGGGTTATCCGGTTTATCTGAGGCAATGAAAAATGCAGAAAAAGCAGATTTTGTTTTACGATTTACACCAATTAAGATAGCTGGAGGTGTGATGGCTACTGAGCGTGTAATGGCTCAATTAGGATATAACGTGGCAAGATTTATGCTTGATAAAGCGCAAAGTGTATATAAAGTTTTAAATTTTACTTTTTCTAAATTATATTCATTAGCACAGGCTGGATTAAAATTTCTTATTAATAATAGTTTTAAGAGGTAGTTTTAATGGACTTTCTTAGTTTAAAAAATGCAATATTTTATCCTGATAAAATTGTTTTACTTAAAAAGAAAGGTAGAGTTATTATTGAAATTGGCTCAATTGATAGAATAGAATACGCAAAGCCTACTTTATTAAATTATCTTTTTGCCTTTGCAAACGTTTTTCCTGGGCGGTTGGAAATTCATCTTAAAAATGATCCATTAACGAAACGCAAGCATTGGACATTACTTTATTTAGTAAGAATTAAATATAAAGATTATTTAAAATTACCAGATGCATATCGTGTGCGTTTTGGTCTTATATAATAATATATTTTTACAAGGGCAACGCCCTAACAGAAGAACGGAGCGGGGCATATCCTCTTACCAAAAATTACAGATATACACAGGATAATGTACTCGAACACTCTTCCTACACCGTCGGCGAACAGAAATTGACGTATTCCTACGAAACAGACGGAACGCCCGACAAACGCAATTCAAAGGTAACACTGCCGTTCAATGTAGAACAGAAATTTGCCTATGACGGCTTAGGTCGCACAAGGGAAATATCCCTCGGTGAAAATCTTGTAAAGGATATCTATTATCAGAAGTTCGGCGACCACGCAACCAACAGAGTTTCAACCGTGTGGTACGGCGTAAATAACGTCAGAAAAGACAGTCTGAAATACACCTACGATAAAGCGGGCAATATCGAAACCATAACCGAAAACGGCAAAGTCATTGCACGCTACGAATACGACGGGCTGAACCGCCTGACAAAGGAAAAGACCGAGCATTTCGGTGAAAAAACTTACGAGTACGACAACGCGGGAAATATAATCCGCAAAACGGAAAACGGCAAGACTTACGAATACTCATACGGTCAACACGGTTGGAGAGACCAACTGTTATCATTCGGTGAGACGAAATCCGATATTAAAGAAGACTGCAAATACGACGCTTTGGGCAACCCCCTCTCCTACAAGGGCAGAAATCTTGTTTGGCAGGGTCGCCGCCTCATATCCTACGGTATAGAGAATAAAAAAGCAACTTACACCTACGACTTTAACAACGTAAGAACAAGCAAGACCGCAACCGACGGTACTACTTCGGTTACTTCTAAATACATATACGACGGCAATAATCTCATTGCCGAACAGAGAACTGTTAAAGGTCCCGACAAGGATAAGTCCGTATGGATATACTATATCTACGGTGTGGACGGTATTGCAGGCTTTAAGTTTGAAGATAAAGTCTATCTCTACCGTAAGAACGTACAGGGCGATATAACCCATATATACAGAAAAAACGGCAATAAAGATTTAGTTGAAGTAGCGCACTACGCTTATGACGCATACGGTAATACCGAGATAGTTTCCGAAACCGATAAGATAGGCTCTTTAAACCCCTTCCGTTACCGCGGTTACTACTTCGATATTGAAACTAAACTGTACTATCTGATATCGAGATACTACGACCCTGAAACTTGTAGATTTATCTCTGCTGACAGCATAGAATATCTTGACCCCGAAACTCTCGGCGGACTTAACCTTTACGCTTATTGCTGTAATAATCCCGTGATGAACGTCGATCCGACTGGTAAATTTTTACTGTCTTTTTTAGCGGCGTTAGTTGTTGCAGCGGTCGTCGGTGCTGCTACAAGTGCAGTAGGGACTTTGGTTGGCGACATAGTTAATTATGCTATTACCGGAGAATGGAAGTTCTCTTCGTGGGAAACTTATGTCGGTAATATGATAGGTGGCGCAGTTGGCGGCGTTATATCCTTATTCAATCCATTTGCCGGCATGGTTATTGGTGGCACTCTTGGGACTTTTGCAGGATTAGCTATAGGAAAAGCAACAGGCAGTAACGATATGTCTTGGGGAGAAATAGGCGTATTAACTGCTGTATCGTTGGGAGTAAACTTAATGACGGCAGGGTTGACGCAAAGTTTAAAAATACCTGGTATAACAAAAGGAAGTCATAGTTGGCAACAGGTATTTAAATCTGGTTTTACAAAAGCGATACGTTACGGATTTTCTATGTCTGCTAAAACAATAGCAAAAGAAGCCGGATATTTATTGATTTCAAGTTTATCTTTAGGTTTTTTATTTAGTAATATTATAAATACAGTTTTAGTAAATGGATACAGTAAATTGAAAGATTTTTATTATAAGAGACCATAATGAACTGCGTTTCCTAATATAATTCTAACGAATATTTTTATGTTTAAAATAAAGGAGAATTGATGGATAGTATAACAATTTATCCTCGTGGTAAGATTTATATTACTTATTTGGTTTTTAAATATATTTTTTTGGTCGGATTAGGTATATTGTTTACTTATGGAATATTTCCTGTAAGCTGGATGTCAATCATATTAATTTGTGGTGATTTTGTTGTCCTTGTATTTCTTATTTTGCAAACATACGAAGTAATAAGATACAAAATGATTATTTACGATAACAAAGTTCGTTTATTTGCAAACCGTGATTTGTTTTTTGTCCGCCATAAAGATTTGGATATTAAATTTTCAGGAATAAAAACAATGCAGTTTAAACTGGGAATTAATTTAGGAGTAGGTCTGGTTTCAGCAATAGTTTTATTTTATGATGAAAAGCGAATGAAATATTTGAATACAATGTGGTTTAGCAGAAAACAAGTTGATAGAATAATGGCACTCATTAAAGAAAATGCAGACAAAATCAACGAGTAAGAAGTTGAAGTTTTAGAGCCTGATATTCAAGGAAACAAAAAAAAAGAAAAATAAAGAGTAAAAAGTTCAGCATCTGCTGAACTTTTTATTGCATTGACAATTATTTTAAATTGTGATATAGTAATAAATACCTACGATAAAGCGGGCAATATTGAGACTGTAAGCGAAAACGGCAAGCTTATTGCGCGCTACGAATACGACGGGCTGAACCGCCTGACAAAGGAAAAGACCGAGCATTTCGGTGAAAAAACTTACGAGTACGACAACGCGGGAAATATAATCCGCAAAACGGAAAACGGCAAGACTTACGAATACTCATACGGTCAACACGGTTGGAGAGACCAACTGTTATCATTCGGTGAGACGAAATCCGATATTAAAGAAGACTGCAAATACGACGCTTTGGGCAACCCCCTCTCCTACAAGGGCAGAAATCTTGTTTGGCAGGGTCGCCGCCTCATATCCTACGGTATAGAGAATAAAAAAGCAACTTACACCTACGACTTTAACAACGTAAGAACAAGCAAGACCGCAACCGACGGTACTACTTCGGTTACTTCTAAATACATATACGACGGCAATAATCTCATTGCCGAACAGAGAACTGTTAAAGGTCCCGACAAGGATAAGTCCGTATGGATATATTATATCTACGGTGTGGACGGTATTGCAGGCTTTAAGTTTGAAGATAAAGTCTATCTCTACCGTAAGAACGTACAGGGTGATATAACCCATATATACAGAAAGGATACCGATAAATTAGTTGAAGTAGCGCACTACGCTTACGACGCATACGGTAATACGGAAATACTTTCCGAAACCGATAAGATAGGCTCTTTAAACCCCTTCCGTTACCGCGGTTATTACTACGATTGTGAAACCAAGCTTTACTATCTGATATCCCGTTACTATGACCCTGAAACTTGTAGATTTATTTCTGCGGACAGCATAGAATATCTTGATCCCGAAACGCTTGGTGGACTTAATCTTTATGCTTACTGCTGTAATAATCCTGTGATGGCTATCGACCCCGAAGGCACAAAATTAAAGTGGTGGCAGAAACTTCTTATTGGCCTTGGAGGCATTGTGATTATAGCTGCACTTGCTGTAGCGACTATAGTAACTGGTGGTGCTGCGGCCGGGTTAGCAGGCGCTATAGCTGTGGGTGCATTAAAAGGAGCATTGATAGGAGCAGCTGTTGGTGCGACTTTCTAAGTACAGGGAATAAACGATTTTTTAAATTAATCTCTTGTCCAGAGAATACGTATTTCGTTCGCAATCTTACAAATATTTCTTCGTCATTTTTAATTAATTTTTCTCTGTTACAAGGGTAAAATGCACTACGTTCGTAGCTCTTGCAGCAAAGCATTTTTATTATTTGAACGCAACTTTATTTAATCTATTAGAACAAGTTATATTCATCTAAAAAAATTAAATATTTTTGAATAACAAAGCCTTCAATAATTTGTTTAGATTAATTTGAGGAATACCGCCAGTCAAAGTTATTTTGACTGGCGGTATTCTTACAATAACTTGTAATTATTTGAGGTGTAATATGGTTAAACATTTTACAATAGAAAAAACTGATTATTCAAAAAATAATTTGTCATATATGTTATTTGAAAATATTCAAGCTAATTTTAAAGGCGTAGCTCTAAATTTTAACAGGGCGGATTTCAGGGGCAGCAAATTTATAAATTGCAGATTCAACGAAAATAATTTTGACAGAGCGGATTTAATTGATTGTTTTATTGAAGATGCAACCTTTAATAACGTTGATTTCGGTATGTCATTAATTAAAAACAGCTATATAAAACGTGTTATGTTTTCCAAAAATATCTATAATGATTTATCGGTGCAGGAAACATCGTTTGTAGACTGCACATTTGACGAAACTCACATAAATTGGACGCTTTTCAACTGTATTTTTAAAAATTGCACTTTCAAAAATACAATTTTTAATCATTCGGCGATAGATTCAAACATATTTATTGATTGTTATTTTATTAATTGCAACATGGCCGAATGTCATATGGAAAATATTAAATTTCAATCATGCAATTTAAATAACGTTGAATTGGGAGTCTCATATATAGCCTCGTATCTGTTTAAAGATACGAACTTATCTCGAATTGTTTTTAAATATAGAGGCGATATGATAAATATCGATCATCTCGGCGAGACCGATTTAAGCAACTTGCTTTCTCAAAAAAGATATTTCAATTATTTGAATATGCTTTTGCTTCTAAATAAAACAAAAAATTTTTTTGAAACGACACGGGAAATAATCACAGAGACTTTAAAATTGGATACGCAACAACGAGTATATAATCTAAAAAACATTTTATCGATGCTTGAATTTTATTATGACTCACCGTCCATCGATTTTGTTACATATCAAAAAATCGTATTATTTTTAAATTCAATTGACTTAAATCACTTAGAATTCGAAGAAATTTTAACTTATAAATCTATTTTGTATCGTATAAACGAAAAAAATGACATAAGTCAATTATCCGTCAATATGCTGAATTCAATTGCTTCGGATGAAAACTGCATTTGCAAAATTCACATAAATTCTTCAGATTTAGAAAGCGTTGAAGTCGAGTTGGCAAATGCTTTTGAGACGATAAACGCCATAGCCGCTAACAACTTAATCAAAGATGAATTTTATGAAATTAAACAAATCGAGCAAGGTTCGATAATACTGACCATAGCGTCTTCATTAATTTTGGCTATGCTCTTTGTAAAAGTAGCAAAAAGCATTAACCATTCAATACAGGTTATGCGTCTCGAAAAGGCCGCAACAGATAAAAATATCGAAATTTTGAAAAAAGCAAAAACGTCAAAGCAAGTTCAAAAAATCTATAAAGATGCCAATGAATATGCGCTTACAACAGAAGAAAATTACGATAAAACCGTGCAAAAATTAAAAGGTTCAATTTTATTTGGTCAAATACTAAGTGTTGTTATAAGTTTGATATTTTAGTAAGAGCCTCAATTAGTGTGTTTTTATTCAATAAAAGATTTATTCTAAAGTAAAACCATGAATTATCAAAAAATTTATAGCGTGAATGCGGTGTTACAAAAACGCCGCATTCCTTTATTAATAATTTAGCAAAATTCATATCCTCTTCTATTGGTTTGCTACGACGCATACCTATCAATGCGAATATACCGGAATCAGCATTCAAAATTTTTAATTTTTTATTGTCAAGTAAAAATGAACATATAAGTTTATAGGTATTTTGCGATTGACGTATATAATCGTTAATTATAGAGTTAATTATACTCGAATTGTTTTCGTTGTAGCAGTGATAGTAATTTTTAAATTGCTCTGCAGTAATCGAACCTTCTATAAATATCGATAGATTTTCTAAGTCTGCTACATTTTCAGGATTGCTAAACAGCAGAGAAAACTTAACGCCATTTAAAAATAATTTTTTGGGTAGGGAATCAACTATGAAATAATTTATACCGCTACTTGACAATTTCGAAACTAAATTATAATTAAAAATATGTTCCTGTTCATTCCAAACCATATTTCCATATGAATAGTCGACAATCAAAGTAACTTTATATTCTTTTGCGATTTCAATAATTTTGTTGTATGTTTCATTTTTTATAGATACTCCCATCCCGTATATGGGATCGGTAATAAGAATAGAGTTAATTCTTTTTTCTTTAATCAATGAAACTAATTCGGCTTTATCAATAGTATTATTAGATAGGTAAGTAAAGAATATATTGAATCCTAAGCTTAAAAGTGCGCTTTCGTTAGTAAAATAGCAAGGTGTAAAAACTAAAACATTATTTTGTAAATGCATTTTTAACGATTTGAAAACCAAATAAAGGGCAATTGTTGCATTTGAAAATAGTGAAAAATCAAACGAATTACACTCATAAGATTTTTTACTACAAAAAGTTCTGAATTTATCCTTATATTTTATATCGTCTATTGAATAAAGGTAGTTGTAATTGTTAATTGACGTATTTTCGACTTTCGTTTTAAGTTGTACGTCTATTAGATTTTCGTTTGCTGGATTCCAATCCGAAATAAAGTGAGGGGTAGATTTATTCAGCTGTTCATATTGACTAACTTCCAATAACAAGTCGTCAATGGTATTATCAAAAATCATACTTATCCTCAAATAATTACAAGTTATTTTATCCATATTTTACCATATTCTGTTATACTTTTCAATAGTAAAATAAAGAAATTTGGAGAATTTATGAATTATTTATCGAAATTTATTAACTATCTGCAGGCAACAAAAAACTTGTCGGAAAAAACCTTAAAAGCGTATTCAAGTGATTTAAATCAATTTTTTACGTTTGAGCAAAATATCTTAGCTCCCGATATATGTGCGTTTATTTCGTATTTGAGCAATCAACTGAGATTGAAAGATACTTCAGTCCGCAGAAAAATTATTACACTTAAAAATTTCTACAATTATCTTATCGACAACGAACTAATTGAAACCTCACCTTTTAAAAAACTGAAATTCAGATTTAGACAGGAACGTAAACTACCTAAAACCTTAACAATTAGTGAAATCAGCAAAATACTTAAATGCTTTGAAATAGAAACTTCCTGCCTTACTCCCTTTGCTTTAAAAGAATATATACGAAATGCCGCTTTAATTGATTTATTAATAAGCACGGGGATTCGTATAGGCGAAGCTGCGGCAATTACTTTAAACGACATAATTGTTTCAGAACATACTATTTTAATTCACGGTAAAGGAAGAAAACAGCGTTTAATTTACATATCCTCTCCAATCACTTGGGACAGGCTTAAAGCGCTTATTAAAGAACGGAGAAACTGCGCTTGTCCAAATCTTTTCGTAAACCGATATGGACAACCATTATCTATTCACGGGATTGAAGATATTTATAAAAAATACGTTAAAAAAGCGCAGATAGCTACGAGATCTACTCCGCACTATCTGCGCCATACTTTTGCTACAAACCTACTTACGAATGGCGCCGACCTGCGTTCCGTTCAGGAAATTTTAGGACACGCATCTGTTGCCACTACACAAATATATACAGAGGTAACAACCGCTCGAAAAAAGCAAGTTCTTAAAAAATTTAATTATAGAAATAAGCTGTAATTAAAGCTTCTCCGTGATTGTTTGCCTTTCACTGCATATAAATGTTACTTTTTGTTTTACGATCTTGCTGTTATTAATTATAAAATTTATTTCACGTAATTTTGAAAACAAATTTGTATTATTAAATCTGTCTGAATCCTCAATTATAACATTACTTGTTTTTGTTACCTTAAAGAAATATAGAAATTCATCAATAAATGTATTTAATATGGAGCCTTGTGCTTCACAAAAAGTAGCTTCTATATCTTTTACACCTATTTTTTCGAGTTTTCTAATATAAACAATCACAAATAATAATATAACAGCACTTAATATTCCAAAACCAAAGAACCAATAAAAATTAATGATTTTTGAGTTGGGCAATAAACGTAATATTTCTAAAACACCACAAACGGTTAGCGCTACTAATGCAAGCATAAATATGCTCAACAAAAGCGAACACCAAAAATGATAAAGACCTATTCTGTTTATTTTAGAATTTGGCATTTTACCCTTACTTTCACTAAATATAAATTGTTCAAGAATACTTTTTTCAACTTCACACTCAATATCACTAACGTGAGATTTAATTGCAATATTGCACGCCCCGTTTGTTGTTGGTAATGTGGGGTATTAGTTACAGGTTCTAATCTCACTTTTGAATTAAAATTTGCTAAAGATAAAGTGCAATAATACCTATATTTTTACATCTTTATCGCAAATTTTTTCATGCAAAACTTCCACATAATCGCTATAGCTTTTTTCATCAACTACCGGATTGTTTGATGCTAAGACTATTTTCTTTTTTTCTTGTGCTTCCATTTCAATTTCTCCTTCACATTCTAAGTGCGAATTTATAAAACGGTATGTTTTTAATAATTCCATCTTCATACACTATTTTTGAAGACAGCTTAATCGGTATAATAAAATCTTTTAGAAAATTTTCCGCCAGTTTATTGAGTGACGGCGATTTTAGCGTGTTACCCGACTTGACTTCAATAGCCGAAATAATATCACCTATTTCAAGTAAGAAATCAATGTCCATATTAGGAAGATTAAAATAATATAACTCATTTTTGCAGCTGTTCTGCGAAATTACACAGGCAACTGCATTTTCATATATACCACCTATATCCAAATCGTCGTTACCGTTTAAAACATTATATCTTTTTGCTTCATCGAACATTGACATTAAAATACCCGTGTCAAACATAAACAACTTAAAAGAGTTTTCGATTTTGTACGATTCCAACGGAAACGCTATATCTTTTGTGTTATAACAGAATAAAACAAGTCCTGCTTCGACAAGCCAATCAAGACTATCGCCAAACATTCTTTCCCTGCCGTTATGTTCTACTCGCTTATACATAAACTTTTTGTTCTGCTCTTTGAGATGATAGGGTATTGACGCAAAGCACTTTTCGATTTTAATGCGTTGGCTGTTATCGGTTACGTACTTCCTTATATCCTGAATATACCCTCGCCTTAAATCGGTTTGAACAGTATAAACTTCGTGATAATCGTTAGTTTCTATAAACGTGTTTATAGCTTCGGGAAGTCCTCCGATAACTATATACTTGCGAAACATATCTATCAGCGCATCGTGCGTTCCTGCCGATATTGTCTTCATATCCGTTGCACTTCTTATGTTTTCAACAAAACTTTCGTTATATCCGTTAGCCCATAAAAATTCTTCAAAGTCAAACGGTTTTAATTCCATATGCTGCACGTACCCAACGGGATAAGAACCGCCGAATTGTCTCTTAATGGCAACGCCCAAAAGCGAACCCGAAGCAATAACGTGATACAATTTATTTTCCTGCGTAAACGCTTTTAACGCTATTATTGCGTTTTCGCATGACTGTATCTCATCAAGAAATATAAGGTACGGATTATTTTCATCGTCCTTAAAATTAACGTGCATATACTTTATATTAGATTGAATTTTACGCATTATGGCTTTTGACGATAAATCATTTTCAAAAAACATTTTCGCTTCTGGAAACAGCTCGAAATTCATCGTTATAATTTTATCCGCAGAATAATTCGATTTGGCAAAATCTTCAATTATATAAGTTTTACCAACCTGCCTTGCGCCGAAAATAAGTAAACTCTTTTTCCTTGGGGATTGTTTCCATGCAATTAAATCGTCTGTGATTTTTCTTTTCATACCACACCTCAAATACATTATGCCATTTTTTTGAGAGTTTTACAAGCGTATCGCGCCACTTTTTTAAAATTTTATGTTGCCATAATGCCACTTTTAAGAATTGAATAAATTCAATGAGTGTTTTATTTAGAAAATTTATGTTCCAAAAACTCGTCAACAATCAATACTTTTTGGAATATAATCCAAAAACTTTTTATTTTAATACTTCTAACTTTTCTCACGACAGTTTCATGGCTTTTAAACAGCCTTTTAACCGTTGGGTGAAGTTCATTTTCTAAAATAATATTACGCCAAGATTTTTTCTTTCGGGGGCTGTAGCCTAAACGAAAACCCACTCTGCGGCAAGGGTAAAATGCACTACTGACGTAGCCCTTACAGCAGAGCATTTTTACTATTAAATCATAAATACAATGGCTTTCCGTTTGCGGCTGCTCCGTCGAAAGACAAAAAAAACGAAAGGAGTTTTAGCAAATGAACAAAGTGGTTTTTTCGGTTTCAAAGGCTGGAAAAAGTGAAAGTAAAGTGTCCGGTGTAGGTTATATAGACGAAAAAGTTTATATATCCCTTGCCTGAGCAAAAAAGGGAATCCTTACATTAGGGTTTTCGAAGATTGCATAAAGCGCCCTATAACCGAAGGCGAATACTCAACAACTTATTACGAATTTCACACAGTCGAGTTTGAAGTAATGAACGCCTCAAAGACAGACAAAGTAGGTATAGAAACCCGTGAAATCTGTGTTACCTATTTTATCTGGTTCAAACTTATTTAAGGGAGTAAATGTCAATGTGTAAAGAATTTATGTACGAAAACAAAGTATTTATCAACGACTGCTACGTTACTTTCAACATTATAGAGCTCAATAGAGAAGAAGGAAAGATAACCGTAAATATCTGTTGTCAAGGTCATCATACGATAGATACCTTTGAGCTTAAAGATTTAGACGGTTGGACTTACTTCGAGTACGACAGACCGATACCCGAAAAGATTTATATAGACGATTTTACGGAGGTTGTATAACTATGAGAATAGTTATTATTACTAAACAAAACAAGGAGGTTAAATTTTGAGCATATGTGATACCTGTATCTTAAACGGCAGATGTGATGGACGTTGCGGCGACACCGATCCGCTGTTCTACACGTTCGAAGAAGAAAACGATTATTACGATAATACTGAATTTGAGGAGGATTAAACAATGAACGTAACTATCGAAAAAAAGAAAGAAAAAGCTCTGGATATTCTTAAAACGTTGAATATCTACAAACCCTATATAGAAGGTTTCAAAGAAAACGACCAAGTATGTCTGTATGAAAATTACGCAGGTTTCTGGGTTTATCAGGAACCCGAAGTAGAAAAGAAGATGCGTGAGATCGAGCAAAAGTATAATTGCAAGGTTTACGCTATCACCCACGAATACACCGAATTCGGTGAACTGTATGATTTCCTGTTCGTCAGCGACTATCCGGGCGAATGGGAATATTTAATTTATTCGCAAGGCAATATGCACACCGTATTTGCTTACGTCTGGAACATAGACGACGACTGTTGTAGCGAATTAGGCAGCATAACCGTTAAAAGCTTCGGCGGCGGAATTAAAAGAATAGGTTAAGGTGAACGCCATGGCTAAATTAAACGAATTAAAGAAATACTTAAACTATGAGTTCAGCACCGGTGTTTATACTGGCGACGACTATAAAACCTTTCAGACGAAATACATTAACTACTTAAAATCAATTTGTAAGGAAAACGGTTGGATATTCGTAAACGCACTGAGAAATCACTACTGCTTTTCAGCGTTCATAAAGAGCAGCGACGGTAATTTTATTTACCTATCCATAAGCGACGTACGGTTTTTCCGTAACGAATGGTATAACAGCGTGCTTATAAGAACAGCTAAAAATGAAAAAGACTATATGGGCGGAAGTAATAAATATTACTCTCTGCCCGTTTTACAATTTGCTATTCATCAATTATTAAAAGGAGCTTAAAAAAATGAAAGACAAAAACACAATTTACGTAGTTATGCTCGAATGGACGACCGAGGACGGTAACGGCATAGACTACTACCTTTACAAATCTTACTCTGCCGCAAAAGAAAAATATAATAGGTTAATCGAAGACGAATGCGACGCAGATATAAGCTGGGTAGGCTCTGAAGTCTTTGACGAGAACGGCGAAGTAAACGAGGGCTTTACCCTTGAATGTAATACAAATATAAAAGATAACGGCGAACGTGATTTATACTGGAAAGTCAGTGATGATTACGGGTGCCGTTATTCTTCTATTACCTTGACCAAAAAAGAAATTATAGGAGATTAAAACATTGAAAGATATTAATTTTTATATCCATTACGATAACGAAGTTTATAACTTTAAATTCGGTTCACAAGCTTATATATTCCATACCGGACTGTATAACGGCTTAGATAAAAGATTTGGAATTACCTAACTTTTAAATTACGTCGCAGTAGTCCAAAACTGCTATTTAAGCGATGATAACCGAACCCCTCTCGGCTCACTCTGCGACCACATTGCAAAGCACGGGAATAATCTTAAAAACAAAAGCAAGTACGATATCTTAGACGAATTTTATTTAACTATACAAGGAAAGTAATCAAATGACTATTTTAGAACTTTATCAAAAAGGCTTTAACGCCGCAGTTGAAGAACTTATGCAAACCCACGACGATATAACGACTTATGAAACGCTGAAAGAGTTTATCAAGTCCAAAATCGACGACGATAATTTAATAGTTGCGGCACATTTGATAAACGAGCTGAACACCTGCGCTTATGCGGAATATTACAGTTACGATTATTGTATGGGAACGCTTGAAACGCCTACGCCTTTAAAGGACATATCAGACCTTGAAGATTTTTGCGACGGTAAAGCATTCACGGCTATGGCGCATATCAATTCCTTAAACGGCGATATGGACGAAATAACCGTGTTGGAAGAACGGCAACACGGCGGTCAGAAATATTATATCGTCAAATACAAGGATATCTTATGTTCAGCAATATTCAACGGCTTTACCTGTTCCTACTATGCAGACGATAAATACGTAGTAATAAAATGAAAGACGAAAACTTTAAAATGTGTTTATCGATATCAAAAGAATTAGATGACGCAGTAGAAGGCAAATTACATAAATGCCCTTATTGCAGAAATACTTTTAATATAGACGATGCTGAAGAAATTGAAAACGACAACTGCGATACCGTTTATATATGCCCCCACTGTCAAGAACATATAGACGAATACGACCTTGAACAAATAGACCTTTACGAATATTTGTCGGACGCTTATGATATTGAATACATAATAAACAGCCGTAAGGAATATCAGTCCGTAAGGATAACCGTTGCAACGGGCGGTCCAGCGATATGGATAGACACGGATAAACGAGCCGTCTGCCTTGCTTGGTGGGGTGAAACAGCGCAGGCAAACATACTTCCGCAAACCTGCAACGCAATAGACGAATACGGAGAACAACTATATGCGGGATACTGATTACGGCTATAAAGTCTGTTACCGAAAACACGGCAAAAGTAAGTTGAAAATCTTTATAGTAACGAACGCTTACGAGCTTGCCGCCTTTCATATACGGTGGTACGAAACTCATTCTCCGCCCAATGAAAATTTACTTAACGTTACTTGGGTTATCGTTCCCATAAAAACCTACGCCGAATATAAACGTTTATGGCGAAATGTACCTTTCTAAATGAAAGGGCTTTTTTCATTTTACGGCAAAATTAAAAAATTATAAGGAGTAATTGAAATGAATTTCACTAAAATATCAACAGACAAACTGTACTTCCTCTGTAATAAATATCAGTGGTACACCGGCGGAGACACCTTTCAATATGAACTGCTTTTTAATGAATGCAGAAACGGCGCACCTATTGACCGCCTTGCAACGTTCATTTACGTTTGCTCAAGAGGCTATTCGGAAAAAGAAATTTTAGAAATACTTAAAAAGGAATGTCATTACAATGACTGATTTAAATTTTAAAGCTACCACCCCCGAAGAACTAACCGTTTTAAAACATTTAACACCTATGGTTAGCGAAACACTTGCAGATAAAATAAATAACGGCGTGTATATCGAAAAAGACGGAAAGCGGCTTTTAAACAAAAAAGACCTTTCCACCTTTATGGACTATGCCGCAGAACAGGCTAAAAATACGCTTGCCGAAAATCAACGCACGGGCAAACAAGCCGTCTGCGTTCACGGCGACGATATTATGAGTTGGGCTATCCACTATTTTGAAGAAGAAAGCATCGAAGGCAAACTATACAACGAAGACGGCACAGAATATCAACCGCCGAAGCCTGTTAAAAAGGCAACAATGTCTTCTGCTCCTGTTCCTTATTCTCCACCCAAACCTGTGCCCAAACCCCAGCTCAATATCTTCGATATGCTCTCTTCGGATAAAAGCGATATATTAGATAAACCGAACGACCGCGAACCGGTCGATTTAGCAACACCTATGCCGCAGAAAGCTATAACAACGTCCCCTGCTCCAACTCATCCTCTGAACCCTGTATATGAACATTATCTTAAAATACAAAGTCAGTATCCGGACATTATTATCGCCTACCGCTTGGGCGATTTCTATGAAGTGTTCGGTGAGAATGCAAAGCTCCTTGCAGACGAATTAGACCTGACTCTCACGGGCAGAGACTTAGGGCTTGAAAGCCGCGTACCGCTTGTAGGGTTTCCTTTTCACGCTATGGATAACTACGTTTCAAAAATTATAAATAACGGACATAAAATCGCCTTAGCCGAAGACTTGAACGACATCAGGGTCTATGAAGTCAACGGCATTACGGGCGAAATTATATCTTCCAATACGAACGACGAAGAACTTATTACCGTGTCTAAGCTTATAGGCGAAACGCCTATTGAAGAAAGTGAAGAAACTGACTTACTATCCGTTCCTCCCGTAGCTTCGGAGAATATGGACTTAGATTATGAACGGCAGAATATGAAAGCTTTCGATATTGAAGCTATGCTTATATTACAAGAATTATTAGACAATAAAATTACGCTTGCTTAAGGAGTTTATATATGGATATCAATAATTTAAAACCTATACCTAAATACATAGAAAATCAGGACAAAAAATATTACAGACAGGCTTGCGGCAACACAAGATTTTACTCATACCTTACCCGTTGGCAAAAAGAGCTTATTAAAATTACCGTCGCAGTAAAGCAATTCAAAGGCGCCAGATATTATAAGCAAGTTGCCGTTCACGGCTTACACTCTCCTGTCTGTTTTGCTAAGGATATAGACTGTTATATTATAGGCGGATACGTCGTGTGTTGGTATTCGGAAGGGTTACAGAAATATCCTAAAAGCTATGCGGACGATAAATGGTACACATACAAGGACAAATATTTCGACCCTTACGCACCTTGCGTTAATCTGAATTACGTTCTTAAAATACCGGAGTTTAAATATTGCGCAATAAACGGATATAACCAAACAAGTATTTTCAAATACCTGCGTTGCTATGAAAAGTATCCGCAGGCGGAATACCTGATTAAACTCGGCTTACCGAATTTAGCGGATAAAAGAACAATTCTTGCTCTGCTTAAAAAAGACAAGGCGTTCCGGCGTTGGATAATTAAAAATAAAGACATTTGCAATTTACAGTATAATAATGCTTCGTCTATCATACACGCCTACAAAACAGGCAATACGTTTGAAGAAAGCCGTAAATTTATTGAACGGAAAAGCAAACTGTATCTTACTAAAAAATACGAATGCGATTACAGCCCGATAAAAAAACTGTTCAGGGGAGAAGCCCTCGAACGGTTTTTTGCTTATATTGACGAACAAAAGATTAATTACGGGCTTTATCTCGATTATCTTAACGCCTGCAACGATTTACAGCTCGATATGAGTTTAAGTAAAAACGCCTTTCCGCACGACTTTATGCGTTGGCACGATATACGCATAGACGAATGTGCCTCGAAAAGAGCGCAGATAGACGAACGCAAACGTAAAGAGCTGTATAAAAAGTTTGCCGTAACAGCTGATAAATTTTTACCATTACAAAATTTTCTGAATGAGAAATACGCCGTATTTATTGCTAAAAGTCCCGCCGAGCTTATCAATGAGGGTAACACCCTGCACCACTGCGTAGGCAAAATGGGCTACGACGAAAAAATGGCGCGTGGCGAAACGCTTATATTCTTTGTCCGCAGACTGACCGCACCCGATAAACCGTTCATTACAATGGAATATTCCGTTTACGGCAAAAACGTATTGCAATGCTACGGAAATAAAAATACAAAACCGAATAATAACGTTCTGGATTTCGTTAATAACTGCTGGTTGCCGTTTGCAAACGAACAATTAAAAAGCCTCAGGCTTAGTAAAGCGGCTTAAAAGCATTATAAAAATAAATACAAATTTAAAGGAGTTTTATTATGTCTAACTATTACAGAATTACGGGTTACTATCCCAAAGAAAACGTATGCTTTATAGCAGACAGCAACGGCAGATTCGAAAAGCTATGGCAGTTCAGTTCTTATCTTGTCAATAAGGGCGTAAAAATCTTGGAGGTTGGCGATACAAATAAATTCACAGACGGAAACATAGGCTTTGCCGAAGCAGACAGTGAAAATATTATTATCCGCGCCTGCGCAAAGGGTGAGCCTGTTTATAAAGACAACACGGTTAATGTAAACGGTAAATCATATACCCCGAAGAAATTATAAGGAGTTTTATATGAAAACCTTAAACGAACAAATGTCAATATTCGATATAATTATAAACCACGACACCGAAACAAAAATTATTGAGCCGCCGGCTGTAAGCGAACCCGTGAAAACGGGTAAGCCGAAAGTCGGCGGCGATGCTTTATGCCCTTATCCTATTCCGACGGTAAAGGAAATTATGAAACTGATAGACAACTCCACTTATCGTATAAACAAAAGCAAGCTCATATCCGACGTGTTCGAATGCGGCGCTTTGGCTATTTCTAATAAAGTGGATTTTACACAATACGACGAACGGGAAAAACGTTATTTGGAAATTATAAAAACCTATAAGCCAGATGAACAGAAATTGATCGTTGATATATTCACTAAAATATTCTGTCTTTGCTCGTCAGTAGTTTACGACGACGGTTGCTTTGACGATTATCTCGGCGAGCTTTTTATGAAATGTAATCAGGGTAATAAGAAAGCAGGGCAGTATTTTACGCCGTATAACGTATCTAAAATGATGGCGAAAATTACTATTACTGACGATAAAATAGATAAAGACGAAATACTTACTATTAACGACTGTTGTTGCGGCGGTGGCGGTATGCTTTTAGCGGCTCTTGACGTTCTGAAAAACGACTACGGTGTAAACTATGCCCGTAACTGTTTTATAGATGCTGGCGATATAGATATACGCTGCGTGCATATGACTTACTTGCAATTATCCCTTGCAGGCGTTCCGGCGCTAGTAAAACACCAAGACGTTTTCAGCCGCGAGCTTTGGAGTATCTGGAAGACGCCAGCGTTTATTTTTCAATATCATAGGTTTAATAAATATTTGAATTTAAACTGATTTATTATTTTGATACTGGACTGCATTTTTAATAAACAAGCCCGACTTCCGAAGAAGTCGGGCTTGCTTGTTTAAATTATAATAACTTGGGGATAACACTAATCCTTTTTATTGAGTATATTTTTTGTATCGTAAATTATTTGCGACAAAAAATACTGAAATAATACAATTGATAAGTAAATAAATGTTACTGATAAAATTAATAAAATAGCCACAATTATTTTTTTAATAAATAAAATAGAATCTACAATCAATAATATTTCGCCTATAGCCATAAAAAAAATCCAAATACAAACAAAATATTTTCTGTTACTCATATTGAATTTTCTGTTAATATATATACAAAATAAAATCATTCCTGTAATTAAAAAAACAATCGAACTCCACCACAATAAAGATTTCAACAAATCATCAAATATATATTCGAATAGCTTTTCTAAAACCACAATTCCAATAACATAAACAATTGTAAAAACTATCATTTTAATTTTATTTAATTTATTATTCATTCTCATCTCCATTTATGCATTAAATCCTTGACTCAGGAAATCCCAAATATTACTCACTACAAAGCTAACTAAAAATCCAACCCCTCCACCTGCAGGTCCAGCTATTGCCATTGTTGCTAATGTACAAATAGAAGATACAAAAAAATTTTTAGTTATTATTTGATACCACTTGTCCCCTTTTAACCAATCCCAAGCAGGTTTTAATCCTTCTTTGTATATAGTATTAACAAAGAAGTCAGGTATATCGTGTGCAAAGAAATTTGATACCATTTCCCAAGCAGGTTTTAGTCCTTCTTTGTATATAGTATTAACAAAGAAGTCAGGTATATCGTGTGTAAAGAAATTTGATACCATTTCCCAAGCAGGGACAAGACCTTCATTCCATACCTTAGATGCTGTTGAACTAATACCTTCACCTATTGGCACTAAAAACTTCCCATAAACATCATCAACAAAAAAGCCTTTAATTGAATTTCCTACACCTTTAAACCAATTCCCAACCCCATTCCAAAACGAATTCCAAGAATAGCCGTTAATGTCAAAATACATAATAGGGTCATTGCTACAATATGCAAACAGGTTCATTCCGTTAATATTATCAAGCTCCAAATACGCAAAATGATCTGCATTAAGCCATCTGCCCCATTCGGGTACGAAATACCTCGTCTGGCAGTAATACATTCCGCTTTCGGTATCATAGTAATAGCACTTGAACCTGAAAGGATTTAACTTAGCTATTCCGTCTGTATCTACAAGTATAGTACACTTGCCGTAAGCGGAATATTCGTATTTTCCTACAAGCGTTCCGCTCTCGTCCACTATTCCGTATATTGTGCCTGTAATGTCCTTGATATAGAAATACTTTTCCCCATCTTTTACAAGACCGTAGAGTTCATCGCTTTCGTCATTTTTATTATAATTAATATTTTGATTAATGTCAATATTAAAAATACAGCCCCGTTTCCGAGACTGTACATTTTTATTAATTGATTATCGTTTAGGTTTATTAAATCGTAAAGCACAAAGCCCAAAACTACCCAACTCGACAGCCAAAAAAACGCCGTATGCTACTGATGAACCAATAAAAATATATGAAATAATAATATTAGGAGATATTAAGTTCCATAAACCCGTTACAAGTAAAGATAAAACTGCAATATTAGTCAAAAAAGTTGCTATTACTACTATCGGATTTAAAACTCCTTTTAATCCAAGTAAAAAAATTTTTTTATAAAATGGATAAGTAAAAAATGCATATTTCTCTTTATTTTTGTCAAATTTCTTTGAAGCCGCAGAATATATACAAAGTATCATTATCCCCGTAAAAAAAAACCAAACCACCAAAGAGAAAATTATTACCCAAAGTGTATCCCTAAAACTCACCATTTCAATCCTACATTTTTACTATTTAAATTCATCATAAAGCTTTTGTATCCAAAAATCAGCAATATTAGCTACTGCTGTAATGCCTCCGGTTGTAAGACTATTGAAAAATGTTGGTTTTATAAATTCTTTTAAATATTTACCACTCCAATTCCCAATAGCTTTGATAAGCGATTTCCCATACCTAATAATATCTCGTCCAGCATAATGCATAAAATCTCTCTCAATTTGCACTATTCTATTAAAATTCTTTCTGCCACCTCTGCCACCAATTGCTCCTAATGCACCTGCAAATAAGAATGTACCAACAAATTCTGCTGCTCCTATTTTTGATGCAGTTCCGTTTAATCCTGCTATGGAATATAATTCGCCTACACCCAACGCACCTTGAATAGCAAACTGACCTAAAGCTCCGCCTATACCCCAAAATGATAATGCACCGCTTACTGCCCCAAATAACGCAGATACTCCTACCTGAGACCATTTAACTTCGCCAGTTGTTGCTAACTGAACTAATGTAGATGCAAGTCCGGATATAAAGGCTCCGCTAATCGCAGCAAATAATAAAGACAGTAATATTTCTCCGCTCGGATCTGCATACATTACAGGACTGTTATTACAGTATGCAAACAGATTCATTCCGTTGATATTATCAAACTGTAAGAAGTTGGGACTGTCTGCATTAAGCCATCTGCCCCATTCGGGTACGAAATACCTCGTCTGGCAGTAATACATTCCGCTTTCGGTATCATAGTAATAGCACTTGAACCTGAAAGGATTAATCGTTGCGATATTGTCTGTATCTACAAGTATTGTACACTTGCCGTATGCGGAATATTCGTATTTTCCTACAAGCGTTCCGCTCTCGTCCACTATTCCGTATATTGTGCCTGTAATGTCCTTGATATAGAAATACTTCTTCTCGTCCTTTACAAAGCCGTAAAGACCGCCGTTTTCGTCGTAGAGGAAGAACAACATTCCTTTAGGACCGTCTTCTATTACAAGCTTATCGCCGCTGTAAGTATAGTTCGTAATATTACTTCTATAAGTTTTCCTTATTCTGTGACATTGTTCATCATATTCATATTTGTATTTAAACCTACTTCGATAAGTATAATAACTTACAAGCCTTCTTCCCTCATAAACATATCTCTTAGTACCCCAAGCAGTAGGATTTAATGAAGCAGAATTAGCATATCCGATAGCATTATCGTCAACACTTACAAGCTTATCCTTAATTACGCTGTCGTAGCCGAATACTGTTCCGTTGTATTTGATTATATTACCGTTACTGTCGTATTCAAAAGTTTCGTCATTGAACTTTGTTAAGAAACCGCGGTAATCATATTTCAAATCGTACGACGTATAGTTTAATTCTTCGGTCTGTTCAAAATGGATAATTCTTCCGCAGTCGTCGTAATCGTACGCTCTGCATATTTCTGTATCTCCGTATTTTATATTTTCAGCTAATATTTTTTCCGAAATTATTTTATCTCCGCCATAAGGAAGATACGTATGCGACAATATCGAATTGCCATCTTTGTGGATATCGGTCTTTTTAAGTAAACCGAGTTCATCGTATTCGGTAGATTTGGAATATACGCTAAGTTCATTTGCAAGAGTCTGAATTGTAGAAAGCTCATTAAATACGTTATTTACGGCAAGCATTTCTATCTGTCCGTTTAACGCAGTATCCGAATGATTAGCCATTTTACCGACAGTTAATTTCAGTGTGCCAAATTCAACAGCGTTTAACTGATCTACCGATTCTTTCCCGTCAAGGAATATTCTGATATTCAATACTCCGCTACTATCGTAAACTGAATTTTCATTTGCAAACGATATGCCTACCGTATGCCATTCGCCCGGTGTAAACCTCATAGAGGTAATTGACAACAGTTTTCCGCAAAGAGCATTCACAAATCCATGTTCATCTAAAAATAACGCAATATGCTTGTTATTCTCGTCTATGCAATCAAACAAATATTGACTGTTTTTAAATTCTTCGGTATAAGCGCGCATCATTATCGTTCCGCTTGTACACTGACCGAAATCGTACTGTAAAAGTTCGCCGTCCGCAACGTATGCGTAGCCCTTTATCTTCTGATTGAAGTTAAACGTTTTATCAATACTTCCCGAAGCAGTATTGCGCAAATCGAATGCTATCGGCTTTTTACCGTTCAAAGACAATAAATTGTTACGCAAAGGATATATTTCAAATTTATTCAATATATTCTTATTTACAGTATACACCGAACTTTGACCAAAGTCAACAGTCTGCGCTTCTTTATCTATAAGCTGATTGTCGGCAAAGAAATCTTTTGAACAGCGATAATAGTTATTAATTTCGTCCTGCTCTGCATATTTTCTCGGTGTAGCCATTAACGCTGCGACATAGCCGTTTAAATAATCGTCAATATACGGTTGTTTAACTAAACTTACTTTGTAGATAGGTCTTTGTCCAAAATTCATATTTATGCTTCCCAAACAATTTGTCTGAGTACACTTGTTTAAAGTCATACTGCAACTGAATTCATTCGAATAGCCCGGGCCGTCATTACGGTTTTTATAGCTTAAAGCAAAGAAATTCCAACCCTCTTTTATCTCGTAAGTGCTTGTAAATGCACACTTAACTATATCGTTATTATCACGGACATTTACAGTAATTTTTTTATTTTCAATATAAGCAGCTATAGAGTTATTGCCGCTTAATTCTTTACTCACACCGCATAAAGAACATTTTTGATTAATATTATCCATTTTAAACCAAAACATAATGCAACCCGCATCGTTGGAATAATCCTGTGGATCTACCCTGAAACCATACCGCAGTGCGCTTTCTTTATCCAATCTTGCCAAAGACAATCTGCCATCCCTTTCAATTTTTACAGAACAATTCAAAGGTTCAAACTGTTCTTTGGTATTTTTTAAATTAGCATCTATTTCAAAAAAGGCACAATAGTTATTTTCCATGAAAGATTTAAACAGTAATTCGGGGTGAGTATAATGCGAACGCTGAATACTATCAAACGCCTGATGGACTTTTATTCCGTCTTTATCCGCAGAAAGGCTGTTTACGTTGCCAAGGTTGTCATAACCGTAAGTAAGCTGCGACGCGCATACGTCTGCAATTTTAACTCTTCCTTCACTGTCGTAAGTATAGTTACTGCAATAAATGCCCTCCTGATCTTCAACGGAAGTTAAACGTCCCTGGTCGTCATAGCCGTAATAATATTTTATTTCTTCTGCTGTCGCCGACTTATACGTAACTGATTCGATCAGTCCGTCTGCACGATATGTGAACCCGTAACTATCGCCGCTGCCGTAAGTCTGCCTTAAAATATTTCCTGTAGTTTCGTCATATTCATAGGTGAATACGGTAACGTCGTTGAGTTTTACTTCTTTAAGTCTGTTCAGATTATCGTATACAAAACCGTACTTAGAGCCGTTTGTAAGCGTTACGGTATCTAAAAGATTTTTGCTTGTATATTTATATACAGCCTCTGCGCTCATTTGTCCGTATTTAGAAATTAATTTTTCAATCAACCCGTTATTATTATACGACAATTCCGTTACAGCGCTTAATGCATCGGTTACTTTTTTAAGATTACCGTCTTTTGTGTACTCCAGAGAAGTGCTATTTCCCTGAGAATCTGTTTCTTTAACGATAAAGCGTTTTGTCTCGTCGTATTCCCTTTCGCTTTTTAAAATTATACCGTCTTTGCTTGTCAAAGTTGTCTTAGTGGGATTATTTTCGCTGTCATATTCATTTTCAATCAAAACGCCGTTTGCGGTCAAAGCTTTAGTAAGGTTGTTTTTACTGTCGTAAACACAACCGACTACCGTTGAATCAACGCCGATTGATTGCGTCGGCATATTGTTCTCGTTATACGAAATTTGCGTAGTACTTACGCCGGAAGCCTTGGTCATATTGCCGTTACCGTCATATTCATAAAAAGTGCCTAAGTTTTTATTGATAACCTGAACGCCGCCTAACAAAACAACGACATTTTCGAAGATAAAGGTAAGCTTAACCGTCTTATAAGATTTTTTAGCATTAATACCAAGAGTTACCATATCATACTCTTGATTGCTTGCTTTCAGTTCGGCTGTTACTGTTTCATTACCTGTCGTCAATTCTACTTTTGCGCTTCCGCCCGTGAGTTTGCCGAAAACGGCACAAGTTAATTTATCGGTTGCAAGTCCGTCTATGTTGATTTCCTTCGTCAACTTTCCCGTACCCGTTATAGTAGATACCGTCTCACCGATAACCCCGTTAAAGATTTCGTCTGTAAACGGTGTTTCAAGCAAGCCTACGCCTTCTCTTGTAAAACTACGCAATGAGCATTCGAATATGCTGTTGTCTTTATTTCTTGCCTGAATAGGATCACTAATTGAAATAAGCTTTTTTGAGTTTTTATCAAACTCGTATCTGACTATATTAAAACCGTTATCAATTTCATAGAGAGGGAAATTGTTTTTTTCGAATATTACGAACGACTTATTCCCTAAAAAATCCGTCACGGTCGTGCGTTTGCCGTTGTAGGTAACAGATGTCGTTCTGCCGCCCATATCCTTGAACGAAATAATTTTATTGCCGGAATAAGTATATTCAATATATTCACCCAAAATTGCGTCTTTAACGGTTATGGTACTTTCGCTTGTACTGTATAAAATACTCGTTTTAGCAATAGTACCTGTTTGATTACGATATTCGACAGAAGAGATTTTCCCCGACAAGTAAGATATGTTTACGGTGGCAACAACTGTTCCGTTAAAAGTATATACTGCCTTCGTAATATAACCCGAGCTGTTTTGAGTAAACTGTATTTTATCACCCTTATTATTGGAAATATAAGAGCCGAAAACAGCAGAAATCTTCCCACCGTTTTTTGCGCTGAAATCCATTGATATACAGTTTGAAACAGTAGTTCCGCCGTCCAATTTGTAGGTCGTTACATTGCCGGTTTTATCGATTATTCTTATCTCTCCGCCTCTGTTTTCTACTTTAAGACCGGTTTCGGTATTGAAAACTCCATTTTTGTATAAATCCTTTGAACCGTCTGCATTCTGAATTATGATATCATCTCCTACGAAAGATACAAGCGGACAGCAATCCAATTTAAATCCTTTGCCGAAATGTTTATCGGTGACGTTTCTGTTCTGATGCGTATAGATAAGATTTAAATCAATAGGAAAGTTGCCAAGCGTTTTTACAAGCGGCAACACAATGTGCATATTCGCATCGTTTTCGTTGATGTTTACGCAAGCCTTGGCAGAGCCTATTTCCTGCGTGAGTTGTTTTGTGTAGCTTTTTAAGCCTCTGTTCATAATTTTTTTTCTCCTTTTATTTAAAATATTTTTTTATGTTTTGTTGTTTCTTTAATAAGTTCGTCCGACATATATTCGCCTACCTCGTTGATATCGACGAACCGTCGGAATAAATTTGTGTAATAGTCGAACATCGCTTTCGAGTTTCGCGCCTTTTCCTCCTGCGTTAAGTCGAGCGAGAAATTAACGAGTAAATCAACGTCCGAGTCTATCCTCTGCAAGCCTTTCGCGCACGAGCCGAAAATATAAATATGCTTTACGCCGTACTTTTCAAAAAGCATTTCTTCATCCGCCCTAAACGTTTTGCAAATCTCCGAAACGGTTATCGGCGTTAAGTTTTTGTAATACGACTTATCCTGCGTTTTTGACGTTAAAACCGTATTTGCCAAATAAGCAAAAATAGAGTTGTCGCCTTTTGTAAAGTATGCGTCCCGCGCTTCTATATACTGCGGATAGTGGAACGGTTGAAGCATTACCGTAGGTATCCCCGACTTTACCAAACTGTAATTGAACAGCATCAGCGAAACGATAAGCCTCTGTTCATTTTCGAGTTCAGCCATTTCTTTGTACGCTTTCAAATGAAACAGAATAGCTCGCTCGATAGGCGGCTCTTCCGCCATTTTATAAAACAGCGTAGTTATCCTGAGCGTAAGAGATACGTCGGGTTCACTGCCGTTTATCAGATAGAACACCCTTTTCAATACACTCATAGTAAGCGGATTTTTGTTGTTGGAAAGCAGATATATATAGGCGTCGTAATAGTTTTTAATCTTCTCTTCCAACGGCGTTTCTGTTTCCGCTTCGCTATAAACTATCTGTTTATATAAGTCGTGGCGGAAGTCATAACCCAGATATCTGAAAACGTTTTCTATCAGTGCCGCTATCCGTTTTCTGACCAGCAATTCACAATTTTTAAAGTTTTTTTCCATCGCACTCTCCCCCTAAAAATTTTACCGAGCTTCTGATACCTATCGGCAGATTCTTCATACCGTCCTCCGTAGTTACGCATATATCGTAATGAAACGGAAGCTTGTCCGCCCAAAATTTATGCGCCTGTTGCTTAACGACTGTTACGTCTAACCCGTCTTTGATTACGACTAAAATATCCGCGTCGCTGTATTCGGTATCCGTTCCCTGTGCAAGCGAGCCGTAAACACCGAGCTTTTCCACGCCTGTAATTTTCAGAAATTCCGCACCGTATTCTTTAATCTGTTTTATGCAGAACGCATTTTGTTCAATCGGGTGTTTTACGCTGTATTTGCTTTTTCTGTATTTCAATTCAGCCCAGCCCTTTTCAGCCGTTTCGCAATCTCCGGAAATCAGGGAATTATATATTTTCGCACATATCCCGTGATAAGGCATTATCGGCACCCCGTGCGTTCGACAGTAACCGAACAGCATAAGTATCTGAAACAGCGTAACCCTGTTGTACTCATACTCTCCGACCGTTTCCGCCAACCGTTCAAGGTCGTTCATACAGTCTACTTTGCCGATTTCACCGTCGTATTTAATTGATTCATGCGTACATATACCGTAGAGAACCTCAACTTCGGTTTTCGTCGCCTTTGTTATGTCCGTCGTCTTAAAAAAGTTTTTTAACGCTATAATATCCTTTTCATACGGTAATTCACCTGCTTCATTCCCAAAGCATTCGCGGAGTTTAGTTTCGCTATATTCGTAAGGCAAATTGCATAGAAGTTGTTTACATACGATAAAATCGATACGCGGATTATATTCGCTTTTATGTATCACTATCATCGTTACCGTTCTCCTTATTGCTTTTAAAGAAAATCTGCTTGATTATCTGATTTGCGCCCGTAGCCGAAGCTCCGCTTACGACACCCACACCCAACGCCGTCCAAATATTAGCTGCCTCGTACAGCATTTCGGGATTGGTCTTGAAAATGATAATTCCAAGAACTCCGCCGACAACAGATAATACAATGGGAATTGCTCTGTAAACTTCTTGCTTTTTCTTAAAAATCAATTTAATAATTTCACCTAATATGTAACAGCAAATTACAATTATAGGCACACTTGTAAAAGTCATAATTATCCCTCCTTTAATAAAACTTCATCTACGCGTTTCTCTGTATTTATTAAGCCTTCTTCAACCTTGGCAAGCCGTTCAACCAAGTTTCGGTAGCGTTCGTCCATACTGGCAAGATTTTTCTCCGTCCTGTCAACGCAAGCCTTAATATAGCCTATATCCGACATAATAACGCCTTCGTTTTTACCGGCGGATTTCTGATCCTGACGCTCACTGCGTTTAAACGCAAGCAATGCGAACACTATGCCCGAAACCGACGCTGCAAGACTGACTATAGTCATAACGATATTAAAACTCATTCCTTTTCCTCCTTTAATAGTTTTTATTTTAATCAGAATATAAATCTTTTAACAGCACGCCTAATTTTTTAATTGCCGAGTGATAACATTCTCTTACCGTCTTTTCGTTCACTCCTCTTTCTCTGGCTATTTGCCGCAAAGATTCTTCCTGATAAAAATATTTGATAATAGTTTCTCTTTGCAGATAGGTCAATTTATTAATTGCTTTCATAATTTCTTCGTTTTGCAAATTGTCAAGCACGTTTTCTTCAATAGAAATTGAATTACGGGAAGGTTCTCTTTTTATATGTTCAAAATACTTTTCCAAAGAAATATTACTTCTCTCAATTCGTTTCTCACCTGCTCGTCCAACATAACTTTCTCCTCGATATTTTTTTGCAATCAACCGTAAGGCGTAACCCTTACACCTTTTAAGGGGACAAAATTTCACCAAAGTTCGTATTTTAGCAAAAATAAGTTAAAAGAATTTTTTTAATCGCTCTAAAATGCGTGGAAGAAGCTCGCTCATAGTACTTTTTGCAATTCCCAGAACGGTTGCTATCTCTTGCTGGGTTTTGCTTTCAAAGAAATACAACTGAACGACTTGCCTATCCCGCTCGGACAAGTGCGCTATGGCAATGCGAAGTTTAGACAATTCTTCCGTCTGTTCTTCATTTTCTATAATAGAAGTGAGACAGTCCTGCGACTTATCTTCTATCTCTAACCCGTTTTCAGATAGATTTTCAATAGAACTGACGAAAATTTTTTCCTTTGCGCGCTCTTCGCGTTTACGTTGTTTCTCTTCTTGTTGAATATAAGCATTGTAAATTTTCCTACTCACTTCAACCTTTTGTCCTTTAACGAACAAATAAAATGTCTTGTTATCCTGCATTTAAAAACTCCTTCGCCGATTGTTATTTCGGACAAAGGAGTGTTAAAGTCGTCATTTCCAGCCAACACTTTCGCAATAAGGGCATAGCTAAAAAAGGGTACGAACTATTTACGCTTGACGGGCGTATAACAATTTCTTCCGATAAAGAAATCAAGATACTTCGCTGAAGCGTAAGGCTTCCCTTTGCCCTTATTGCAAATCAGGCATTAAATATTTTTTATTTTAAAAACAAAAAAAGCCGCCGATAAACAAGACGTCTTTTAACAGAAATCTTATCTACCGGCGGCCTCTCAATACTGGTTTAACCTAACCGTTTTAATATATCCTCGCTTACGGATTTAACCTTGCGTCCTCTTTCATACACGACCGTACGTACAGATATATTAGTTATTCAATTTTATATAATCACTTGATCACAAGGAGCTATAAGCTCTATCTTTATCTTTCGCCGCGACATAGGTTTCGCTATATTGACTGCCCCACACCTATGACATTCATATTTCATTATCCCTTTTTCATCTTTATATGCCATAATATCTGCTTTACAGTTATGACAAAATACTTTTATTATCATCTCTCTAACTTCTACCTTAATTATCCCATAAAACAAATTGCGTTCATTTTACGGAAACTTCCCTTTTTCAGTATTTTATAACCGTGAGCAGAAACGGGGAGAACCCACTCAAATTATAACTAAATTAAATCCTATATCGTTTATCCTTTTGTTTATTTTACAAACATTTGTTTGTGTTAAACATTATAGTTTTTCCTACGGATAAAGTCAAGAAAAACAAGCTATATTTTTAAAATGTTAAAATACGATTTTTTGTGATAAAAACCAATCCGCTTCATTACTTATATTCGTTACTTCATTATAACGATAATACTTGACAGATACAGTCATAAATAAAAGAGTTTTATGATTTTTTCTTTTAATTGCAAGTATAGAATATCAAGCAATTTTTTTGGTAAGTTTTCGAGAGTTTAACAGAGCCGATTTTACCTTGTCAACTCCGTTTCGGTGGCAGGCATTCACGGAGTTGACAAAGCACCGCCTTAACTTGATTTCTATAACAATAAAACCGCCCCTGTTTTTTTAGGTTTTGTCTTTTGACAAATTCAAAAGGAGTGTGGCGTTTTATGTTTTACCCGTTTATTCCACCGTAGCAGGTTTAAACATTGCCCGATAATGTGGGTTTATGTGGGGTTTCTGCACGTAAATGTGAGGTTTTGGTACAGGAAATGTCCTATTGTTTGGCTGATTTTTAGTTTATACTGTAATCGCAATCAATAAAAACTCGTTTAACGTATCAGTAAAATTGACAGTGCAAGGAGTTCCACAGAAAGATTTAAACAAGGTTCTTTTATTTTTACAGCAGCATCCGTCAGATGAAAGCGATGAATGCTATTCTATCGTATTAAAGATAGGATTAAGTTTGTCTGCAAAGAAAAAAGAGAGAGCCATAACTCAAAAAGAACATATTTTAAAATTTACAAAAAAGGAGATTGACAGTATGCCAGAACCTATCAGAATTTTACTTTTATACGGCGAATACGAAATTAAATACGCCGTTTACAACAATTCATATCACGCAAGTTTCAGAAGAGATGGTTACAATATTCAGGTTTCTTCCAAAAACTTGGATACGTTGCGAAAAAAGTTTTTAAAAGCTGCTTCGGAATATGTAAGAAAAGAAAAAGTTCACAAGGAAGATACTTCCACGCCGTTTTTTAAGGACTTTGTAAATGAATGGCTTAATATCCGAGCCGTAAAAATTAAAGAAAGCACTTACCGCGGCTATGTAAACGTAATAAACTCACAACTTCTACCGACGTTTGGAGAACAGAGATTAAATAAAATCACCCGCGCGGACGTTCAAGCGTTTTTAACAAATTTAGTAAACGATGAAAAATTCCGTACCGCCCAAAAAGCGAAAGTTATGCTTAACTCCGTATTTGAATTAGCGGTTGAAGATTTTGGTATTAAATCACCTATGGCAAAAATAGAGCTTGCACATTACGAAGTTAAGAAAGGGCGTTCACTTTCAAAGGAAGAAGAAAAGACTACCGTAGATTATTGCATCCTGCATAAGGATAACCCCGCCTGCAGCGCAATTCTGATTTTACTTTATTCGGGTATGCGCGTAGGTGAGCTTGCTTCGGCGGTTCTTTACGATAACTATATCGAATGCGAAACGGAAAAAACAAGAAAAGGTTACGCTAAAGAGTTTAGAAAAATTCCGCTTTCGCCTATGTTCCAAAAAATTCTGCCTTACATAGACTTTGAAAAGGCTAAAACCGTAAGCAGTTACACAGTAAACAATACCGTAAAAAAATAATCGCAGGCAGACATACACACGAGCTTCGTTATACCTTTATAACCCGCGCGAAAGAATGCGGCTGCAATTTAGAGCTTGTAATGCTTTGGGACGGTCATAAATATGACGGTGCAGTCAAGTCCAGCGCAGTAGATAGAGGGTACACTACTTATTCGGACGAATACTATTTCGGGGAAATAGAAAAAATAAATTACGAATTATAGCGGAATGGCACAAAAAGGGGCGGCTCTTAAAACGAGCCTCCCTTTTTAATGCGTTACCCTAAAA